>Ga0307515_10014156_pt1 | contig 14828 bp, 11 predicted proteins | sample 17_EM_MG_FD_194513 | JGI IMG/M metagenome (GOLD analysis project Ga0307515, IMG submission 194513) | Populus trichocarpa ectomycorrhiza microbial communities from riparian zone in the Pacific Northwest, United States - 17_EM | ecosystem: Host-associated > Plants > Roots > Unclassified | place... | reverse complement strand
CTCGTTTGTTCACGAAACCTGTTTGCTGGCAGAATTCAGTTGTCATCTTTGAAAACTCATATCTCCCTCATATGACATCGTTTTTGGCTGAAATTTGGAGCGTTTATAGGCTGTTGAGTCAGGAATCTAACAAAATTGATTTTGCATCAATTGTACTTCTGTAACTCAAGATATTCAAGTCAGAATGGCTGAAGGTCAACATTGGCAGATTGCGAGATTTGACTTTGAAAGCTGTGATTTCCATGCTTTTCCTTATTTTATTTTCTTGCCTTATATGTCCAGAAAGGTATGGATGTTAGCTTTTTAATGCCACTGGAATCACTTCATTTCGACCTTTAGAGCTCACGCTCTGCACAAAACATCAACTGGAGGTCAAATCTGTCAATTATCTCCAATTTACTCATTTTTGCATCTTTCATCCAAAAGTGCCTTCAAAACATAAAACAAAGAATATCAAGGCATTTTATATATAAAACATAGGCAAAACACTAGTTAAATGTGGGTGAAACTATCGAATAATATGGTTGCATCATATGTTTTTCTCTTTTATTATGTTTAGCTAAGTTTATTATGTCAATGTGAAAAGGTTACACTAATGGTGTAAGAATAGGTATAGTATAAACTCAACATGGACTTTAATGTTTGATACTAACATGTTTTGTATTTGTTATCTTGTTCACTTTTAATACTTTGCTTTTTAAATGGTTAATCTAGATTTATGTTGTATAACACTTGGTACAACAAATACTTGGCACTTTCATATCCCAACCGTATGGTATAACCAACACCTGTGTTATGAAAGAAACTTGATTTGTTGTTAACATAAGTTATAATCATTAATACCTGACAACATTTACAAGTATTAGCATTATTCGAATAAGATAACTAATGTAATCATGTTAACAATTTATAATCCGATTGGAACCTCTTTTGTGTGTGGTTTTCAGTTGAGTAATAAAAAGAGTTTATACTATACTTATTTGAAATACCATTAGTGGATCCTCTAACCTTGATAATTATTTTATCCTTGTTTAATCCTTATATCAATATCACATTTCAAAGCTCTCTTCAACTCATTTTCTGTTATTATATATTTCTTTATTTATAGTTTATACCGTTAACCTCCCTGTGGTTCGACCCCGGTCTTGCCGGGTTATTTATTACTGCAACACTCCTACACTTGGGAGAAGACATCAACTCTTTGGTCGTGTCATTATCTACTTAGAAAATGATTATTTTGTAGAAAAGGGATTAGGGTTTTCTAGGATATAAAAAGAAAGATAGAAAGAAAAGAAGGGGCGGCCAGTCAAGAGAGAAAAAACACACCTTCCTCTAAGAAACCCGAAACCATGCATTCTTCTTTCTTTTTGATTAGTTGTTCAATAGACATGCAAGGCTAAACTCTTTTTCTTGGTTGCAAGGACACGAAAACCTTCGAATTTCAAGAACTGTAAGATTTATTTTATCTCTTCTTTTCAGTTTATATGATGAATGAATATGTTTGTTTTCCTATGCTTATTTCTTAGGATTGTTAATTTTAATTGCTAGAGGGGACTCTAAGTTATTATTGTGCACAATCTATTGCTAAGTTTGCTATCAAAACTAGGGTTGTGATATATGAACTTCTGAAGCAACTAAGTTTAATAATCATAGTGGATTTATGTTATCAAACTTAGAAAAAACATTCGATCAAATCAAACATGAATTGCAGACAATTATGTTATCTAGATTAATCAATTTATCTAGTTCTTAAGGTTGCCATTGAATTAAATTACTAGTGCGGACAATGTGGTTGTTTGATGTTAGGATTAGTTATATAGCGAATATGTTAACTAATCAACGTAACAAAAGATAAATATTCAGAGTATAATTAATGTTTCGTTTCCATGATCAATTCTGATTTTTAATGGTGGACGTTTACTTGTGACCAAGGTTTGTTCTCTTGATAGTTTTCTAATTTATTTAATTTAGTTTGATTGTTTAATTCTGTTATAGCCTAGATTACCTCAATCCCCCCCAATTGCAAATCGTATAGCATAAAAATCTGAACTAAACCTTCCTCGTGGGATGGACCCTTTACTTACTATATACTATCTTATTTATTTAAGCTATGGTAATTAATTTGTGTGACTGCAACATCTCAACAAATTTTGGCGTTGTTGTCGGGGAAGTGATTTTAGTTGAGTCTTGTGCTGTGATTGTTATTTTTTGTGATTATTATTTATTTTGTTAAAAAAAATAGAGATTTTTTTTCTTGCGACGGTACTGTACAATACACTACAATTACTATTCAAAACCAATTTTTTGGTGGAATTAGGTCTCGGCCTTTTTTTCCTGAAGGGAAATGACATTCTGAACAGGACTAGTGATAACTAGCCCCACCCTATCGAGGCCAAATTATGTTGTTTTCTAGGGTTTTTAGGCAGTTTTGTGTTCTAGCGTAAGATTTTCATTCAATTTGCACCACTTTAAATATCTTGTGTGGTTCGTTTCTTTTGAGTTTTCTTGACGATTTATGCTTGTAACCCATTCTACTAACCAAAGACAAATGCAGGTAGATCTTGAAATAGAAAACACTTTACGCATGTTACGAAAGGAAGCTCGCGTCAACACCATGGTTGTTGCACGAAAATAGACACTCAAGGAGCTTACTACTCCTAACATGGAGAATCAACCATTGTGCATAAACATCGACAAAAATGTCAACTTCGAACTCAAGTCTGGTTTTATACATCTACTGCCAATATTCAATGGACTTGCTGGAGAAGATACTCATACTCATCTCAAGGAGTTCCACATGGTTTGTATTGGCATGAAACCGAACGGAGTTAACGAAGAACAGGTTAAGTTGAAAGCTTTCACTTTCTCTTTAAAAGGGGCAGCCTCGCATGGCTTTTCTCTATTCTCTTGGGTTCCATTGGGACTTGGAATGGCATGAAGAAGATTTTCCTTGAAAAGTATGTCCCAGCATCTCAAGTTGCCAACATAAGGAAAGAAATATATGGGATTCGACAATCTCATGGGGAGACACTTTCAGAGTATTGGGAAATATTTGAGCAACTATGCATTCAATGCCCTCATCATCAGATACCCGATCAGCTGCTTATTCAATATGTCTATGAAGGACTGATGCCTACTGACCGCAGTATCATTGATGTGGAAAGTGGAGGGGCATTGGTAGATAAGACACCTGAGGCTGCACGCCAATTGATCTTAAATATGGCAGCCAAGTCGAAACATTTTGGCACGCACGGAGACTTCCCAAACAAACAAGTAAATAAGGTAAGTATTTCTAACCTTGAGAATAAAGTTAATGATCTTACTTCTCTTGTGTGTTCTTTGGCTTGTGGAAATGTACAGCAGGTGAAAGTTTGTAACATATGCTCCTTATAAGGACATGCTTCGGATATGTGCCCAACAATGCAAAACGATTACATTGAACAGGTTAATGCAATTGATGGAGCATTCGATGGACAACCCCAACGTAAGTATGATCCCTTTTCCAACACGTACAATCCCGGATGGAGAGATCATCCAAACTTTCCAGTGTAAGTATGATGCAGTTTTCGCTAACGATTTCTAGGTCAAAAGTGACTCAGTTTTCATTGATGATTCCATGCGTCAGTCGTGAATGAGTTATCGTTGTCGATTCCATACATCAACAGCGACTTAGTTTTCGCTGACTATTTCTGGGTCACTAGTGACTTAGTTTTCATTAACGATTCCATGCGTCAGCTGCAACTTAGTTTTTGCTAACGATTTCTAGGTCAGCAGTGACATAATATCATTGATGATTCCATACGTCAGTCATCACTCAGTTTTCAGTGATGAATTCTGGGTCTACAATGACTCAATTTTCGGTGATGATTTTTAGGTCAGCAGTGACTCAGTTTTCGCTCACGATTCCATGCATCGGCTGTGACTCTATTTTTTATGATGATTCCATGTGCTAGTCATGAATCAGTTGTTGTTGTCGATTCCATACGTCAGTCGTCACTTAGTTTTCGATGATGAATTTTGGGTCTACAGTAACTCAGTGTTCGGTAATTCTGGGTCAGCAGTGACTCAATTTTCACTGACGATTCCATACGTCAGCCGTGTCTCTTTTTCGCTGACGATTCCATCTATCAGCCGTGAATAAGTTGTCGTTATTCATTCCATATGTCAACAATGACTCAGTTTTTGCTTACTATTTCTGGGTCACCAGTGACTTGGTTTCTTTAACGATTCCATGCGTCAGCCGCATCTTAGTTTTTGCTGACGATTTCTAGGTCAGTAGTGACATGATGTTTCTGACGATTCCATGCATCAGTTGTAACTCAGTTTGCGGTGATGATTTCTAGGTTAGCAGTGACATAATGTTTCTAACGATTCCATGCATAAGTTGTAACTCAGTTTGCGGTTATGATTTCTGGGTCAGTAGTGACTTGGTTTTCGGTTATAATTTCTAGGTCAGCAGTGACTTAGAGCCATTAATTAGTTTTCGCTCTCGATTCCATTTGTCAACCGTAAATAAGTTTTTGCTGATGGTTTCTAGGTCAGTAGTGACGAGCTTTCGCTGATGATTTCTAGGTCGACAATGACTTAGTTTATACTGACGATTCCATGCGTCAGCCATTACTATGTTTTTGCTGACGATTACATGCGTCACCCGTGAATTAGATTTCGCTGTTGATTCCATGCGCCAGCTGTCACTTAGTTTTTGCTGATGATTTCTGGGTCAGCGGTGGTGCAGTTTTCGGTGATGATTTCTAGGTTAGCAATGACGCAGTTTTTGCTAATAATTCCATGCGTTAGCCATGACTTTGTTTTCGCAGATAATTCCATACGTGAGGCATGAATTAGTTTTCGCTGTCAATTTCATACGTCAGTTGTCACTCAATTTTCAGTGATGATTTCTAGGTCTAAAGTGACTCTATTTTCGCTCACGATTCCATGCATCAGCCGTGACGCTGTTTTCGCTGAAGATTCCAAATGCCAGCCGTGAATTAGTTGTCGTTGTTGATTCCATACGTCAGTCATCACTCAGTTTTTGTTGACGATTTCTAGGTCAATAGTGACATAGTGTTTCTGACAATTTCATGCGTCAGCCGTGAATTAGTTTTCACTGATGATTCCATGAATTAGTTTTCGTTGTTGATTCTATGCGTCAGTAGTCACTGAGTTTTTGCTGATAATTTTTGGGTCAGCAGTGACTCAGTTTTTTGTGACGATTTCTAGGTCAGTAGTGACACAGTTTTCGCTGATAATTCCATGTGTCAGCCATGACTTTGTTTTCGTTAATGATTTCATGTAAACCATGAATTAGTTTTCGTTGTCGATTCCATATGTCAATCGTCACTTAGTTTTCAGGGATGATTTCTAGGTCTACAGTGACTCAGTTCTCGCTAACGATTCCATGCCTCAGCCATGACTCTGTTTTTGCTAACGATTCCATGTGTAAGTTGTGAATCAAATGTCGTAGTTGATTCTATACGTCAGTCGTCACTCAGTTTTTGGTGACAATTTCTGGGTCAACAATGACTCAATTTTCATTAACGATTCCATGCGTCAGCCACCACTCACTTTTCGTTGAAGATTTCTAGGTCAGCATAATGCAGTTTTTGCTGACGATTCCATGCATCAGCCGGGACTCTGTTTTCGCTGACGATTCCATAAGTCAGTCGTCACTCAGTTTTTTATGATGAATTCTTGGTCTATAAGGACGCAGTTTTCGGTGACAATTTCTAGGTCAGCGGTGACTCAGTTTTCATTAACTATTTTTGTGTCATGAGTGACTTAGTTTACCTTAACGATTCCATGCATGAGCCACAACTCAGTTTTCGCTGATGATTTCTATGTCAGCAGTGACATAGTGTTTCTAATGATTTCATGTGTCAGCCGTGAATTAGTTTTCACTGATGATTCCATATGTCAGCAGTGACTCGGTTTTCAATGATGATTTCTGAGTCAGCAGTGACTCGGTTTTCTATGATAATTTCTAGGTCAGCAATGACTTAGTTTGTACTTACGATTACATGAGTCAAACGTTAATTAGTTTTCGTTGTCGACTCCATGCGTTAGCCGTAACTAAGTTTTTGCTGATGATTTCTAGGTTAGTAGTGACTCAAGTTTTGGTGACGATTTTTGGGTCCACAGTGAAGCAGTTTTCGTTGACGATTACATGCGTCAGCCATGACTCTGTTTTTGCTGACGATTCCATGTGTAAGCCATGAATTAGTTTTCATTGTCGATTCCATCCATCAGTTGTCACTCATTTTTTAGTGATGATTTCTAGGTCTACAATGACTCAGTTTTCGCTCACAATTTCATGCGTCAGTCGTGACTCGGTTTTCGCTCACGATTCCATGCGTCAACCGTGAATTAGTTTTCACTGTCGATTTCATGCGTCAGCTGTCGCTTAGTTTTCGCTGACAATTTCTGGGTCAGTAGTGATGCAGTTTGTGCTAACCATTCCATGTGTCACCCATGACTCTATTTTGGCTAACAATTCTATGCGTCAGTCGTGAATTAGTTTTCGCTGTCGATTCAATACACCAGTCGTCACTCAGTTTTTAGTGATGATTTTTAGGTCAATAGTGACTCAGTTTTCGCTCACGATTCCATGTATCATTCGCGACTCTATTTTCGTTGAAGATTCCAAGCATCAACCATGAATTAGTTGTCGTTGTCGATTCCATACGTCAGCCATCACTTAGTTTTTGGTGACAAATTCTGGGTCTACAGTGACTCAGTTTTCGGTGATAATTTTTGGGTTAGCAGCAACTTAGTTTGTACTAATGAATCCATGAGTCAACTGTGAATTAGTTTTCGTTGACGATTTCATTCGTCAACCGTAACTAAGTTTTTGCTCACAATTTCTAGGTCAACAGTGACGCAGTTTTCGCTGATGATTTATGAGTCAGTAGTGACGCAGTTTTCGCTGACGATTACATATGTTAGCCATGACTCTGTTTTCGCTGACGATTCCATGCATCAGCCGTGAATTAGTTTTCGTTGTCGATTTCATGCTTCAGTCATCGCTTAGTTTTTGCTGATGATTTCTGGGTCAGTAAAGACGTAGTTTTCGGTGATGATTTCTGGGTCAGCAGTGACGTAGTTTGTGCTGACCAATCCGTGCGTCACCCATGACTCTGTTTCGGCTAACGATTCTATGCATCAGCCATGAATTAGTTTTCGCTATCAATTCAATATGCCAGCCTTCACTCGGTTTTTAGTGATGATTTCTAGGTCTATAGTGACTTAGTTTTCGCTGAAGATTTTTAGGTTAGTAGTGACTCAATTTTCGCTCACGATTCCATGCGTCAGCCGTGACTCTATTTTCGCTGAAGATTCCAAGCGTCAACCATGAATTAGTTATCGTTCGATTCCATACGCCAGTCGTCACTCAGTTTTCGGTGACAAATTCTGGGTCTACAATGACTTAGTTTTCGGTGATAATTTATGGGCAAGTAGGGACTTAGTTTGTACTGACGAATCCATAAGTCAGCCATGAATTATTTTTCAGTGACGATTCCATTCATCAGCTGTAACTAAGTGTTTGCTAATAATTTCTAGGTCAGTAGTTACGTAGTTTTCAATGATGATTTCTGGGTCAGCAATGACGCAGTTTTCGCTGACGATTACATGCGTTAGCCATGACTATGTTTTCGCTGACGATTCCATGCATCAGTCGTGAATTAGTTTTCGTTGTCGATTTCATGCATCAGTCGTCGCTTAGTTTTTACTGATGATTTCTGGGTTAGCAAAGACGCAGTGTTCAGTGACGATTTCTGAGTCAGCAGTGACGCAGTTTGTGCTGACCATTTCATGCGTCACCCATGACTGTTTCGGCTGATTATTCTATGCGTCAGCCGTGAATTAGTTTTCTTTTTCGATTCAATACGTCAGCCGTCACTCAGTTTTCAGTGATGATTTCTAAGTCTATAGTGACGTAGTTTTCGCTCACGATTCCATGTGTCAGTCGTGACTCTATTTTCGCTGAAGATTCCATATGTCAGCCATAACTCAGTTTTCGCTGACGATTTCTAGGTCAGTAGTGACATTGTTTTTTACGATTCCATGTGTCAGCCGTCACTCAGTTTTCGATGATAATTTATGGGTCAACAGTGACTCGGTTTTCGGTGATAATTCTGGGTCAGTAGTGACTTAGTTTGTGCTGACAATTCCATGAGTCAGCCATGAATTAGTTTTCATTGTCGATTCCATGCGTCACCCGTAAAAAAAAAAAAAATAAGACCATTTTGGTCCAGCTCTACCTTAGGTTGAAGGTCATGAAGCATTTACTATATGCCAGATGGCCTGAGGTTAAGGAGTTCAAAAATAAGATAGACTTGTATTAATTTGATCATAACTAAGGGTAGAGTTATGGATGAGGGAACTAGAAAACTTAGATTGTTTCCTGGTACATTATAATCGAGGATATAATGATGGAACTCAGATGATAAAGACCAGGGGGTGTAGCTGCTGGCCCTAGGTCAAATTCATGCACTCTAGAACTCGAAAGTTTGATCACTCACTCGAAACTTCAAGCTTGAATGCACTTTACTCTTCTCGGAAAGCAGGTGCTTGAAACACGGGTGTCAATTGGTACACGCGGCTTGCTGGCTGGTAAAGGGACCCTAACTTGCTCAAAATTGTGGGTGATGCTGCTGGGACAGGATCTTCATAACCATCTGGCCCGTGTTGCTTTCAAATTTTATAGCATTGAATGCACTGAGCTTCCTTGATCCTTGGAGTGGGATTCCATTTTGCAGGTAGCAACTGCAACCTACTGATTATCCTAATGTCTTGAAGTGAGGTTGTTATGGATCTGAAGCTCATTCTGAATAGCACATCGCACTGAACTCCTAATCAATGACACAAAGGATTGGTAGCATTAAAATGTTCCATTTTGCTTCGTATCTGATCATCGGTGAAAAGATGTAGTGAAGCATTTTTCTTGTGGAACTACATGAGAAGGACCAACTAGTCTCACCAATTGCTCGTACAAAAGCTACACACAGCCTATGATCCAAGCATAAACCTGAACTTGAACTTGAAAATCTTTGTTACTAACATTTGTTTTCTTGCTAATATAATTACATCTACTGGTGTTTCTTTGAGGGACCATATTTTGTTAATTGTTAACAAATAAAAGGACATCAAAACTTGACACTGGACTTCTGTCTGTAGGGGCGAAATTTTCTGAGAAAGACTTTATCCTGTGCAATTGAAAAGTTCTGCTGGTAAATATCCAACTGCAGTGCAAATTACGCTCCAACAGCCATATCCATATCTATAACTGCATCCTGTCCCTTGAAAACAAGGCATAATTTTCTCAGACATGAAGTTTTCTTGTCATCCTTGCTTGTTGTACCAGTCACGAGAACAATGTCCTTTGAAACTTTACCCATAAGCTCAAAAAGTGGTAAGCCTAGGTTTGATCGAGTCATCTCTTCCAGAACTGGAGGCGCTTGCATGTACAAATTCATTGTTTGGTGTCTAACACTAGCTTTTGACAGGAGCAGCTTAGGATGTTCTTCAAGCATATCAATAAACTGTTCACACAAAAACCAATAAATGTAAAAACAAATAAACTGTTTACACAAAACCAATCAAAATAAGCAGCATAAACTTGTGTTCATTAAAGGAAATATTCTTCTATTTCCTAGATAAAAAGGAGAAACCCAGAGAGGGAACTAGTTTGATTATCTGAGAATTTGAAACTTACAATTAATATGTGGTGACATAGCAAGAAAATAATTTAGAAACCAGGTCTGATGTTATCAACAAACTAAAAGGAATAGTAGCCATGAGAAGAAGAAATTAACCTTTTGTAAAGTAACTGAAGTGTCCAGCTCAATAAGAACACCTGGACCACAAACAAGACAATCCTTGTCCCTCACAAATTCAGTCACTTTGATGTGTAGACCTTCCACGCCATTATACCTAAAGAAGATTCATATCATTCAGCACACACTTTCAGCTGGATTGTTAAAAAAAAAAAGTTTTTCCATAAAAGATAAATATACCCTGTTTTTTTTTATCAGATTTCAAAAGCAACATACATAGCTCCACCAGATTCAGACACATATATGATATCATAAGAGACAATTATGGTTCCCACATCCACCTATCATTTGTGGTAAGGTTAAATTCTTTCAGATGGCAAAAACAAGGTTTGATCATGTAAAAGAACTAGACATTGAAGAAAAAGTTGTGCATCAAAACAAAAAATGAGAGGGCAAGATTAAGTCTATTTGTGATTGTTAGGTGATATATAATATATGCTTCTACCACCATATGAGAACGAGATGAAATTTCACTCACGTCAGATAGTTGCTTAGAGTTTTGCTGCATCCTGAGGCAAGCTTTAAGGTTTCCAAAGTACACGCAGCTGATATAATTGCATTGGTAGAAGCAATCGCTGGTATGATATTTTTCACAACACCCTGTAAACAAAGAAAGAACTACCTCTATCACAAAAAAAAATAAAAAAAAAATAAGAAGAATAAAACAAAAAAGGAAGGGAAAAAAAGAAAGAAAAAGAAAAGGGACAGTGCAACAAATAGGTGAAGCCAATAACATGTGACACTTCAATGAGGCATTTTGTAAGAGTTTCCTACTGGAGGTTTTAGATAGGACAAAAAAGGAGCATATCAAGAAAAGATGCATCCAAATAACAGAGACAATTTTTAGGGTAACAATGAAGTTGAGTTTTATGATGTCCTTTGGTATACTCTAAAAGAACAGAAGCCAGACCACACAATGATCGGGCAGTTACTTACAGAAATTGACTCCACAGAATTTTAAAGTACCTGAGTAAGAGAATATGTAACACCTTGAATACCAAAAAGTTCAGCCCTCTTGACAGCCTGTGGAACATGGGAAGAGCATAAGTTAAAAAGACTAACCTTGAAACTCAGCTTTTACAAAAAAATAAATAAATAATTAATACTGGTCAGAATATTTCACCTCGGTATAAACCCATTTCATATGTTCTGGATCATCTGGATCAAAAGTCTTTCCACTATGAACCTAGAATATAATGGTCATAAGATAATAGCTATCAACTCAAAATTGTCAATTCAAGAATGAGAAAGCATTGATGATGCATTACCTCATCCCATTTAATTAAGTGAGCATATTCAATACAATGAGCAGCAGTTCTAGGGGTTTCTGCAAGGGTGCATAGAGGAAACTTCACTTGAGGAGGGAAAAGCCAGATAGTACACTCAAAGCACGGTGTGGATCCTGGCATAATAACCCTGGCATGCCCCTTGAAGCCTTCAGTCCCACCATCTACCATCGGTTTGACTGTTTCTTCTAGTGGATTGTCATCAGAATCATATTCTAATCACCAAGAAAAGCAATAGACAAAACATGAGATCAACAAGAATAAAGAGACTTCCAGCAAAGAGCTTTTATGAATCTCAAGAGCACAGGATAACATTGTATGCTAGCATATTAAATACAAACTCAAGACTCTGCATACAGCTAGAGAGCATTTAAGCTTATTGGGCAAACTATAAAGGTCCCGTAAAATATCTGGCAGAGACAGGTGAAAATCTGCAGGCACTGCTCCTACATATACAAGACAGTATGTCAAATCTGCGATGCCTGAAGTAGCTCATAACCATAGCTAGCAGACCCTCAAAAGCTTATGCAACTTCAGCACTGAAGTCTTGTCATCCAGTCATATAAAGAAATGGCATACAATATTATGACATTTAAAGCTGTATGCCACGTGTGTGAGGCACTTGTTATATACGACCCTTGTGACTTGAGGCTTAACTTGTCTCTCGAATGCATGCCTAACACAAATAAATTCAAAGTAAGCATAGCAGGCCTGATGTTATGTTGCTTGGGTGAAAAAACAGGCCTTACAGTCAGAAGGAAAAGTTTAGTCCCCAGTCTCTCTTTTAAACACATAACCACTGACAGAGGGTACACATTATTTCCTTAAGGGAGTGTCTCTCCCAAGTCCTGATCACAAAACTACATCCAAAGTGTTTAGTATTTTAGTTGGTATTGGTATCAGGTACTTCCAATAGGGATTTTCATAGTTATTACTTCTGCTTTCATTCATATATATAAAAAAATGCCCTAATTTTTTGAGAAATTTTTCCAGCAATACAGCAAGAAGTGAGGGCAATAACAGATCACAAAATATATGGAGAAGAATGCAAAAGAAAATTAAGGATACAATGCTCTTTGACACAACGATAAATGGAAAGGAAATACGCAGTTAACTTGGCACAAAAACAAATCATGGACAGAGGTAAAAAGTTAAATATTCAAACATAAAATAAGAGGAAAAATAACTACTTTACTGAAAAACGAGCTCTCTAAATCGGCTATTCTTAGAATAAAACAAATATAAACTAAAGAGGTTAAAAAGTACGCACCAAGAAAACCACAAGCTACAGCATTTATATAGCTCCGAGCCTCAACGGAATCAAGACCAAGCACAATAATACTAAAATCTTTATAAAAATCAATTTCTTTATCCTCGATTCGGCAAAAATGAGGCACAATATTCACGCCACTAACTCTTTCCATCACCCGCTTGGCTGCCACCTCAGCCTTAGGCTTCCCAACATCTTCGAGCCTACAATAAGAACACTATATCATGAGTGACTTTCTAATCAGAACTAAAGAGCTATGACAATGTTGAAATATCAAAGCAGATAAGTTACACTTTCTGTTATGTTAAGGTGTATAATAAATGAAAACACTAATACTTGCAAACAAGGAGAGGAAAAAATATGCACTTAATAATACACATAGATCTAGTCATATTTGATAAAACAATGAAGCACCTGCTTGATAGTCCATACTGGTCCTGAGAAAATTAAGAATTATCAACCACCCTCTTGCAGCCATTTCACATTGTCAAGTAAACAAGGTGTTTATTTTCTCCTTTTACCAACAGGTTCTTAAAAGTAATCCTTTATTCACAAGAATACTAGGTTATCACTAGTCCACACTAAAGGTACTACTTTTCCTTAGCCTTCTTGCAAGATGAACTTTTATTTATCAATTATCATCCAAACAGCCATATTTCTCCCTTGAAACAGATTTACCTAAATGCACTTATACCTAAATTAGGTCCCCAGTTTAAGTAATAACCCTTCGACTAGGTTTCACATTGTTTCTTTTCTCTTCGCAGTTGATATAGGAAAAAAAAATACTTCAAAGTGCAATTTAACCGACAACCCACGAAAGGGCATATACCAATTAAAACAGCCACGAATTGAACAGAGAAAAGAAAAGGTAAAAGCACATAAACACGTGGGTTAAGTTGAGAAAGCAAGAACCTGAAAAGAAACTGGCGATTGAGATTAGTAACCTCGATACGGTCCATATCAATGACTTCCAGATTTTTAAAACCTGATAAAGCTAGGTCCTTTAGCAGCTCACAACCCAAACCACCGGCCCCAATTACCAATAATCTTGCATACTCTTGAAGATCATCTCTCAACTACAACATTTAAAACAAAACAAATAGTTAAAAAAAATTGCACGCCGGGAGTTTGTTAAAATTTCCAAGAACGAAAGAGCTTACTTGAACACCAGATTCGAAGGTGGGATCAACGAGATTGCCGGGTCTGAGAAGTAGCTTGTCTAGGTCTCTCGATCGGCTCTGTTGGACTGTAGAGTCTGCCATGTCAATCTAATCTCTGTCTACGAGGTTGCAGACCCCCAAGGTCGATACAAGAAAATCCACCGATTTTAATAGCCAGTTTTTGACGAGGCGAGTGGCTAAGGACCTACCAAGCTTGATTTTGACGCTTGGCGTGGTGCGGAAAAGTTTAGGTGTATTTGGGATTATGGTTGGCTTGCGTGATTGTGTATATTATTTTGATATATTTATATTAAAAATAAATTTTAAAAAATAAAAAATATTATTTTAATATATTTTCAAGTAAAATATATTTTAAAAAATAATCTCTGCCACAATTCAATGATCATTGAATTTAATTAGGCGTAAAACACTTATAAGTTATTATATTATTTACACTGATTTCGACCACCAAAATAGTTAAAATTGGTTTCAACATATTTTTTTTTTATAAGAAGAGTTTTATAATGGTTGTTTAGAACCTCAATAATACTTAAAAAAATATTGAAGTCGAGGAAGAAAAACTTTACCTAGTTTTATAAAGTTTGATAAGAAGATTTTGTGATTTTTTTTTTGTTTATTAGGTTGGTAAATTAGTTTTTAGATGTTTTTTTTAGGTGTTTTTAGATTAAAATAGATGGAAAATGAGTTTTTAGGGTAAAAAATATGTTACCCTGATTTTTTAGCCACCATAATGGTGGCCAAGATCTGGGCAAATAAACAATATGTTGTCTACCTCAACAAACAACATGTTATCTAATTATTTTTTTAAGAAAAAATAGGGGTGGTAGACAAATCATCTTCCCTATAAAAAGATTAAAAAAAAAAAAAAAGGCCAAGGTGCTCGGCCCTAGGCCTTTTTTTTATGCCCACGTATGCTGGGGCACCAAACCCATGTTGTCTAGGCTTATTTTTTTTTATTTTATATTTAAGTGAAAATAAATTTAAGAAAAAATATGTATTGAACATAGTTGAGTTCATAATCCAAATTAGAGGTTTGACAGATTAAGCCACAATGTCCATGTGAAAATGTATTAAATGTATTTTTTTTCTTTTTTATTGTTTAATGCATTTTTGGTCCCTCAATTTAAAAAAAAATAATTTCACCATTAGTTATCAATTATCTTTTTATTTAAATTTAAATAAAAAATATATAATTTAACTCTTTGATATCAATTATCTATTTATTGAACTTAAAATAAAAAAATATTTTTTTTTGTTA
>Ga0307515_10014155_pt1 | contig 14829 bp, 5 predicted proteins | sample 17_EM_MG_FD_194513 | JGI IMG/M metagenome (GOLD analysis project Ga0307515, IMG submission 194513) | Populus trichocarpa ectomycorrhiza microbial communities from riparian zone in the Pacific Northwest, United States - 17_EM | ecosystem: Host-associated > Plants > Roots > Unclassified | place... | reverse complement strand
GGCAGCAATTACGTGGCGTTCTCTTAGTTGAGGTTACGTAACTGAGTTTGCCTGAACTATTGGATCTTGGAATATGCCTTTGCGGATCGCTTCGTGGATGACTGCCTGCGTTCTCTATCTAATCTCAATAAAAACAAACAATTATTATCCTAAGCATCATAAACTAATTTTTATTCTTTATACTCCAAGTTCGATTTTAAAATTATATAATAATTTTTTTCTGATTTCTTATTTTTTTTAGTTTAACGAGGGTGTCCGGACCAGCTTGCGCGCACCTCGACTAATCTCACGGACCCTGAAGTTAACGACCATATAAGCCTCCAGTGGTCATCATATGAGCAATCACAGGACTCGAACCTGAGACCACTAAGGGAGCAAACTTCTTGGTCCCAAATTCTTATCACTGGGCCAACACCTAGATGGTTCTGATTTCTTATCTTCCAATTGCAGTATGTGGGGTGGAGCTTTAAAATCATTAGAGATTTGATTTCAATAATCCTAAAATCATTAAAAAATTAATTTAAGTAATTAGAAAAATAACATTATTATTAAACAAACAAATTATTCATTTTTATCAAGACATATTTAAATTTGGACCTCTCCTCTCAATAAGGAGTTTTCTTTTCTAGAATGGAGTCTAAGCGCACTATATATAACTTGTCAAGGTTTCTGTTCAAAATCAATCATGAAATTTTTTTGACAAGCATTATGTTTTGAAAGAACAATTTTTTTTAATAAAATAATTCTTAAAATTATTGCAGTTTCAGTTTAAAATGGTAAGGTTAGGACGTGGGTTTCACATTAATGCAATATTGTAAACACAAAAAAAAAAAGGATATTTATCCATAGATACAATTACAAAATAAATTAAAAAGAGGGAAGAACAACATTGCTGCATTTATTGTAGCTTTCCTCCCCTTTTCGGCGTGGATTGCTACATTAAATACTCATTTTTTTTACTATTCAAGTTGAATGGTAAAATACAATTTAGTCCCTGCATTTTTTATCGGTCCTTGTAATTTTCTTTTTTGATATTTCGATTCTAAAACTTTATTTCTTTTATGTTTCAGTGTTTGAATTTTAAAAGAGAAAAAAGAAAGTCATAAAAAAAAAGATAAAGAGAAACTTTTTTAAATAACATGAGTTTTGGTGAAATCTAATGTATTTTCCCTTTGTAGTTTGTGTTTTGATTTTTTCCTTTAATATGCTTTGTTCAAACTTTTTAAATGGTTAGGTTGACAAGTTTTATAATTTTGAGAACCAATGTAAACCTAATACATGGTTTTTAATCCTAAAATGCTTTGTTCAAACCTAATACATGGTTTATAATTCATAGTTTCTTTAACAAATAGATAGTAGATTTATTTTTTTATATTTCCTTTTAATTTTTAAAGGTCATGTTTTTCATGTTGGGTTTGAAAATAGACACTTGTAAAGTCTTTTTAGATTCAATTTGATTTTGAGAATGATTAAAGGGTGTTTCATGATTTGAAAATGAAGTTATTAAAGTCCATATGATGTTATTTTGGTGTTTTTAGATGGAAAATAGGTTGAATCTTGGGTTTTGAGATCTAAATTACCAAAACACCAATTTCTAATAATTAAAGGTGGCCAAAATTTATTGTGGTAGACGACACTCTATATGTCTAAACAAACGACATGTTATCATGCATTTTTGAAAAAAATAGGTGTGTAGGTTCGGGCTTTCTCCTTTATAATGACAGACACACGGACATGGGCTTCTAAGCCCCTACGTCTCTAGGCTGGGTCCTATCTTTTTTTTACATTTTAAAATAAAGTCCTTTTCAATTAAAATAATTATAATAACATTTTAAAAATATTATGATGATACCATACTTTTCAAATAAAATTAAAGGATTTTAATGATGGTGTTTGAGGTTTTTAATAGTAATGTTGTCAATTACTTTATGAATATGAGACTAGTATGTATTATTTTGTTTTTGTAAAATTCCTCGTGGATATTTAACGAGAATAAATTTGATATGAGTTGTAAATTTAATAAGTTAGCCTTTATAATTTTAATTTGCTTTATATCATAGTCTTATGATATGAGTTGTTAATTTGACAAGTTAATCCGGACAAATCCAATATGTCATTATCTTAATATTTTAACAAATAACATATAATATATTATTATATCAATATTTAAAAAAGATCTCATCTAATATAATTATATTTTGAGTTTATAATTAATTTTTATTAGAAAAGAAATTAAAAATATTTGAATAGTTTTTATATTAAAAAAATTGATTTAACCCTAAAGTCTTCCTACTAAAATGAATCTTCTTGTTGTAATTAGTACGGTCAATAATTAATTTTAATTTCATTAAAAAAATTAATTGAAGCTCAGTTTTTCTTTTTCTTTTTTAAAGAAAAAAATGGTTTTCCATTGATTACGAATGCTGGGCAAGTGGGTGGCCGTGTTATCCAAAAGCTATATTAGCAGTGTTGATCTTGACAGCAACATTTGCTCTCTAAATTATAATCCTAAGCCACTGCCAACAACATGTGTGATTGCCATCCTTCCTCCCCACTTCCCTTTTCCATCATCAAACCTCAAAAATTAAGGCAACAATCTTACTCAACTGTTAACTTTTCAAGTGTTAACAGAAGTGGAAGGTTAAAGCTTACAAGCATCAAAGCCAGCAAGAATACTGGTGAAGTGGGGTTTAAAGAAAAAGGTCAAGAGGAAGAAGAGAAGAACTTTGAATTAGAATCATCAAGGATTCAGAAAGATAAAGAAACAAAAGTGGGTTCTCTTGGTTTTGATATTCTCGAATTGAAGGATGGTGAAAAGGATGGAAAAGAAGAGCAAGATTTGGTTGCAGTTGAGAAGGAGCGAAATAAGATAAGAAACGGAAGGAGAGGGAAGCAAGTAATTAGAAGATCGAGTATTTTGGCAAAGCAAGTGATTAGCATTCAATCTGCGCTTAGTTTGGGTTTTGTCTCTCAAATTTGGGTCGATACTAAATCTGTAAGTTCAATAGTCTTTCACTTACTGTTATATATATTTTTAAAAAATTCAAATTAATGCTGTTACTTGTATAAGGTTGAAAAAGGATGACACTAATCAAGCAAAAGCCATACCTGCTATCCTGGTTAAAACAAACATCAATCACTACTTTCTGCTTAGAAGATAATAGCTTGTAATTAGCAAGAGAATTAAACTGGCACCGCACCCTAGCTTTTTTTAATAGTTTGTTTGAATGAAGTTTGAGTTTTGTGTGTCTTTCCCAAGTTGAAATCTTATGAACTGTCTTAATTTTGATGTGAAAGAAGAAGACATAGAATGGCTGACAAGAAATGTGGTCGGGTTTTCATGCTGCGCAATCCGGCTCACTATTTCATTTAACCCATCCTTTGACGTGTTTTACATCTGCAGGATTTGCTGTCTGGTTCTGTGGTTCTGTGAATTTGCTATTTGATTAGTTCAGGCTCTCTTGCTGGTGCTTAGTCCTCCTGGATTTTACTAGTTTTTGTCCCCTTCCTCTGTTGATGCATCTGTTCTTGCCTTAGATCATAGTTTTGCTTTTGAGTTCATACATCTTAAAGGCCTTTTCATATTGTTTTGCTTTTGAGGAATGGTTTTCCAAGATTATCTGCTGCAGCATTTTTCCCTTCTGTTATTTATTTGATGTTGTTCTGTGACTTGTGATGCTGCTGTGTTGTTCTGATGTATTGTTCATTTTCCTGCTCTTCTCCCTCATCCCCATTCTGCTTTTTCTGTCTTAGTGATGCTGCAATTTCTGCTGTTGTGGTTGTGGTGCTTTGGCTGTTTCTCCGCCTTCTCTGCTGCCCATTTTCATAGCTGGTTGTCCAGATTGCTTTTCTCCTCTAATGTTCCTTTTTTTCTCCTCTTTCTTTCCTTAGATGATGTTATTCTCCATCTATAAGTCTTGTACTTGAGCTGAAGCTTTTTTCACGTTCTCTTCATCAGTATTATCTTATTTGATTGATAATTGATTTAATCACTTTGATGTTATAGCTTCTGGGTGGTTTTGTAATTAACTGTGGAATTTGTTCCCAGTTTGTTAAAATTTTGACTTTTTCTTTGTTCAGTGGGTGGTGTTAGTAGTTGAAGTAAGGCCAAACTTGCTATCTGGAGAATCAGAGAGGTTTCTTCTAGAGGATGTTAGCCAGGTAAACTTTTTCCATCTCTAAGACTTTCTTAGCAATTTGGCACCTAGGATGTTAGCCACTACATGATATTTAATCACTCTTGAAAAGTTGTTTATATTTATTTAATTTTATGTATCATCACTGACCCCACCTTCATAATAATGGTTTTTATGGATTACAATGTTGATCTTAGCAGGTTGGGGATGTAGTACTTGTTGAGGACGAGAATGTGATGGATACTGAATTAAAAATGATTGGCCTGGAAACGTTGGTACGTGTCACTGTTCACTGGTGTGCTCATATTTCCGTGTGTCACATGCATGTTTGTTTTCATAATTTGATGAATTGTAACCGAAAAATGTTTCTCGTGTCAACAATATTTTATCACTTTGTACCATTTTCTGATTTCTGGTTTGAGTAGTTCATTAAAGAAGAATTTTCATTCTTAAAGGTGAACGTTTTTGTCCAACATCCAAATGCCTTTCAGGTGTTTTCTGTTTTCAGTTTTTCTTGAAGTGTATCTGGTATTCCTACAGTTGATTTCATATTGGCATATCACTTTTTGAGAGATTAACTTTTGATGCTTGTTAGGTAGGATATAGAGTTGTGACACCAGGTCAGCGAGATATTGGAAAGGTCAGTGCTATATATTCATCAAGTCCTGTAATTTGTCACGTTATTCAATTTCCTTGTTCTCATTTGCAATTTTTTAGGTGCGAGGGTACTCTTTCAACATTAATTCTGGGGCAGTGGAATTGCTCGAGCTTGACTCATTTGGGATTTCTATCATTCCATCTAGTTTGGTTGGTTGACTGGTCCTTTTTTCTCTCAAAAGAGCACATACCACAATTTCTTGCTATGTAGCAATTGCATGTAAAGATTTACTCGAAATTTTCCTTCATGAAAAAGGACAGGAGCTCAAATGCTAATCATGTTTTATACCTTCAGGTGAGTACCTATGCTTTACCTGTTGATGATGTGCTTGAAGTTTTATCAGACACAGTTGTTGTGCATGAATCTGCTGCCTCACACATACAGAGGCTAACAAAGGTATCCCCTGATGCATAATTATTTAACTCTTAATCTTGCTTTGGGTTTGGCATTATAGATTTATTTGGATGCCAAGAAATTTCTTAATTTCAATTAAGTTGCCTTGCAGTAACTTTTGTATGCTGAATATTTTCCCGTTCTCTTCAGTAGTGTAGCAATGCTTGAAGGCTGCTCTTGCTCTTGTATAAAATATTATATGTTTGAATATTTATGTGCACACGCGTGTTTGCACACAATATAGATGCCTGCTTGAAAGCAGACTATTTGATGCAATAGACTGAGGCTTGCTGATGTTTGTTCTAAGCAATCATTGTTCTTGAGAACAGTTGAAAACACATTAACTGAACCAATCCTGCACCACATGTTTGATGCTATCTTGTTTTTAGTCAAAACTTAGTACTGGTTTGAAACTACTCTCCTTTGTGATTTGAACCAGAGCAGATATCCCAACTCCCAAGTTAACTTAAATTTTGTCTCCATCTCTAGAGAAGCTAATATCCACGCACACACCCTTTGTTTCATTGTAGGAAGTTGAAAGTTTTCCATCATTTTGCTTGATATGACGATCTGTAGGTTAACGTAGGATGTTTTCATACTAGGGCTTCTGGGATGCTCAGAACGTGGGGACAAAAATAGATGAAGGTGAAGAGTATTCTGATTATGAAAGTTCTGTTACATCTCATCGAGGTCGGAGCACTCGGAGAAGTTCTAGGAGCCAGAAATTTCGTTCAAAAATTAGAGAAAGTGAGGATGATTGGGAACTTCCAATGGATTACTTGTGATATTTTAGTATTTTGATGCTGCTCGGAATGTGCATATACTCCATTGTAGGGCAGCACATTACATTTCCTCGAGTTCTCATGTCTTTTTTTGTTGCCTCTTTTCCCAAAGTTAGATGAACTATCAAGACAAGCAGGGTAGTTAAGAATCATCAACTTTGGATGAAGGCTCTTTGATTGAGGTCTTTGACCACCCACCTACCCTGTTGGAGGACTTGTCTCTGAAAATTGAGCTATGTTGTATTACTGTATATATGTTATCAATGGTAAAACAAAAAACATTATACTATTGATATATTTCCAACAGTTTCATGTGCAGGAACAGTTGGAACTATGCATGCTTTCATGTCAGCAATATTGTCAATAAAAAGAAAGAAAGAAAGAAATAAAACCCATCAAGGTCTTGGACCTGCTAGTCTGCTCCGACACTGGCTCCGGTGAGAATAATTACTCGCTTGGAAGGGAATCCAAAGCCAAATCATCTAGTGGATGATGATGGGCTCACTTCCCATTGGTGTGTCCTCCATGATCTGTGTAGTCATCAATGACTGGAATTAGCAGTTACAACTGGCATAGCAAGGGGATGTTTTCTTATTTTCTTTTTTCTTTTTTGGTGGAAACAGAGGAAAGTAATTTGGATTGAGAAAAATATAGCAAAAGGTTTTTGGTAAATTATTATTACAAATGAAAAATGGCTAGTTTGTCATGAATAATAAAAAAGCAATTAAGAGTGCTTGGATAGTAGTAAAATTGTTTTTTAAATTTTTTTTTTTTTAAATATATTAAAATAATATTATTTTTTTTAATATACTTTTTTTTTTTGGAGATTTAGGAATGGAAAATACTTTTTTTTTTCCTCTCTCGAGACTTGCAACCCTATACGATGTTAATTTATTTATCTCATGAACATAATTAAAATCAGTTTATAATAAAGGCTTGTCTATTTAATCTCAACATCAAAATACTATATAATCAGCAACCTCGGATCGAGGAGCCTCTTGTCTCCCCTCACACACACACACACACACACACACATATATATATATATTAGTAGCCGTTATCGCCTGTTTTTATTCAAATTCAAACCTAACCTTGCTCTCTCCTACCTGCTAAAATCCTCTCTCTCACGCACGCATTTTTCTCATCTGACATAAAAGCAATAGAACCATGCTTAAGCTCCAATCTCCACTCACCGGAGACGAGAACCTCCGGCAAAAATCTTGTCGGAAACCACTCCAACCAAAGAACTCACCAGTAACTCCAATGACCCAGGTTCAAATTTTGAAACCAAAGCAAGAGTGGATTGAGTTCTCAGTGGTTAAAGATTCCAACAAGGAGAACCATCCGATCTACACCACAACCCCAACAAAATCCATCATTGAGCCATTGGATTCTTCACTAGCAGAAGAGTTGAGTGCTATCAAGAAGAAGCTAGAGAGGCTGAGACTAGACAGAGAGAGAACTGAGAAGATGCTCAAAGAAAGGGAGATGGTGATGGATTTGCAAATGAAGGAGCTTGAACAGAGAGGAGAAGTTCAAAAGAGGTTGGAGATTCAATTTGATATACTTTATAGATTGAACGAACTCCAATCCTACTCTATGGTAAGTTGTTGAGTATGGAACGCGAAGATTAAATTTGTACTTGTCTGATAATTTTTGTTTATATTTTGAAGCAGATAATTTCTCCGATTCGAACACTGAGAGAGAAGGAGCATGAAAAGAAGACAAGTGGAGTGCAACCAGAGGAAACGAGAGCCGAGGATTCGGAGGAATCAGTGGGAGAAGATGTAATGAAGAGTCCAAGTTCAAGTTGGGGTTCAGAAAATTCGATTTCATCCCAACTTGTAGCTGTGAAGTGAGGAATTTCCTCTGCTGCAAATGTGTTTTGATTTGTGATTTGGGTTTTATGGATCATCAACTTGTTCTTTCACTTCTACACCGCTTCATTGTAGAATCTGAAAGGTGGTTTTTGAAGAGCGAAAAATAGATTGAATCTGATTTCTGAAATGATGATTAGCTGCTGTATCTTGACTTTTACTGCAACTTTCCAAAATGTCGAGCTAGAGCTTCATTATTTTCCTTTTCTTCTGGATTGAGAGATGCCATCTTTTCTTTCTTTCTTTTTCTTTCGAAAACATAAAACTGTACAGGCTGCCTAGAAGGAGGTGGTGTTGTGGAACCAATCATGAACACAGACACAAAACTCGGTACCAGGACACCGGATTTTGCAATTCGCACCAAATCCATGCAAGAAGGCATTGAGGATTTGTATAATCGCATTCACTTCAACAGTACATAACTGTGTCACAAGTCAAGGGAACAATGGAAGTAGCAGCAGCCAGGCAATGTGAACAATTACTACTATCACTCCCGTATCCCAAGAAGATGCTTTGCAGCAATGCCACATTCCATCAAACTCATCAAAGCAAACCGTGACAAGAATGCGACACATCATCAGCTCTCGAACACGTTGTTATTAGGATAAAAAAATAATGGCAAGCTTCAAAAGAAATGAAAATCCATCAATAAGGCTGATTGATTGATCCTGCAACCAGTGTCAACTCTTTTTGCCGTAAAGTATTAGAGAACTCGTATCCAACTATCAAGTGAGTGAGCCTCTGAACATGATTTACAGGTAGAATTCCTTTCTGCTGTTTCCCCGGCGAATCATTGTTTCTTCCCTTTGCAACCAATTTTAAATATGCGAGGGTCAAACACTTTTTTATTATTATTATGTTTTCATTCTAATATTAAAAAAAAAATTAAAATAAATAAAATATTATTTTAATATATTTCCAAACAAAAAATATTTTTAAAAGGAATTGCTACTATAATATCACGGAATCTAACTCAACATACCTTTACATATGATTATTTATTAAAACGATATATTTGTTGCATTGTCCTTCATTAGTTTCTTGACAAGAACAATTACTGAAAATATTTTAAACTTACCAGAATCATCATCTAGAGGTAAAGCTGATGTGACATTGCATTGCTTCTTTTAATTTTAGTAAAGAGATGTGAAAAACAAGGTAAAGAGGTGAAATTGCGTTCTAAATAGTATTTTATTAATTTTTTTTTATGTTTTTAAATCATTTTGATATGTTAATATCAAAAATATTTTAAAAAAATAATTAAAAAATATTATTTTGATATATTTCCAAGTAAAAAACACTTTGAAAAACAATTATTTTCATACTCTTAAATAATATCAAACCATAGATCCAACTAGTTGTTCTAGGTTATAGGAACTAAATCAATTCTTTGCAAAATATTGTAAGGTCCATCGAACCTAGGATTGTCAGAGTTTCAAATTCTTCCATGGAGCCACACTTGCCTACTTATATGATTACAACTTTCAAATATACATAATCTCAAGCATTAAACTCCTTCTTAGTTCTTTTGTCAGCAATCTGTTTCATCCTATTCTTAATTTAAGATTTAGAATTTGGGCTTTAGGAAAGTGCTATTTTGAAAAAAACGCACAGCCTAGTAAGGGGTGTTGCTGCCTAATTCTACAGCAATCATACGGATTACGGACACAAATTCGACTAGGACACTGAATTTGCAACTCAGTTGGAAAATGCAATCAGATTAGAATGGAGAGACAGGGAAGCGGAAGAGAGATTTTCGAGCTTGCAAGATGTAACGTTTGTATTATACATTTATTTTAATCTTTCAACAACTTGGATATAAATTAGAATGAAATTTTCAAGGTATCTCACGTTCGGTATGCAAATCATACATGGTCTTGAATTTTCTTGTTTTTATCAGAAAAATATATTTCTTGTTCAGATCCTAATGATTTGGCTCTTCTGTTCACTTTGCTCTTTATGTTTGGTGCTATTTGTTATAACATTGATCTTCTTCCCATCGCTCCTCAAATTTCTGCCTATTGCTATTGTAACAAGTTCAGCACTTTGCGCATTGTTTCATAGCAGCAACAGGGGGTGATACCCCCTGTTGCTGCTATGAAACCTTGTCCAGGGAATTCACCTCAGGAACAGGAGAACGATGATTTGGTTGTGCTATGGATTCATTCATTTGTCGACTCACCTTGCTAACAATGATAGTAAGTTTTGTTGGTGCGATTGTGTGGCTTCTGCTTCAGGTTATTCAGTCCGCTTTGCAAAATCATTTGGAAAGGTATCGTACCTGTAATCATTGCACGGAAAACCCCCATTATGGTGATGGCCATATGGCCGAATGAAGATTTCCTTCTACTGGAAAAAAGCAAAACCTGAAGAAATAAGAAACCCCATAGCAGATTCCTCAAAAGCTTCTGCAAGCCAGCATTATAAAGAGGCAACGGTGAGAAACAGGAGCACAAGGGGCGGCTCATGTGGTAATTGAGAATGGATGATCTAGCGGTGACAATGTAGCAGCCTCTCATCATGTATACACTTGTACAACAACAACAAAAATAATGATAATGATAATAATTGAAGAGTAATCTAGTTTAGACCTTTCTTTTTCAATAGTAGTAGTAGTAGTACAAAAAAAAAAAGGAAAGCTTCAAGCGTTAAAAAAGAAAGAAAAAAAAACACAAGAAGTTGAGGCAACCAGAATGTTCCGATCTCAGGTCTGGCTAAAGTCATCAAATGACAAGACCAGAAGCCTGGATAGACCCCCTGAACAAAATATCCCTACAGGCTACAGAAAATGGAAATGAATGAAATATTTTCTCCCAAATACCTAAGACAACAAACTGAAATGGTAGTTCAGTTAAAAATACAGATGAAGCTTCACAGATAACCAGCTCCATACCAGTTCTACAGAAGTGCAGTCCTACCTAAAGACCAGATTAGCAGAATTTCCAATGGTTGTTGCAGTTTACACATGTTACATATGTTGTCATAGGTTCATCTGCACTCCTGGTCTGCATCTGATAGTAAGTGCATTTGCGCTGTCTACAACGACCACACTTAAACTGATCAGTTGTGGCTTGTGCTTGACCACTACGCTCACAATCAAACAACACTTTCTCTTTAATTTGGTTATTCTCTCGCTTCCTTTGTTCACTTGCCATTTCTTCAGGGCCCATGGTAACAAGCCTCTCAGGTTGGACCTCTCCAAGAAGAACTTTTCTCCTAAAATCTGGGTTGTTTTGGTCCTTGATATTGAACATTATAGATCTGTACTTCAATTTTTGTGCTCCATTTGACCGACCAAGTTTTTCAAACATCATGGATTCTACAGACACAGCAACTCGAATAGGGTCGCATGCTTCTACTTCATCCCTGATGTCCTCATCAGCCTCGCTGGCAACTTTGGACAAGGCCTCTGCAAGAAGTTCGCGGATTTTGTCGCGTAAAGCATCATTACATTTAACCAGTGTCTTCAGCTTTGGTGGACCAATAGGTGATTGTGATGGTTGCTTCACACTGGAAGTCTGGATTTCCTGCTTGCTCATCTTCTCAACCTTGACAGTCTTATCCTGATCCATTTTCTCAACTTTAACAGTTTCTGAGGTTGAAGCCCTTTCAACCTTTACCACACTAGTCTTTCGAAGCTTCTCAACTTTGACAGTCTCCGATTTTGATACCTCAGCTTTTACTGAACTTTTACTGTCAATGCTGCCATTTTTTTTTCTCGTCTCATCAATGACCATCTTTTTCCACATCTCAAGCAAGTCAGAGGCCACAGCTCGGATTTTCTCCTTAGGATGCTTTGCAAGAGGTCGAAGTTTTTTCCCAACCTGAGATGCACGGAGAAGCAAAATGTCAAAGGCAATCCACCAAGCATACCAACATAACCATTTCAATCATAAGTTCCCAACATAACCATTTCAATCATAAGTTCAAGGTTAAGAATAACAAAACTTGAAAATTTAACCAATTAAAGTGCAAGAAAGTAGCAAGTATAAGTGAGTTGGAAAAGAAGTAAAAACAGAATGAACTTTGGCAATCATAATAATACACAAAAAATCCAACCTATATTACAAGGTCAAATACAATGGCATCTGGTATTCATTGCCATTGTTTTCTGGGGTAGATCTACATGGACTGTTATACAAACAAGATCCACTTCTAATAAACTCCGAACCTGATGTCTACTTTGCCAAAATAAAATTAGCGAACAACCCAAGTAGGCCCAAAAGAGATGACATTTCAACATGATTTGATGTGAAGGGAACGCATCAAACAAGCTATGCAACAATTTCAATATCCAATCCCTGAACAATCATATTACACTTGAGATACTACAAAAACTTCTCCATCCATCAAAACAGCCATGTAATAACTACAGGAACTGCTTCAATTTAACGTGGGGTAGGGGACAGAGTTGAGAAAGAATGCATAATTCAGGTTGGGGGATACTTTGGCAATTCCTGAAATTGATTGCTATAGATAGACCATTAATGGGCACCTGCACTCTTTTCTTGCATTGCAACAACAAATACAAGTTTCCAACAATATTGCTTGAGTTGAGTATGTATGGTTAAAGGACAACTAGCTAAAACATCTGACTAAGCATCTCCACTGAAAAAGTTCTAGATGAAACCCACAGGACCCAGCTCACTTCTTCTCATACTTAATTAACAACTTGGCAATTAGCATGGCAGACTAATATCAATTGGACCCAAAAGGTACAGAAACTGAACTCCTTTTTCCAAAATGAAAAAACAAAAAAAGCATTTAAAATGTAAAGCCACAAATAAACAAAAACAGGGGAGAGAAAAAAAACATCATCCGAGTAGAGTCTAACAAAACTTGAAAGTTAAGCAATTACAGTCCATGAAGGTTGCAAGAATGATTGAATTGGGAAAGAACAAAAAACTGACTGAACTTCAACAATCATGATTGTAGAGAAAAAAAATCAAACTATATTAAGAAGCCAAATAAAATGACATCTAGTTTCTATTGCTATTGCTTCTAGGGAAGATTTCTCATGGATTATCTACAACAAAGATCCACAACCATTCGACACCAACGCAGATGCCTACTTTGCCAAAGTAAAATCATTGGAACACCACAACAAGGCAAGCAAAAGATAACATTGCAGCAAACTTGATACTCACACAAGACATAAACATACTTCATATAAAATCCTTATAACAAGTGATATTAGACTTCATAATACAACACAATTTTTTTTCCATCAAAACAACCACATAATCTCTATCTAGCAAAAGCAACTCAACTCTTGGCTACCAACCACGCACCAATGAACTGAAAATCAAGGGTAATGAAAACAAGTATTATGCAAGTTAAAATAATTCAGCAATTCATGAAATTTATGATTCCAGAGAGAACATCAAGCACAACATAGCTTAGCTTTTTTTCATATTATTGAATCAACAATTATCAACCTATTAAAAAGTTATGTTAAACCATCGGATTTCAATCAATGACCCTTGCAAGACTTTTCATATTTCAACCTATTCATTGTAATCCAATTTATAACAATAAGCAGAAAGGAAAAAAAATTGAAAGAACTGATTCCTTGCTTGAAATAAAAGCTTACAACTTTCTTCTCTTTCACTAATCTTATCACAAAATATAAAACACCTCCAGAACAATTTTGCAACTATAATCAAACTCTAACCAATTCAATCAACTCAATGCTTAATTACTTAATGAAGCAATCACAATTTAACATCATTTGGAGCCCACAAAAACAAAAATTTAACAAAATAAACACAAAAAACTAAAATTTAAAAACAAACAAATGAAAAATAGAAGAAACCCTTAATAAAATTACCTGAGTAGAAACAAGAAGTTCACTAGTAACTTTAAACTTCCTGAGCTGTTTCAGCGAATCAACACACCGAGTCACCTCCGGTCCACTAGACGATACGTCATCATTGAGAGAAGCATCTGCAGCTTTCTTTGCTTCATCAAATAACTCCACAAACTCCATCTCCATTATTGATTGATTCCCTAAAAACACACAAAAAAATAATTAAAAAAAAGACTCGAGCTTTACGATTTCTTTTATAAAAAAATATTGTATAAAATTGACAGGTAGGTGAGATTGCAACCCAAGAAAAAAATTGGAGAGATCTGAAGAGGAAAAAAATAGATCCTTGCACAATAACAGAATAAACGGATCTAGAAAGGTAGGTTTTTGATAGTATTGCCGGCAGGTGTAGTTTAGAGAAGCCCTCCCTTGCCTGTCTCCGGAAGCCTTGGTTTTGGGGTTTGAAGATTTCTGTGTTCCTTTGCTAAGGTTATTTTGCCAAGTGTGTGTTTTGGGGCAAGGTGAGCTGTTGTTAGGTTTTTTTTTGTGGAAAAAAAAAAAGAGTATGTATTTTTAGTTTACCGTGGTGTGTGGTTTGTGGTTTAAGGTTATTGTAATTACAAAAAAAAATAAACTTTACCTCATCGTAATTCAATTTCAAATACTGGCGATAGAAAAATAGAGATGATAGAGACGGAATGGAAAAAAAATAGGAATAGAATTGTTATTGATTATGGTATATAAAATAAAATATAATATAAAAAGTTTATTATTCTTTTAATATATATTATTATCAAATTTATATATTTTAAAAAATAATTAGATTTATTTTATTTTATATTAAGTGTTGAAATTAATAATATTATAATAACTCTAGTTATAAAACTATGACTGACTTGACGGGTTGACCAAGAACCGGATTGACCCGAGGCCTGGACTAGTTCTAGTTTAAGAAAAAATAGAGGAAGAATTAATTTGACTAAACCCAATAAAAAACCTAGATCAACCTGGGATGAAACACAAGTTTAAAATCCATTAACTTATTATAAAAAAAAAAATGGTTAGAATAAGGTTACTTTGATTATTTAAAAAAAAATGGGTCAACCAGGTTGACCCTCCCACCCTGTGACTTGAACCGCCTCAGGCCAACTCCCGAGTCAGGCTTTAAAACTAT
>Ga0307515_10014154_pt1 | contig 14829 bp, 7 predicted proteins | sample 17_EM_MG_FD_194513 | JGI IMG/M metagenome (GOLD analysis project Ga0307515, IMG submission 194513) | Populus trichocarpa ectomycorrhiza microbial communities from riparian zone in the Pacific Northwest, United States - 17_EM | ecosystem: Host-associated > Plants > Roots > Unclassified | place... | reverse complement strand
AAAAACAAAAACAATAAAAAAATCATAAAAAAATGAAAGATAAAATTATATTTGGTAATAACGTACAAAATAAAGTAATTATATCTATATCATATTTGATTATGATGAATAAGATATAAAAAAAATATAAAAAAATATATTTTATTTTTAATATGTATTATTGTCAAATTTACATATTTAAAACAATAATTAAATATTATTTTTTACTTTAGTTTATATCGTGTGTTGACGTTAATAATATTATAATATCATTATTTATAAAACTACAACTGACTTAAAATTAATAATATTATAATATTCGTAATTATAAAATTAGAACTGACTTAACAGTTTAACCTAAAACTTGGACTGCTCTGAGTTTTAAAAAAAATAACAAAAATATTAATTCAACCTCACCTCATAAAAAATCTAGGTTAACCAAGGATTAAACATAGAGTCAAAAACCCATTAAATGTTTTTTTTTTTTTAAATTGTCAAAACAAAGTTGCTTTGATTATTTCTTTATAAAATTTTGGGTCAGGTTAACCTTCTCGACTCGTGTCCCGAACCTTACCTAATATTGACTCCCAAGTTAGGGTTTTAAATTATGATAATAATTATTTTTATTTATACAATGACTTGGATCAACCCATGTTGATCGTCCCGACCCGTGACCTAGGCTTTGCCTCAATCGACTTCCACATGAGTTTTATTTGAGTCTGTTTAAAATTGTGGTAGCAGTTCATAGTGTTTTTCGCTTAGAAATACATTAAAATAATTTTTTTTTTATTTTTTAAAAATTATTTTTAAGATCAATATATCAAAATAATTTGAAATATAAAAAAATAATTTTTAGTAAAAATAATTTTTAAATTTTGAGATAACGGGGTTCAACCGCGGCCTTAGTCTAATAAAATAAACAATTGGCCACTGTATAAAAATGTAAAGAAATTAAATCATTTTCTAGTTTATGGCGTCGCCCGGGCTCGAACCGGAGACCTTCAGTGTGTTAGACTGACGTGATAACCAACTACACCACGACACCTTCGTGATCAACTTCGGAGCTAATAAATATAATACATAATGTATTGCGATGTTTGAGCTTTAAAATCACCAATTGTAGTCCGTGTCCGTGATTTTGAATTCTCTCGTCTATTCAAATTTATAATTTAATCTCTAGAGAGAGGGAGAGGGAGAGGGAGAGGGACGAAGAAGATGATACTAAGAACTCCACCGGCAAAGCGAGCAAGAGGAGGAGCCGCCGACGCAAATGCAAGACCTATCATCGAGAGCCCCCAATCGGAGCACCACCGCGATAATCATCTAGTTATCTACGAAGACAACAACACTCCGCCGCTCCAACACGAACAATTCCTCTGCACCTACCAGTGCCGCCAATTGGTCCTGCTCGCTTAACCACGCATTTCTTTAACAAGTTCTGTGTATTTTATGTACTCATCTGCTCATCCATTCAATTTCAGGTTAAATCGGATTTTATAGACGCGTTGAGTAGCGCCGAGAAGCAAGTTCAGGATTACCAGTCTAAATTACAAGAAATCAATGAAAATTTCACCATATCTGGTTGCTACTTGCTACTCTCTTCATTATTATTATTATTGTTTAATAATAATAACAATTATTTAATAATCTTAATGTTATTATTATTTAATGGTGATGTAGAAGGTGAGAGGAAGAAGTTTCGAGATAAATTGTTGCAGACAGAGCAACAACTTGCTGCTGCCAAAGGACGCGAACATGCTCTTCAGCAACAACTTCTTAAGGAAGTTAATGTTAACCAAGAAAGGTTCAAGAAACAGTTAGAATCACATGCTAACCTTGAGGTATGCAATCCCAATGCTTCTTTCTTTCTTTCTTTTGTTTTTTAAAATAATTATTTTTTAAAATAGAAATGAGGGATTTTTGGTATGTAAATTCTACTGCTACAATATGTTTGATTAACTAATCCAATTTTTTAGCCATTAATTCCTTTATGTTAGCTATCTAGGCAATCACCTTAATAATCTTAACAATTTCTTTTTTATGAATTGTAATTTTCAGCATTGATTTCCATTATTATGAAGCAATTCTAAAATCACAATTAGGAAGAGTGAATTTTCTATTTAAATTCAGCTTTAAAAGTTTAAATTCTCATGGCATGGTCGGTACCTTCTTCTTTTGCCCTGTTTGCCTGCTTGTAGTATTTCAAACTGTTCCTCTTCTTTGAAAAAAATGCTCCTTCCATTTCTGTTTTAGGTTAAGCTTGAAAATGAAAAGAACCTGCGCCAGAAAGCTGAATCCTCAGCAGCTTCTGCTGAAGAGAAAGCAAGTGTTTTAGAGGGAAAACTTGGCCATCTTTCTGAAAGCATAGAAAGGGAGAAAAAGCGTCTCAATACTGAGCTTGCGCAGCTGAATAGAGAATCAAAGCATTCTGTTTCTAGAATAAGGGCAGATGTAAGCATCTTAATTTGTGGATTTCCTTTTTTATAATGGCTTAGCTATGACCCGAAGTTCTAGTTATCTTGCTCATTTTTCTTCTATGTAGCTAGAAAAAATGGAATGCAGGGCCAAGCATGCTGAGAAAGAATCAGAGCTGTGGAAGGAGCAGCTAGAAGATCTGAAAAGGCAACTTACGGAGGTGTCTTACTTTTATTCTTGTTTTTTCCTTTTTTCTAAAAGTGGATTGTACTCATTGACTGGTGTGTTTAGTAAGCCAAGCTTCTACTCGGTGTAAATGTTGGTCTGCATTAATTTAGAATGACATGTTTAAAAACCTTCCAGAATTCTTAACGTGCACTAGAGATATGATCACTTTTTCATCAAATCTTTTTATGGCCTTATCTTTTTTTTTTTCAGTGCTCGCATCAAAGAAGTGAGTTGGAGAAGAAATTATCAAGTTTCACTTTTCAAGAAGGTTCTTCTACTGATAGCAACATTTTGGTTAAACATCTACAAGAAGAGCTTAGAAATTTTGTAAGTTTGGTTTCTACACATACCTCATACTCAGATAAAGGGTTTTGCTACTTTCAATGTCCATTACAAGTGATATGGTAATCTGCTGGTCATTCACCCAAGAACTGTAGATGAGTGGAGTTCAGGCAGGCTGAATACTTTTTTCTGTATATAGGCTTCTTGCTTGAAGTCGGTGCTATTTAAGATATTAGGTGAATGCAAGCTATATTCAACTCTGTTCTGCCATGGTTTCTTTATTACCCTGGTTGCTTTGACATAAAACTCACATGTATTTGCGCCAAGAAAACTAGAAACTCAAGAAATGACTTTCATTTCTGCCTGCAGTTGGGATGAATAATTTGGGAAGTTCAGCTCTTGTGTTCTGGTGGAAACGTACTTTGTTTGGTGGTGTTTTTGTCTTCTATTCTGGTGTATTTATGTTTTGCTGCTGAAATTTGATTTTGAAAGTCCACTTTATGGTTTTTTGGGTAGCAGCAGCAGTAAATTTTTTGCTGGAAGTTCATGGAATTGTATGAAGTGGTGTTTAGGTGTTAGTTGACATGGGATTTGAATACAGAATAATTATTTTTTAAAGGCATGTTACCAATTAAGTAAGGCTGACATTTTGATGAGGAGATAGTCATTGTAAATATGGTTGTAAATCTAAGATATCTCAAACTGGTTCTGAAAACAAAGCATGGAACTCCTATTTCATCTTGCTGTCAATTGAGCCTCATCTAGAATATCTTCGCCAAATACCAGCAGAAACATCTTGGTCATCTCCAGTGCATGCCTTAAATTTTTACGTCAAGGAAAATTCTATACTTTATGTTTTGCGAACATCCAAACTAGAAATCAAGAATAATAATGTTATTCATCCTACTAACCATTAATTCACTTGCGAATTCTTGCCCTACAAGGATTGTCACTGTAATAAATAATAATTGCCTTTTCTTTTCTTTTGTAATTTTAGAGTGAATTTCTGTTTTACATTTTTTCTTTGTTATCCAAGTGATTGCTAAGTATAATTGATACATATTTTTTTTGAAGATATAATTGACATGTGTTGAATTATGTATGAAGTTGAATTTGATCAGTTTATATTTATTTGAATTAAGATAATAGTATGGTATTGTGGATTCTCTCTCTCTCTCTCTCTTTTTTCCCTGTGTGTATATATATATATATTTATGGTGCTTAATCTAATTTTAAGTTTTTGTTAAATATTTGGAGGCCATCTAAGTTTGATAAGTGTTTTCAAGAGCAAAATATTTTTGTTGTATTGAATATGCACACAAACCATATGCTTTTGCAGAAACTCTGGAATGGAGCACTTAATCCTCTGGCACCAAGATATCTCATACCAATTGAAAATTCGGAATGGTTTCCGAAATGGTATTGAAAACTATGATTGTAAAAAGTATAGCATTCTATATTGCCCACAAATGCACTCACTTATATAGGGTTACATTATGGCATTAAGTGTGCATCCAGCTCACATGAAGTAGCAATGCTGGGTGTATGCTAGATATTTTGAGCAAAAACTTAGAATAAAAGAGATTTGAAATATCTATATCCATGAAGATGGAAATATTCCAGTGAATGTGAAATTGTGTGTGCTGGTTGAAATGTTGAATATCCCTATCTCTCTAATTATCAACTATGAGTAATTTCGGGTGTTGGCTACACCGGGTGACATAGGTGTCTTAATATCGAGGATCTCACATCATATATTTACAGCATGTTGCTGATCATTTCTCTTTCCATGAATCCTTTTTCTTATCGCTAGGTGATTTATCAATGTTTGACATTTTATAGGAGACTGAAGTGAGGGAAGCAAGAAAGATAAGATCTTCCCATGAAAGCATTGAGTTATTGAAGGAGAAATTGCTGGAAGAAAAGGGCCGCAGAGAAAGAGCAGAGTCAGAGTCATCTAAGTTACTAGAATTTGAGTTAAATATGAAGAAGCTGGAGGATGAAATGTCTTCTTGGAAGTTAGCAATAGAGGATATTCCTGGTGTGTCATCTTATGATGATATACCTGTTAAATTTGCAGCATTACAGAAGTATGTTTATTCTTTTAGCTTGTTGGTTTCAATTGCTTCATTATTTAAGTCTGCCGTTAAGCCTTAAGGTTGCCTGCATGTGGAAATATTGACACCCAACTTTTTGATTTTCTTTTTCCTTTTTCAAAGATTTTGTCAGGGAGGGTGTTTTCTGGTGTAAGGTTGAGTTTCTTTCCATTCTATCTGTACTTCATAAAGCATCTTTATTAGTTCGAAGCGATGCTCTTTCTTTACAAAATCTATGGTGTGAAATAGTTCGTTACCTGTTAATATTACAATCATTTTGTTGCTGTGATGGTAAATATAAATTGAGAGCTTAAAGGAAAAGCTCAAATTAGCCGCCTTGACCTTTTTCTCATTTTAGTTTTTGCTCTCTGATGTTAAATGTATCTGTTCAATGCAGAGAGGTGATTGATAACATGATGAAGGCAGGTGAGGCAAATGCACATTTCAAACAAATGGAGGTGGCCTTGGAAACTGCTCAACTTGGTAAACAAAATGCTGAAACTGAGGCTGCATTGGCCAAAGAGAAGGCAGAAGCATTGAAATTGGAGGTCAAACAAATTGAATTGATGGTAAGTATTAGCTTAGGTACATGTATTCTCTTATAACTTCAACACTTCTTTTCTGTTTTGTCCAAATGAGTTTAGCAATTAACTTTTTTGTTAAAGTCAGAGGTGTTTGCTACTCATGGATCTGCTCTATTCAGCAAATTTAGGGGTGGGGGGGGGGGGTTCTAAATGAATTTCTCATTTTGGCTCTGCTATTGCAGCAGTTTTAAGAAAAATCCTCAAGGTGGATAGTGTTGTTGGGAATAAGAACTAAAATTTGGAATAGTGTTGCATGTATAAATGGAGTTGTGCATTTTGCTTATCCACTAACTGTGTTTGAGGAAATTCGGTCATTATTATTTCCCTTGTTTAGGTAAATTGAGTTACTCCACAAACAATGATGCAGATGTCAAGAGTCTAAGAGAGAGTTCCGGGGTACTGGGATATAACTGTGTCAATTTTTTTTCAGTTATGTCTTTTGTGGAGTTGATCTTGCTAGCAGAACAATCTAAACAGAGTTGCCATTGCAGAGGCATATGTCTCCATTTTGGATATGTTCATGATACTGCTTCATTTTGTCTGTACACCATTTATCCTTTGCCTTTGATCCCTAAAACCTTTGCACTTTTTTCCTGTCTGGATATCTCCCTTTCTGTCACCAAATTCTTACGAGGCATCATTTTTGGGGTGTAGAGGGCTGTTATGGTTTATGCACTGTGGAGATGAGTGGTTAGGGATTTCTTTTGTTTCCCTTCTCGCTCCTCCTTCTCCTTTTGCTAATTGTTGTTAGAGCTCCACAGGAGCTGTTTCCTCTTTCTTTTGTTCTTACTGACCTGGAGGACGCTTGAAGCAACTCTTGACGGTCTTGAATGAACATTCAGGTGCTTGATGTAGTAGTTTTCCTCTTCTCACCATTTCCTCCCCCCCTTTTCGCCAATGATAGTGTTAGAGAAGTGTTTTCTTTTTCTGGGAAGTTAATGCCATGACTTCTAGTTCTTGCTGCTGAAGATGACCCATTTATTGTCTTAAGATGCTAACTGGTGGGGGTAATGCTTGGTGATGCAAATCAAAATATCGATTTTACTATATGAGTATGAATTCATCCTTAACAGTGGTGAACATTCAACATATTTTTGTCTTCCATTGATATGGTTCAAATTAAATAAATATAGTGATGGCTAATTGCAGCTCTCTATGGTTACTGAAGAAAGAGATAGGTTGAAAAATGTTGTCAATGAATTGAAGAGGCCAAAGAATGATCAAGGAGGGGATGAAGCAGCCAGTGGAGTTCTTCTTCAGGTCTTGGAGTTGAATAGTTCATCTATTTTCCTTGGAACTCTTGCAATCTTTTCTAACAGTCTTTCTTTGCACTTTGCTTTTCATGTCCAGGAACTTGAATCATCTCTTGCACAGAAGGAATTTTGTATTAAAGAATTGGAGAGTAATCTACATGCACAGAAAGAAGTCAATAGTCGCCAATTGGAAGAAATAAAGACACTTAATGACATGCTACATAATGAAGCTAGAAGAATTAAGTCATTGGAAAGGGAGAGTGACCGGCTTCGTGCAGAGATCTCCCTATTGGAGTCTAAGGTAATTTTAAAGCTATTCCAAGAATTACCAGGCGCTTTTAGGCTTGGGCACTTTATTAAATGTTTTATTGACTTCTCTAATTTCTTAACATCTATTCATCTTCCAAACATGAGAAGGCTCTTTGACATATTCATGTATGAATGATGTTTGACTTCTTTCTGCTAGGAGAAGGTCATTCATGAAGGAGCAAAATATCAGTTCTGTTGAGGAAATCTTGTTAGTTTCCATCATAGGATGATTAAGTCTGTTGCTTCTGATCTTTTCAAAATACGTATTAAGGGATATGCATCATTATTGCCCACATATTTTTTGTGTGGAATAAAGGCATGGTTTGATGCTTGCAAAAATGTACTTTGGGCAATACTTGGTTTTTGTATCTGGTCTTGTATCCAGATTTCTTCATGCTGGTAATTGTACATACCAGGGATGCTCCCTGGATATAACTAAGTGCTAGGAGGCAGGTCTATTGTTAAATAATGTGGTTGATGAACTCCCCTTTTCTTTTCAATCCATGGGTTTATTGTTTCTGTTAAATAATGCATGCTTCAGGATTATTGGTTTGGACTCTGTTTGGCATAATAGAGTAGGAACTTCTTAATGCTGGTAGCCGAAGTTCATCCTCAGACAAGGCTTGTGAAACACTTCTCTTCTCATTGTAGGTTCAAGGCTGAAATTTTACATGACTGGCTATGTTCTTGTAAAACTTTATCTCATAGCCTGAAGGCAATTAGTATATAACTTACTGAAGTATGAACTTCTGATAAGACATGTTTCTCATGTCATAAGAACTGTCACATATCTGAAACAGAGTCCTTTGAGCTTCTATGTTAAGAATAGCTCACAGGAAAACACACAGATTCTTTCAGACGCACACATAAATATTTTAGCCCTTCTTTTGGTTTTTTGCCAAGTTTTTTTTCCTCACATGTGATGTTTCTTATGATCGTTAAAATTTGCTTGGTTTTAGGTGTGACCTTTATGGACACTAGGATATTTAGAACCGGTGCAAAGTCATAGAAGTATCCTTATTTGTGAGGGTTCAATCTCTATCTGTGCTTAGAGGATTATATGCTTTGCGCCTGGGCTTATTGTTGCGAAAATGGAACTGAAAATGTTGTATCCACTTCTTGCCTGTTGAAAACTACCTCATTTTATAATAAGTCAGCCCCCCAAAAAATTTTATGACATTAATGAAGGCTTTAGGTCTAGTTTCCTAGAGCAGTTGTTGCTTGCACTGGTTAGTGTTGGTATTCATATTTTCATGTGTATGTTCTCCAGCTAAATGTGATCCTTAAAACACAAGAACATTAAAAGTTGGCAATTTATAATTCTTCGACTGTTTCTGAAGTTGCTTTCATGCTCGTATGTGAATTTTCTGGAGTGCTTGTAGAGTGATTTTATTATACCCTGTCAACACCAGGATACCACCAAAGAGATTTTCCTGTATACCAAACATAAGCTTGGCTGTTTGTTTATGTTCTTCTATTTTCCTGTGATTGTTGATCACATTGAGAAGATGTAAAGAACATGAAAAAGGTTTGTTTAGTGTGTGGTATGTTGAAAACCAACTCTTTTGTGGTGTTCTCTTTCAGTTGCACACAATTGAGATCTGGTTATGTGAATGATTCATTTGTTAAAGATGCTTGATTTATTTTAACATTCAGCTATAATCCTTGACAAATTTATTTCCTTTCCTCCACAGCTAGGTCATGGTGACTTCTCTGCTGCAAATACAAAAGTGCTGAGAATGGTTAATACACTTGCAGTTGATAATGAGGCCAAACAAACTATTGAGGCTTTACGAACTGAGTTGCAGAAGACCAAGGAGAAGTTGCAAGCTGTAGAAGAATTGAAGAGTCAGTCAGGTATCAAGCACAAGCAATTTACCTTGAACAATTATTTTATTTTCCATTCCAAATTTGTTTTCTTCATTACATTTCTGTTCTGGACCTTCCAATACTTCTGATCATACAGTTTCATGATGATTAATTGTTCAGGTGATGCGGGCAAGCTGGTGGACTCCTATATCTCTGGGAAGATAACACAATTAAAAGAACAAATTGCAACTCTTGAAAAACGTGAAGAAAGGCGAGTGATGTTCACGAAGTATTTCGAATTCTTGCATTTTTAAACCACTATTCAATTTTATCATAACCCAAAGCGTTTGATTTTATCCATTGAACAGATACAAGACTGTTTTTGCTGATAGAATCTCTGTGTTTCGAAGGGCATGCTGTGAACTTTTTGGCTACAAGGTATCAAATGTTTCTCACTGCATTTGCAGTTTGACACCTATATTGGATTTACCAATTTCATTTAAATTTGATGGTAATTGGGCTGTGGAAAGTGTCATTCTTTCTGTTTCAAGCTCCAATTATGATAGTTTAACCCTTCATCGTCTGTTTTTAAATAAAAAAGGCATAAAGCTTAGTTGCTAGGACATTCCAAGGTACTAAGATACTCATTGGAGGCATAGGTTCCACTGACTCTTCTCATGTCATTATGAATCAGTTAGGGAGCTGCTGTCTTTTACTTGAGTATAATAGGCTTTTGCTCTTCCTTTGCTCACATCTTTTGCAGATTGTAATGGATGAACACCAGCGTTCTAATGGAATTCCAGTTACTCGGTTTACCCTGCAATCGGTCTATGCCCAAAGTGATGATGAGAAACTTGAGTTTGAATATGAATCAGGGAATACAAACATTTTGGTAAGTTAGCAAATTTAGGTTACATAGAGGTGCCTGATGTCCTTGAGAAATTATTCTACTGACAATAAAACATGCCAGTTGTGTCTTGGTGGCATTTGAACTGGAAATACTCTTGTGCTTAAATTCATGTACAGGACTTGAAAAATGATTTCCTGCATAAAAAAACTTTTCCTTTGGTGGAAAAGGAGTGAATATTTTAATTACAGTTTGTCATCTTCTTTTCTTTTTTTGGGTTTGGGCAAATGGGATGCAAAATACTTTTTTGGTATTTAGACCAGAAGAAAAGAATGTTACCAATTCATTTCCGTTGATTTTAGTGAAGAATTTTGAACTTTCTTTTTCTTTCTTCAATTGCAACAGGCTAACGATTACACATCACAGCCCGACATATCCCGTCAGGTATGGAGCAATAGTTTTCCTACAAATATTGTGTGTGGAGTCTGTGGACACAAGCACAGGCACAAACATGTATTACTTGCATACCTCTGAATGCTCTTCCTTAGCCTATATGACCTTAACTGGAAAATCACCCACTCCTCTCATGTTAAAAGTATATGGGGATGTTGAATGTTAATGCCTTTGATTTTAAATGGCTAGGTTGGGCTATAACTTTCAATGCTGGTTTATATGGAAAGTGATGGCACTTTGTTTTGTGTCATTGATGCTGTTGGTCCAAAGATTTTCTTCCAAAATTTGGACCGGCACAGTTGCTTGGTTTGGTTTTTAATGACCTGAAAGTTTGCACTTCATTTTCACTACTTAAAATTCTCAGCATAAAAGTTTGTCATCTGAACTGTTAGCTGAATCTGATTTTTGTTATTGACTACCCGCCACTGCTACTTGCTATTCTAGTTCTATTATTATTGCTTCGTTTCTTGGAATGTGGGGAAGAAACTCATCCAAAGCTTGCACTTTTTCAGGTGGATATATTTATTCGCAAGATGAACTCAATTCCAGCTTTCACGGCCAACCTGACAGTGGAGTCTTTCAACAGACGAACTCTATCGTAAGACTGATAAGAATATCCATTAGCTCAAGATTTTCCTTATTTCTCATGCAAGCAATTGCAGAAACTGTATATTTTCTACCCTTGATTTTATATTCTAGGCACTTACGTGCTGTCAACTTGGAATGAATTCAGTTCTATAGCGATGAAGAATGGATTTGTTTGAAATATATTACTGAAATTCTGTATTCTGACCTGATTGTGATATTGATTTAAGAGGCGGGAAGAGGGGTTTGCATTTGTGTATGGAAACGTTTAGAGCTCACCTTTGATGTTAGGGTGAATCTACAGTCTTTTGCTCCTAATGATAATTTGAGCGTAGCTGTGCCTTATGCTGCGCATCTAATGGAGAGGTGAAAAGAGGAGACAGACGTGGGGGGGTGGTGGTGGTGGTGGAGGTGCGTGCTATTGATGCCTGTCACCATTTGGATCCTGAATCTAGATTGCTTTATACTCTTGAAAAGTCTTGAATTCTGCAGACAATGTGGCCACAAGTCCTTTTGCAGCAATAGTACTAATAAACTGCTGCCGGTGCCATTATTCACTTGTCTCGCATTATTAGCCCTCTTCCATCCTTGCTGGGACCAGTTGAATTCTCCTTTCAAGTATATGCATAATTCAATGCCTGTGATGCGGGTTTTTCCATGAGTAGGAGCTTTTCCTCCTTCAATTCTTTCAATCTGTCATGATGGCGCGCGCGCGCTAGTTGACCTGAAATGGTGATGGCGTAGAGAAATATACCCTAGCTAGCACTGGTTTCTTTCAGTGGAATTATACTAATATCAAGATTGATTACGTTGTTTAATTAATATCTATAGATATATATTTAGTTTCAGTTAAACGGGTAGAAGTCATTTGAGAATTGTTATTATAATGAAAAAAAATACTAATTTGACAATCGATCATACCCTACACTGTTAATTTTAAATTTAACGTCCTCCTTATGTTTGAAATCAAGTCTTTTTCAAAGCTTCTTCCATGTTTTGCATAAAATTATTAAAACGACTTGAATATCCTAACCTTTAATATAATTGATCAATTTTAAGTTTTTCTATAGAATTAATCTTAAGTTTCTTACCATAATTTTATTTTTTCATCTATAAATTTAAATGTGTTTTTTTTATTTATAACTATATATATGTATATATATGCACTGGAGTCTTAAATACCTTGTTGGCTAGCTAAACAGGTCAAACCTTCCTTAAACTTCAAGTCATTTGAGAATTACAATGAAAAAAAAATTAATCTTGAAAGTTTATAAGAGAATTTTACTTGGGAGGATGAGTTTGCAAGTACATATATAAGCAGAGATGGATGCTGATGGTGAAGCACTCCATCAGATATGAGCAGCTCATAGTTTGGTGGGTCTAGACTGAGATTTCTTTCCTTTCTCCTCTTCATCAATTTGTGCTTGCTACAATAGAATTAATGGTATTTCAGTGCACAAGCAAAAGATGATGTGTGTGGCGATATATGGATCGAATTCAAGAGCGAATTTAATTAAGATTTCCTTCATATGTTAGTGCATGCATGAGCAAAATTAAGTTGGATAAAGGGCAAAGGGTGCTAAAGAACGGATGAAGAATGATTTAGTGCGGCTTTCTTTGCAGTGGTGAAGGAACTCAAACCCTGCGCAGCTTGAAACTTCTCTCTCTCTCTCTCTCTCTGCGTGTGCCTGTACGTGTCAGTGTGTGCTTGAAGTCAAAATTAAAACGTTCACCTTATACAAAGGTAAGCTGTGGATGGCAACTTTCTGTGGCTCGAAAGGCAGTCAAGGATGGGATGAGATGTCTAACATCTGCTTTTGACAATAGATATCATGTAAAGTAGTTGAATTGAAGGGTTTGTGGCCATGGCCGCTGCTTCGTGAAATATTGGAAGAAAGGAAACCATTAATGTGTCAAACGTCCATGTCTGTCATTCCAATGGCTTTAATTTGATTTAGAAAGCTCTAATGTATTGTGATTTGATCACACTAAAGGGGTTTTGGGACACACTGTTCATCTGTCTGAAGCTTGAACTCAAACAGGCTGCTGCTTTCAGCGGTTGGCCAACTTTTGCGGGTTTCTGCATGGCTAGGTGGGGAAGATTGACTTTTGTAGAGTTGACTTTGTGAAGAATAATAAGAAAACTTTAGCTTTATCTGGTATTAAGTACAAATTTGAATTAATACTGATCGATGACTAATTAATTTCTAAACCAAAGGCTTAATTAATTAATGCATTAGCTGTCGTGTGCCAATATTGTACTTTCGTTGCTATTCTACTTGATTAGGTTGAGATTTTGATTTCAACAATGGTCGACGTTTTCTTCACTTATTATGATGATGAACAACATATATCTCTAAGTGAAACAAAGAAATTGTGGAACATGTATCTCTAAGTTAATTTAAATTGATATGAATCAATTTAAAATAATATTTTTTTTTAAATTTATCTTATTAAAAGTTAAACCGAATCTCCCTCAAGTTTTTATCTAACTTATTTATTAGATCAATTTAAATTAATTTTTAATTTGATTCAACATAAAACCCAACTCAAAAAAATCCTTACTAGATCATACGAAAAGTAAATAATTTACTTTTATAACAAGGCCACAAGTCAAGATGCTGATACACCTTGACATGATGCCTATATAGTTAACAAAACCAAGTATTGAAATGGGAAAGAATCTACTTACCACCATTCATTATTTTCAACTATATATATATATATATATAGAGTTGAGCAAATAGGCAACCCACACACACACTTGAGCAGCATCTTGCAAGCAAGAAACGCTAATAGCGGGCAAGCTTAGTGATGAGTGTTAAAAGAGAAGATGCATGATTGGACAGTCACAGTAGTTTCTTATATATATATATTGAGCAAAGACCTAATTACAAAAGTGACAATGCATTGCGATGAGTGCTTGTCGTCCAGACATTTCGAAGAGTGGGTGAATAGCCTCATCATATAAGATCATATCTTATTAATTTCTACAAAATTATATATATAGAGATCATGCATCGATCCCACATACATTCATTAATGCTCAGCATGTCTCGTCTACATCAAGGGGGATCATGCATAGATAACACACTACTTCTACTACTACTCCTATACTCTCTCCTTCGAAGAGTTATAATCTACGTCTGGTTCTACTGGAAATTTTGAGACTATACAACTTGTGCGGTGGCCGAGGCATCCGAGGATCAGGCAGCATCAACACTCTGTGCGCTTTGGTCACTAATCATTCTAAAACTTTAATTATCTAATTTATTCTTATCATCGTTTGAATCCACTTTATTGCTATTTTATTTTTTTTAAAAAATCAAGAATATATATAAAATAAAAAGAAAAAACCTTAACAAAGAAAACAAAGCTTTAGCTATATAAGTTGTAGCTTAGACATCAATCTAATTACAAAGAAAAAAATAAAAAAGAAACAAACAACTTTACTAATAAAACAACAACCCAACAACAAAACGAAATCAAAATTTAAACGAACTAAGTCGAAATATCTCCCTTTCTAGCTCCTAGCTGTTCTAAGACAGATTTATTGACAATACAACCTTAACCATCACTAATTACTTTGGATTGAAATTAAGTTTTTTTTTCCTTCTTCTTTTTCTTTTATTGAGGGAGGTGTTGAAATGATATTTTTTTTTTTAAGATTGCGATGTAAAGTATTTTTAAAAGTATTTTTTGTTTAAAAATATATTTAAATAATATATTTTTTATGTTTTTAACACCAGCATATCAAAACAATAAAAAATAATTTCTAAGTTTTTTTTTTAAAGTTAATTCTTTTTAAAAGTATGGTTAAACTACACTTCCAAATAATGAGTGTGTGGTTCCATGCATGATTATCTTATCTCATTAACTTTGAATCACCTCTAGATTTTGTGAGGTAAGATTTCCACTTAGCCAAGTCCAACGCCAAATTAAGCAGATGATGACTCAATCTGTTCCACATTATATTTTTTATAGACACA
>Ga0307515_10014153_pt1 | contig 14829 bp, 18 predicted proteins | sample 17_EM_MG_FD_194513 | JGI IMG/M metagenome (GOLD analysis project Ga0307515, IMG submission 194513) | Populus trichocarpa ectomycorrhiza microbial communities from riparian zone in the Pacific Northwest, United States - 17_EM | ecosystem: Host-associated > Plants > Roots > Unclassified | place... | reverse complement strand
TACGGAATAGAAGTATTTGGTTTGGCCAAACAATTACCGGCACCGGCGGTCCGTGATCGCGGCCGCCGTCCGAAATAACTTCGACCGTCACTTGGACAGTTGGACACAAACGACGGGGGCGAATCTCGACGCCGTCCTAGACGATCTCAAGAGCTCGTTCCCATCCCACTCTCATACGTCCCTCACCCGCTTCGAAACGCGAGTCGCAAACAGCCGGCTATCCTTTTTTGTTTTGTTTTTGTTTTGGTAGGGAGGAACATATCCGCGCGCGAGGCGTTGTACAAGTCATCACCTATGTATCTATTTCTTCTTTCTTCTTAACTCCAAAATATGCACTCGCGCTCATTCCAATTCCAATTCTAACCCAGGTCCAAACCAACCTCGCGTCCAGCCTTCCTGACGATATCTCCCGCCTCTGGGCAGATGTTATCAACAAGGTCATACAGCCTCTCACTTCCCCCTCTGCCAATTGGTGGGAGAAACTCGGTGGTACACAGTGTATCGGTCAGTACGCGCTCTATGACCTTCCTACCAAGGGGCGAATCATATCTTGAGGCTAGTACAGCCCCGTCTGTTGGAATTTCTTTATCGCGGTCGAGGCGTGATATCACATTCGAGGCAGACCGGCGTCGGCCTCACTCGCATTTGTGTACTCCTTTATCTTGGTGTTCGTCGATGCACACCCACACGCGCCACAGCACGTCAGATGCTTCGTTCAACTCCCATTTGGACTCACAGACCGAACCCCCATTTCTAAACGCTTTGAGGGCGATACCACGGGCCTGTTTCTGAACACTTCTCGGTTGACCCGCTCTTTGTGATGGTATATTGGTGAGTGAGCGGGGTCTTCAAAAGACGCTCTTCGGGCTTCTCTTTAGTTCGCTGGTCTGCCGAAGCGACCTAGCTGAAAGAACCGGTTGCCGGCGTTTCTTCCCTTAGTCCAGTTTACTTAGGACTGGCGTTTGTTCGCGAGGACAGGGTAGATGGTCAAGCCGATCGGACCTCTGGTTCTGTTCATTTACGATTTACCACACATTTGAGATTCTGATGGGACCGATGACTCAACATTCTACTATGCCCCTCTCCAAACTGCTTATCAGTCTTCTCGCTCATTCCTCTTCGTCTCCAGGTGGCCCCCTCAACATCGACATAGAAGGTCCCTCAGCATTCACCGAAAACCAAGAAAACCATTACAAGATCCTCCGGTACATCAAGAATGCCCTCCCATGCGACGACTTCGATGTCATGCTCCGCGCTGCCGATGTCTTTGGCAAGCTGTTCGTCTACGGCGACCCAACCATCGTCGAGTCGGTCATCGAGATCGAAATCCAGCGCCTCCTCGACTTTGTGTCCCGTGAAATCACGAAGAGCACTGAGGCGGAGCGGTTTGGTGGTCTTGTCGGTCTCAATGCGTTTGCCGGCAGTGTGGCAGATATGTTCCTTGGCTATGTGGATAATGTGTTGAGAGGCTTGACCGTGCCGCTTTGCGATACGAGGGTGGGTGCACCTCCCTCTATAATCTTTTTGGGAGTAGTTTGTTGATAGCTCCCCTTCCACGCAGCCCCACATACGCAAGCGAGTCGGTGTCCTCCTCGGCACTTGCATCGACGTCCTCCGCCCGGACTCGGATGTCCCACCTGCTTCTCCAGTGGGGCACATCCTCGGCTTTGCGCTCAGAGGCCTGCGTTAGGTCAGTCCTTCCTCCCATAGCACCAGGTCCCCGTCCCCTGGCATGGCCCTCGCCATGGGCGGCGGTGGTGGCGGTGGCGGCCAAAGCATATCTGAGGTCCTCCTTGGCACCTTACAGATCTTTGAGAACCTCTATAGCGCCCGCGCTATGTGGATGTCGCCCACATACAACAAAGTCTGCGAGATGATCTTGCACCTCCAAGGACGCCGCGACCCGAGCGTCAGGGCTGCCGTCGTGCATGTCCTCCCGACGTGTGCGTGGTACGATTTTGTGCGGTTTACGGCGTCGTATCTCCGACGAACGATGCGGTTCTACTTGGATATTTGGACCAAGGGCAGTGGCGATCGGTCTCAGGTGCGTTTTTGGTTCTTTGCCCAACTTGTAACCAATCGCGTACTCAAGTGGGTTTGTCTGGCTAGTTGTATGGGCACTCGGAGCTATTGCCGGTGCAGTCAAGATTGAAATTAAGAGCTACATCGAGAATGTGCTCAAGATTGTCAAGGAATGCTTGCTGAAGCGCGGGAACCCCAAGGCTCCAGCGAGCGACAAGCACCTCTTTGGGTGTATTGCAAACCCCGCGTCTGCGGTCGGGCCCCACTTGCTAAGGCAATACAACGAGATGCTCGACTTGTTGTTGGTGGGGGCTTTCAATGAACATATTACTGCTGCGCGCTCGCGGTGGTTGTGAAGGAGATGCCGTTGTTGCTGAAGAGTGTGCAGAGTGAGTCGCCTGTACTCTCACCCAGGGTATGAAATTGCTGACAGTCTCACAGCTCGACTGCTTGATCGGATATCTACCGTCCTTTCTGGACAGCCGTACACTGTCGTTGGGGCACCAGTTATACCTGCTCCACCGACCGCCGAACCAGTGAGACTTTCTCAATGTTATTCTTCGCTCAGTTCACCCATTGTTTTCCAGCAACCAACACCCTCAACAGATGTCCCTACCCTCATACTCGCACTCAACACCCTGCAAACGTTCAACTTTACCGGGCACACATTCGCGCGGGTCATTCAGTCGTGCGTGCTGCCCTACCTGAAGCACGAGGACCGTGACCTCCGCCTCAAGGCGTGCGAGGCGTGCTGCGCCCTCCTGGGAGGGAATGACGAGACTAAGGGCAAGAAGAAGGCAGCCAGCCCCAGCCTGAGTTCCGGGGAGGGTGCACCTGGTGGAGGCGATAAGACGGTACATCATCAGAGTAATGAGAGCGTTGGGTTTATCGCTGAGGTGTTACAAGCACTCATTGGGGTTGTTATCATTGATAAAGGTACGAGGGAATTCTTTATTCTCTTCCATGACGACCTCGGTTTAATCAGTATTAATGGTGCTTTACGCAGACGACCAGATCCGCGCCCAGGTCCTCAAAGGACTCGATAAAGATTATGATCGCCACCTCGCGCAAGTGGAGAATGTCCGATTACTGTTCATGGTCCTCAATGACGATTCGTATGCGGTTCGCATCCGTGCTGTGAGGATAATCGGAAGATTGGCAAATATGACCCCTGGCGCTATCATGCCGAGTCTGCGGAAGGTGCTCATTCAGCTCTTAACCGAGCTGGAGTATAGTACGAATGTGTGCGTCCAGTTACTTGGGGTTATACTGGAACAAGGACTAACCGCGAGTCACAACACAATAGACAGCGAAGGGTCATGACCTCTCAAGTGCTCACCGCCCTTCTTTCTGCCACTGACCGCCTGATCAAACCATATGCGCACTCCCTCATCAACGTCTTCCTTCCCAAAGCCAGAGATCCCCAACCCGTCGTATCCCGACACATGATTGAGAGCATTGGGCTACTGGGAAGCGTAGCGAGCAAAGACCTCGTCCCCTTCGTCGACGAGATCCTCACACTGTTCACCAACGCACTGCAATACCCGGAAGAGGGTGACTCGTTGGTAGTGTTGTTGCATCGCAGTCGAAGAGAATGGGAGAAGCGTACGACGCCTACTTAACCTTAGATTAATGGGGAGGAAGAGGGCGCATTTGGTATAGACCAATCAGTCTATTCAAATCAGCTACAATTACTACAAGGACGCTGCGGGCCGTCCGGTGGTGGCCCTCTAATTTCCGCCCCTCTAAGCGTCCTCACGCCTCACTCTCTCCAAGAACACAAGTTAATGACGACTTAATACCCTTAAAGGTGTGCAAGCTTCTGTTCCGGAATCCCCTCGAATCAGTCATATGGACTCCCTCCCGTCTATGCCCCTCAAGGGCGAGGATGGTAATTCGTCGCGACGACGACTTCGTCCATACACCCTTCCAGAAGGCGGTATCATGGCAGAGGAAATGGTGGAAGATATTCTCGCTGTAAGGCGGTCCCTATTTGCGTTACTTGGAGTCAAGGCAGCTGTTCTCGCACCTGTAACAGAAATACGATTAGGGAGTGATAGAGCGGTGATTTCAGCTGGGCGGGCAGACGCGTTGATCAGAGGGCTGTGTTCTGAGAGTTGAGAGTTGATAGGACAATAGGTAGTTAGACTAGGTCGGAACCCAGAACGAGTTGGATAAATGAGCGAGACGAGTAGTGTGTGACATCAAAGAGAGGGTCACGCCGAGGAGAATAAATTAAGTGAAGGAGCGACGGCGCTGATGTTGAGGTGGGTAAGTGGGCAGCGTTCGTACGTCCGATGCAGATTCCTGTGTGGTAGTGAGTATGAAAGCCACTATTAGGATTGCCTTGCTGGTACGCGACACATCTCGAACATACACACGTACAACCCGGGCCGATCCATATCCTCAGACCCCGTCACGTCAAAAGGACTCGCGGTTGGTATTATACACTGCCCATTGCGATGCGTACCATTAGCGTGCTCACCAACACTTATGCTATGCTCTATAACGTAGGTCTCCCTGAATTTCTCTCGGCTGAAGGCGACGTATGATATGCCGACAGCAGAACGCCGACGAAAGCACTCAAAGGATGGACGCCGCACGAGCATACGAGGTACTCTTGTGGCGATAAGCCGATCGTTTCTCGTCTCCAATCATTTGACGTGCTGTGCGCTATCGTTGAACTGAAGGAGAGCCTAATAAACTCGACGACAAGGCGACAGTGACAATGAGTTTACTGTTATTGGGTATACGTATCAACGAGGCAGTTACAGAGATCGGACCAAAAAACAGCGGGCCGAGGTTCAGAGTTGAGATGTGGTGTTCTTTGTGGGCTCTTGCCGCCTTGGATGCTGGCGCAGACGACTCCGCCGTTCAATTACTGCTCAGTGCGCTTGTTGAGCCAGTAGTCCCGCCCGATGCTGTGCCGAATGCGTACCCCGTCACGATGCTTATCCTTAAGCCTGAACCGACGACGAACACTGCGCAAGGGGAAAATCCTCATCCGTTTATTATTATACGCCTTTCTTGGCGTGACATGAACCGCTCCGCCTCCCCGTGCGCTAGTGGGATGCAGGTAGTGCAAAGACAATGTTCTTTATCCTCCTATCGCGTTCTCAACAGGCCTTCCCAGTGGAATTTAGCTCGAGCGGCTGTCCGATCCTCGCAATGAGTAGAACAGGCACAGCGAGTGAACGGGCGAAAGAACCGTAAGGATCTTTCGCCGCGCCCCTTCGCAAGCTGTGCTCTATGTAAATAATATTGCCGTTGTCAAAAGGGTTGGCACAGCCCCGTCACACAACTGCCAAAAAAAAAAAGTCAGTCAAACGTGAATTCCTCTTGCTCAGAGTAGTTGCGCAGAAAATGAATGATACAAATATGATGTACAAAAATTTAGCTATTGACTGCATGCATTTTTGAGTGAAATAAATAAGTTGAATTTTTTGACTGAGTTCTGGGGAGCGGGGGCGCGTTTTGTGTAGCAGAGATAGCTCTATTTCACTCCTTAAACCCAGTTTCTTCCTAGATAGAGGTCCCCCAAGTTCATTTTGCTTGGCTTGACCATGATGTGTCCTGGACATGGAAACATATCCCAACGGTGCTATGGAGGACCACCATTCAGCTCTCCGACCTATTTGACCTGTTCCTTGTCATGGAATACACCAAAACCAGTATGCAGATGGTCTATCACATGATCAGAGAGCATCAAATTTGTGGTGCTGTTTGAACACCAGCTAGAGCGAAGCCCATTGGGCATCCAAGAAAGCTTACAAGTAATCACATGGATGTATGTTCTATTCTCCCCCCTGATCCAACATCATCTCATTTGTTTCAATGGATCAAAGCCCAGCTCTTGCAAAAACCCAATATATTTCCTTGATGAGCTCCTCTCAGACCTATGAGAGGCATGTCCAACTGCAAATGTAAGCTTGAGCACGCTCTGGTGTGCACCCTGTCACAAGGGCTATCAAAGGAAGCAGGTAATTTCTCATTATTTCGCTGCTATGTGCTCGAAACTCATGTATTTCAACTTATTAGATCACTAAGGCAGCCAAGGAGGCTTGCTCCGTCAAACAGGCGCAATATATCATGGAAATCGGCAGGTTTCTGCCCCACAAGCTTGCTTTGGCTGAGTGGGCTGACAGAGGTTAATTTCATAAGCATTACAGTCACTAGGTAGTATTTAAAACATTCTTATTTGCTCTGGTAGCCTGTGACAGCAGATTGGGGGTATGTGATGCCTGTAATTTGATTTGAGTGCCGAATGGATGGTGTGGAGGCCATTGTCTTGATGTGAATCAGTACAAAACTGCTTAAAGTACTGCTTCGGAAAGTCTGCGGCAAATCTACATTCTGAGGACTACTGAGAAGGTCATTGAGGTTTGCATCCATTAAGTTCATGTTCACCCTCTTTCGAATGACTCATACTTGGCCCATGTATACTCCCCACATACATTAGCCTTCTCCAGCCAATAAAGCGCACCCACGCCCCTCAGAACTTGGTCAAATTTTTCAACTTGTTTATTTCACTCAAAAATACAGGTAGTTGATAGCTAAATTTTTGTACATCATATTTGTATCATTCATTTTCCGCACAACCACTCTGAGCGAGAGAAATTCACGTTTGATTGACTTTTTTTTTCGGCAGTTGTGTGACAGGGCTGTGCCAACCCTTTTGACAACGGCTATAAGGGTGGCAAAAGGCCACACACGTCGTGCAAATACAATGTGTGCGGCGCGCGATACTAACGGAGAGAAGGGAGTAATAGATAAGTAAATGCTGTGTTGTATAGTGCTTCTGAGTGATGATTCCTTATCCATTTTCGGTCCAGTGGCTCCGTGATTATAGCCCTGTTCCCGCGACTCTACGATAGGCAACCTTTTCTCTTCCATCACGCATAATATCAAGCCACATGACGCCTAAATGCTAGTATCGTGCGTTCTCAGCGCGCGCACTCTTCGACTCCACTTCAAAATCCAGAACAATACTTTCAAGAAGACCAAGGCTGGGCTTGTTGCTTAAATCGACTACAATGAGTCACTCTCGTCTTTTATGTGTCTCGAGTCTCTCCGCACGCTTCTAACCCTGACACCAACGGGTAAGGACGATGTGTGGCGGTGGCAGTCACCAATAGAGGAGCCAGGAAGTACACTAGTATAGTACCCAACGATGGCATCGGAGGACATGTAGTTCACAGAACATGGAGGGGTGACTCATCGTTATCGTTGTTTCAATACAGAACATCGCATCGTGCCCGAAGAGAATAGGGAGAAGCGTATAACGTTTGTGTTAACCTTAGATTAAGAGCGCGCGTTTGATACAGACCAATCCATATATCCGGTTCCTCTACATTTATTACAAGAACGTTGTTGGTCGCGTGGGGGCCCACATTGTTAGCCAAACTTATCGTATTCGTGAGACGACGCGTATTCGTCTCCGCGCGAAAGCCGTCAGCCCGTGCGTATCGATTCAGTGACGAGTAGTTCACAAATGAAATAGTGTCAGAAATTTCCGACAAATGTTGGACAGTCTACGCGAGACAGGATCTGTCAGAAAACGAAAATGGAGTGACGCGCGCAGGGGTTGGTGATAGCGTTGTTGTAGAAGAAAAACATGATGAAGAGGAGAGGATCAACCATGAGATGTATATGGACAAACACCCGTTGTCGCGTTCATTCACTGAATACCTCAATAAATCCACAAGTGCGTTCGGGCTGTCTCATGTTGTAAATCGTGCGTGCACGGCGGAATTAGCGAGGTAGGAAGAATTGAGAGAGCTGTGGAGGACAGTTTTGGACCTAAAAGCAACAGAATATCCACGATGCACGAGACAGAGTAGACAAATCTCCCAGCGGACTCCGCGCGGTGAGGTGGTAGTGCACCGACTCATGGTCGACTCGGAAGAAAGACCGGATTACACGAATATATTACGTTATACATGACACTAGTTGAAGAATCGGCAGTATTATTGGTTTGGAATAGCGAACATACTACTGATCCGATGCACACCCCCTGATGGCTGGTGCCTTCTCCCAAGAGGCACGACCACTTTCGGGACCAAGCCACCCAGGTGATGCACTTGGAATCAATTGCAGTCTATATCAGGCGTAGAACGGTTCCCCGTCTCTTGAGCTACAAGTTACGAATATTGGCGCCCACTTTGAACCTGCCCACCTCCCACGTTGATCACGCCCACCGTACTCAACTAGCACTCCGAACCGAGATCTGAAGCCTATCCTTCGCAGTCATGGCTAAACCAAGACCTGCTTTACCCTTTGTCAGTGAGGAGACTGCGCGTCTCAAGTGGTTTGAGGCATTCATGCACAGAAGGTACCAGTTTTCTTGCTGCCTCGTTACTCCTACTGAATCGGTCATCAGGGTGGAATTGGAGCAACAAATGTATGCTGACAGCAACATAGTTCACGGACCTGCCACTGATTGTCCAGAAAGGATTTCAGGCCTTCAGGCGTTGCTTGAAGGCGCACCCCGTTTACCTGAACGTAAACAGTTGTGGCATTGTGCGCTCGAGAAGCTGCTGGAAGGTACTCAAGAAGGTTCGAATCCAATGGTGGGCGATTGAAATTGTGGACTAAAATCAACGGCAGAACTGCACGCTCGAGCGGAAGAACTAGTAAGCCTGAAGTATCAAATGCAAACCTTGGGAATGTCCATCGCCAAGGCAGTGAGTGACGGAGATTTGTTATTAATCACGACACTGATCCCTTTCCATCAGGATCAGGAAATGCTAAATATTGAATTTGAAAATCTCGAATCAACAAAGAGTGTCGACTCCGCTCAAGCTGCCACAATGACCTCACACAAAGAGTGGCTTGACATCAAATCGATCGATGTCAGTGCCCAAAACAACCCCTCCAATTTGTTTGCAACCAGCAAGGCTCTAAAAGAAAAGCAAGAACTGAAAGTATATGAAGCATCCAAGGAGTATTACAATCAAGGTGAACCGAGGAAGAGTGACCACCAGACCGACCTGATCTAGATTTTTCAGATTTGAGATATCGCCGTGCAGTACATCAACAGCGACGAAACCGAGAGCAATTCCTCAACTCAATTCCCGGCCGAGTTCAGGTCAGGCCAGTGTTGTTCGTCCGGGTCTTGATTGACTTGCAAGCACAGGAATATGGGACTAATTATCGGACCGCTGTGTGTAAAGTAGGCGTAGTGATGGAGTCATTTTCAAACTACCTTCGGTGTGCCTAGGAGCGAGATTGGGACTGGAAGCCATGACAACTAATTTTGTTGGCAGGGATGTATCAAGCACTTGCAATTCTTCTGGATCAGCACTCTGGACATCAGCCAAGAATATCAAGCCACTTGTTGATGCAAACTCTCACAAGGAGGCCATTGAGTTTGCATATGACCAATCACCAATCCAGTTTTCACCAATCTACTATCGAAATCCTGGATCTAAGTCAAGTGCTCCTAGGGGCCAAACAATTCTATTTGGATGTCCACTAGAGCTTTGTACTGTTGGAGAACTGAAGAAAATTCCTCCTGTTTTGGAATATCTTTTGGATTCAGTTCGTGATTGGCCTTTGCCTTCCGGCCGTTATCCTACCTATACAGTAGGTCAAAAGCACAGGAATTGTACAATTAACTCACTTTATTGTAAGTCAGGGGAATACTGGCGTTTGGTGGATGAGATTGAACAAGCGTGGACGGGTGTGGAGGAAAGCGATCGTGCCTTCATTTCAAGGCTTGACCAAGCCAATGTCAGGCTCCTCATTCTGGTATGTCTGCTCCGATACACCAATACAGGAAGCTAAAAGACCCTTCAGCAATACTTATGGGCCCTTCCAAAGCCAGTATTGTCAAGTGATGATATTGCATTGGCTTTGAAAGAACCACACGACCCTCCAAGCCTGATTTGGGATACTTGGAGTAAAGACCCCATCAAGGCAACTGTCCTCCGGGCCCTATTTCCCTGTCAGGTCAGGTTAGGTACCTACTATTTTTTGGGTAATCAGGGGGCTGATGCTCTGACTCAACGTGTGGTGTGTTTACTTTGTTCCTATTTATAGCAAGTGGAGCGAGTACATAACTAAAACCATTTCAGGTCAATGGTAGAGTTGACAGAGTTCTCGCAGCACTTTCCAGAGAGCCCGACTGCTGGAGGCCAGTTGTTAGCAGTGGTCAAAATGTTCAAGGGAAAATCTAGTACGTAACTGGGCCATGTCATTTCAATTCCACAGTCCTGCTGGTGCTTCGTGTGGTGTTATGCATACAAGCGGTCTTTCATAGCCTGATATATTGCTGGGATTGTCTGCAGCATTACATTTAGGTTCCAATATTGTAACTTCCATACAAGGAACATTCTGAATTGTGATTCGAGAGCATTTGCAACTGAGTACAGTACTTCCTACGAGTGCGAGGAACGAGACCAGTATTAGATTTGCCAATCATGGTTGATTGACATAGTACCCTGTTGTAATATACCCCACATCCTTGCACATGGATGTGGCATTGTGATTTTAGAGGTGATCCCGACTAATTAATACGTACTTCAGTTTATATTAAGAGGACTCTAACGGCTAGAATCCGGAAAATGGTCGGATTGTGGAAACGGTACCTCCGAGGTATTATGTACGACCTACCCAAGAGCAAAGAGAAAGAATCTCACAGCCATCATGATCTGCACATCAATACAAAAAACAATAGCACCACATAGGAGGGAGGACGCATGCTCCATAGAATGAATAAGCATGGTGAATAGAAAATGCTATTGATCGGGAGACGGAAACATGAATGACCAAGAGGAATGAGGATGGGGAGTTGACAATCAGAAAGGAAGAACGAGTCAAGTGAGTAAGGCAGGAGGCTTTGTGTAGAGAGGTTATCATCTCCCATTACAAATAAGCAGAGCCGGCTCAGGTGGAACGCATATCCACTCCTTGGATGGTGAGCGAATCTGCAGTCCGGGTCCATCTTGGTTCAGGAAGGTCAATTAACCGGGATGCATTCAGAAACGAGGGGATTAATGAAGACCGTACGATAGAACTCAGTGTACGTGACTGTATGCGTGCTCATTCCTCAGGCCGGTTTATCCCCTGGCTGATTGTCGATGTCAGGCTCGACGGATTTGGACGACCGAGATGGCCTCGGGTACAGAATACCTCTCTTATAAAACCCTAGGACAAACTAAGGGGAAAGGGCATCGTATCGGGGTGAACCTTCTCGACTTTCATTATGCAATCAGTATACGCGGGCGACAGGGGGAACACTGTTGTCCGCGAACTGGTTTTTGCAACGATACGATACCCATTAGCGGGGATTACCCCTAGAAGGACTCAAGGGGACCGACCAAGGGGGACCCCTGCAGTAGCGTCGTCAGGATGCTCCAGTCCAAAGTAGATTCCTTCTTTGGGGTCCATATTACGGTGAGGAGCCTCTCCTCCCCTCGAAATATACCCTCTCCAAGCCACGATGCCTTTCTTGACGTGCAGTTCTACCTTCTCCTATAAAGGGGGCGAAAAGGAGTCTCCGCAGTTTGGTACAAGGTCGAACGAAGCACCTGGTGAGACAGAACAGCCCGGTTGAGAACGCCGCATGCGAGTTCCTGGCGGTTTGTTCGCAAGTTTGGCGAAAGACGAGAAGGTGGGTCCCCTCCGAGGAAGTAGAATGGGCCAACTTCCACCAATGGTATATCTGGTGTCACGTGCCTAACTTCATCAGAGGCTAATGTCGTAGAGTGGTTTGCAAGCCGGTTGTTCCGTTGGGAGAGGGTCCAAGAAGACAAGAAAGAACTCTTCGGTTCGACGACCTCACTACCACGAATCGTGATTCGCTGATTCGCCACGAACAGTCCAATGGTGCATCAATGACGGTGCATGAAGCTACGCCTGATTGCAGGTCAGGGCTCTCGGTTCCTTTGAAAGGGCGGAAGACCACGTTACGCGTGCTTGTCTTTCACACCAATGTACCATTCATGGATCCTGCCGCGACATACACCCATGCATCCTCCGGCGGTTGCGTACATGCAGGATTTATCATCATCAACGACCAACGACGTTCAACTCCAATCCCAAAGATGTTATTGTAGCCGCTGTATGCTCCTCTCCTTAGGAACGTATATTTACCAGGAAAGCTCATCCAAAATGGGCGGGTTCGAGTTGACTTGGAGAATAGAAATATGAGAATCGCAGAGCAATCACAACATACGAAACGCGAAAAAGACGTGTTTGGTTTGGCCAAACAATTACCAGTACCGGCGGTAAGTGATACGTGATCGCGGCCGCCGTCCGAAGCCTAACCTTCGCCGGACCATCACTTGGGCAGTTGGACACAAACGACGGGGGCGAATCTCGACGCCGTCCTAGCCGATCTCAGAGCCCGTTCCTATCCCGCAACGAACGCGAGTCGTAAACAACCGAACATCCTTTTTTTTTGTTTTTATTTTTGGGCGCGAGGCGTTGTACAAGTCATAACCTATGTATCTATTTCTTCTTTCTTCTAAATCCACAATATGCATTCGCGCTCATTCCAATTCCAATTTCAACCCAGGTCCAACCTCGCGTCTAGCCTTCCTGACGATATCTCCCGCCTCTGGGTAGATGTTATCAACAAGGTCATACAACCTCTAACTTCCCCTTCTGCCAATCGGTGGGAGAACCTCGGTGGAAAACAGTGTATCGGTCAGTCCGCGCTCTGTGACCTCCCTACCAAGGGTCGAATCATATCTTGAGGCTAGTACAGCCTCGTCTGTTGGAAATTTGTTTATCGCGGTTGAGGCGTGATACCACATTCGAGGCAGACGGTGTCGACCTCACTCACATTTGCGCACTCCTTTATCTTGGCGTCCGTCATGCACACCCACACGCGCCACAGCACGTTAGCTGCTTCGTTCAACTCCTGTTTGGGCTCACAGACCGAACCCCCATTTCTAAACGCTTTGAGGGCGATACCACGGGCCAGTATCTGAACACTCTAGGTTGACCCTCTCGTTGTGGTGGTATATTGGCGAGTGAGCATGATCTTCAAAAGACGCTCTTGGGTTTCTCCTTTGGTTCGCTGGTCCGCCGACGCGACCTAGCCGAAGGAACCTGTTGCCAGTGTTTCTTCCCTTAGTCCAGTTTACTTAGGACCGGGGCTTGTTTGCGAGGACACCATAGATGGTAAAGCCGATCGGACCTCTGGTTCTGTTCATTTACGATTTACCACACATTTGAGATTCTGATGGGACAACATTTTACTATGCACCTCTCCAAACTGCTCATCAGTTTTCTCGCTCATTCCTTCTCACCTGTAGGTGGCCTCCTCAGCATCGACATAGAAGGTTCCTCAGAATTCACCGAAAACCAAGAAAACTATTCCATGATCCTCCGGTACATTGAGAATGTCCTCCCATGCGACGACCTCGACGTCATGCTCCACGCTGCCGACATCTTTGGCAAGCTGTTCATCTACGGCGACCCGACCATCGTCGAGTCGGTCATCGAGATCGAAATCCAGCGCTCGGCTTTATGTCCTGTGAGACCGCGAAGAGCACTGAGGCGGAGCGGTTTGATGGTCTTGTCGGGCTCAATGCGTTTGCCGGTAGTGTGGCGGATATGTTCCTTGGCTATGTGGATGATGTGTTGAGAGGCTTAACCGTGCCGCTTTGTGATACGAGGGTGGGTGCACACCTCCCTCTATAAATCTTTTGGGAGTAGTTTGTTGATAGCTCCCCTTGCAGTTCCGCATACGCACACAAGCTGGTGTCCTCCTTGGCACTTGCATCAACACCCTCCGCCCGGACTCGGATGTCTCACCTGCTTCACCAGTGGGGCACATCCTCGGGCTTTGCGCTCAAAGGCCTGCGTTCGGCCAGCTCTTCCTCCAATAGCACCAGGTCCCCGTCCCCTCGCATGGCCCTCGCCATGGGCGACGGTGGTGGCGGTGGCGGCCAAAGCATATCTGAGGTCCTCCTTGGCACCTTACAGATATTTGAGAACCTCTATAGCGCCCGCGCTATGTGGATGTCGCCCACGTACAACGAAGTCTGCGAGATGATCTTACACCTCCAAGGACACCGCGACCCGAACGTCAGAGCTGCCGTCGTGCATGTCCTCCTGACGTGTGCGCGTTACGTCGTATCTCCGACGAACGATGAGATTTTACTTGGATATTTGGATCAAGGGCAGTGGTGATCGGTCTCAGGGTGCGTTTTTGGTTCTTTGCCCAACTTGTAACCAATCGCGTACTCAAGTGGGTTAGTTGTATGGGCACTCGGGGCTATTGCCGGTGCAGTCAACATTGAAATTAAGAGCTACATCGAGGATGTGCTCAAGATTGTCAAGGATTGCCTGCTGAAGCGCGGTAACCCCAAGGCCCCAGCGAGCGACAAGCACCTCTTTGGGTGTATTGCAAACCTCGCGTCTGTGGTCGGGTCCCACTTGCTAAGGCAATACAACGAGATGCTCGACTTGTTGTTGGCGGGGGCTTTCAATGAACATGTTACCGCTGCGCTCGCGGTGGTTATGAAGGAGGTGCCGTTGTTGCTGAAGAGTTGCAGAGTGAGTCGCCCGTACTCTCACCCAGGGTATGAAATGCTGACGGTCTCACAGCTCGACTGCTTGATCGGATATGTACCGTCCTTTCTGGTCAACCGTACACTATCGTTGGGGCACCAGTTATACCTGCCCGACCGACCGCCGAACCAGTGGGACTTTCTCGATTGTTTTCCTCGCTCAGTTCACCCATTCTTTTCCAGCCACCAGCACCCTCAGCAGATGTCCCTACCCTCATACTCGCACTCGACACCCTGCAAACGTTCAACTTCACCGAGCACACATTCGCGCGGGTCATTCAGT
>Ga0307515_10014152_pt1 | contig 14830 bp, 7 predicted proteins | sample 17_EM_MG_FD_194513 | JGI IMG/M metagenome (GOLD analysis project Ga0307515, IMG submission 194513) | Populus trichocarpa ectomycorrhiza microbial communities from riparian zone in the Pacific Northwest, United States - 17_EM | ecosystem: Host-associated > Plants > Roots > Unclassified | place... | reverse complement strand
AAGACGTAATCAATATAACTATATAATCAAATCAGAATCACTTTCTTTGATTATATAATAATCGGAATCATGGGGCTGATTATGGTTATATAGTTATTGCCATCACTGCTTATGGGGGTCTGATTTATGAGATAAATCGCCCCATCCTCGCGGAACTGTCGGGTATATTTTCAGGACGCTCGAGGGGGAATACGTGAATCTCTTTACAGTGGAGTGTGGACAGCCAGTAATTCTGTGCTTTTCACAGCCGAGTTGTTCTCGCCACTGACTGTCATTGGCTGAAATCAGGGGCAAGAGGTTACTCAGAATTCAACACGGCCAGTTATCTGCTGACGGTGATACGAATAGATTCGCACCTACTATCTCTTCCAAAATAATATTCTCTCCGAGTGGTGTTATTCCTGGCTATTTGAGCGATTTCCAAATTCGTGCAGCTCCAAATACTTCAATGGCAGCTGTCCAGTGGGACGACAATAAGCCCCAGGTTCGCGTATACTGTCAAGGTAGGATGCTCTTCCTTCTTCATTTGAAAACAATCCAAGAGCAATAGATTCAGCATTTAATAGGATCTAGGAATATTGTAATGGCAAACCATGGACAAGGGGATCAACTCTTCCGAGGGCTTATACAGGGTCAAGTCTTGCCGTTGCAAAGTGGGAAGATAATGGGGTTCGTCTCCGGGTTTATTATCAGGCTCCAGACCTCAGTTTGAAAGAGCGCTGCTGGGGTCGTTACCCCTGGTATACAGGCTGGTAAAAGCCGCTCTCTTATCACCTGGTAATATTCTTTTAATATATGGATAGGCAATATCAATCCCGGGAAAGCACCAAGAAAGTCTGCAATTTTTGCTTTTGGGTCGAGCTCAGAACTGCGTGTGTTCTGGCGGAACGCGAGCCGAACTTTGCCGGTGTAAGTGGCGCAGTGGCTGGATCTCGGCTGGCATTGTTTTCGGACCGCTGCCGGATAGGACACACTTGCCGGCTATCATCTGGGACAGTGTGGAGAATATAAGGGTTTACTATTAAGCAGAGAATGGTGATATCGTTGAGGAGTGCAAGGACGGTAGTTTTAGGCGCGTTTTATCGGTGGTAGCGGTGAATTCCTAGATAGGGATAAGGGTTTAGCACTATATAAAGGTGTATCCCGTTCTCTTAAACAAAAAAACATATATGCCTGTTATGAGGCCAGTCTATAAGAGTTTAATGGCCTCCTTTAACATCTTACCCTTAATGCACTAAGTAGCTTGGTATTCATCGGGTTTTTGGTGTGGCGTCAACTTCTGTAATGCCCATAAATTTCCGGAGTACTCTTTCCATGCTCGTGTAAACCATAGATAGTAGTGGCTAATCTTTTGGGTCCGAAAGCCAGTGGATTTGAGGTAATCTTCTACCTTCAACTCTGGGCGGCTTGCTATCTTCTCCAGCGGATCTAAGAGCAGAAGCCTTCGATAGGCCAGCATCATGGCGGGCATTGCTTTTTAGTATGGTTGGGCATTGCGGCGGAAAGCTTGGTGACGGGATATTCGGTTCATTCTGTTCGTGCCTTCGTCCGACGCCTGGAAGGCTTACAAGATACAGAAACAATCATGCTTCTGAATTACTTTATTTATGTGTTAAAATTTGACATTTATTTTTTGAGGTGCGCTTGGAGACCTTGAAGTATTAACCCATCTTTCGCTGTTGACTTGAGGAGGCACCGCGGAGAGCGTTAACATTTTCAAGGACTTGTTTTCGTGAGATGCGACTGATAAAGCAATAGAGATCTGCACACGTCGAAACAAACAAGTTATCATTGTTGCATTGGAAAGGCTAGTTGGAAAGAGGCCAAAGATCATAGAAGATAAGCATGGCGTTGTACTTCTGTTTATTGGATTTTGAATGGCCTTACTTAATGCCTTTCATACCTCATAAGCGTCCCCATAACTCGTCATGATGCTCATTCTTATTACTATGCATAAACCCCCTCGTTACGTTAACTATTCGGCCCCATACCGACCCCACCTCCGTCTTTCGCGCCGGTATTCCGCAGATGTGCGCTACTGCCCCTGAACAAGCTTTGCCAGATAAAGGCTTCGCTGAGCAACAGCTCGATGTCTTTTTCGGTCCACGCACGCGTGGGTAGAGCTTGTAAGAACATCATGACTTCCTGGAAATCCATTTTCTGCAGCTGGTCGGACCATTTGACGAGGAAGGCAGCGCAGACGTAGAGGTGGAAGGATGAGAAGCCGTCGTCTTCGGCCTAGTAGTGGAAAGTTGGTTAGGGTTCGTAGGATATGGAAGGAGCGGAGGGTGGGTGGGAATGGGCGAATATCTGAGATGAGAGGGACGGGCTTACGAGATATGTATCCCACATCCGAATGGTGTTTTTGACGGATATTTCGCGCATGAGAAGACAATTCATCCATCTGAAACTGAATTGGATAAATTCTACGCCTTCGCTTTCGAGGTGCTTTGCTAGCCCAGCATCTATTCGCGTCGTCAGGTCCCTCAAACTGGCCACTTGCCTTTGGATTCCTGGCTGTGCGAAGATGTAGTTGTCTTGGATGCCGTCCAGCAGTTTCGTCAGGCACCAGAAGGAGTCGGCTTCCACTGCATCGAGGACTGGCTTTGGTAGTTGGCCTGGATCCATTCCAAACTCTATGTCTGGATCCGATATGTAGGCCCCAAGGAAAACTTGCCAGAAGGGGGTAACGAGGTCGTTTATGCCTTGTACATAGCCTGAAGCTGGATGGCGGATAGCCCACACATAGAGAATGCGCTCTAATGAGCGCTGTGTAGCTTCGTAACTGTATAGTTCTAGGTGTGGATTCGTCCGAGGTACATCGATGCTGATTTGGTGCCATATTGCTTCATCCAGTCCTCGTCCACGACCGCGGCTAGTAGATAGCGTGGAAGATGCGCCGACCACGCCGGCCGTAACAGGGCCGCTGCTTCCACTGGTTCCACGTTCAAAGGCCTGCCGCACGCCATCGAGGTACTCTTTCCGCTTCCGTTCTAGTGTTGCAACTCGACGTTCGCTACTTGTAGGGAGGTAACCGAGGAGGATCTGCCATGTCATGGCGCGTACTTCGGAGGGCACGCCAGACCATGCAGAATCCCGCAGCTCAGGTAGTGATATTGTACTTGTTTGGAGGATACGCTTAAATTTATTGATGCGTGTTATTCGTGCGGAATGAGCTTCGATTTCTTTGGCTGTCGCATTCGCAGGAAGAGGAGGGTGGGAGATTAGGTGGAGAGAGTTCGCAGGGTCGCGAAGGATTTCTTGGTATTGTGGTCGAAGAATCTTACCTTCACTCCTTTTTGTAGTGGGGTAATTCGGGATGCCGCGCTCTTCGGCGATGTCTCCACTATTCACTCCCCATGCTAGCTGCGTAGCACCATTTCGAAAACTGTCCAGTGTTCCTCCGGGGTCCTTGCCTTTGTTTGGGGGTTTTCGTTTGCCCTTCCGTCGCATGCTCGCTATACTGGGGAGACCAAACTCATCCTCGTCATCGTCGAAAGTGAATTCCCCCACTTCTTCGTCGTCATCTTCCTCCTCCGCTCCCCAGTCAGGATTTGTGTCGCGGAGGAAGGCTGTATAGTTCTTTCGTGGCGGCGGAGATATGCTATTAGCGCCTCTGGCTGGAGCCGCGCTTGATTCACGGCTGTGTGGTGCAGATGGTGGTGTTCGAGGGCGGGAGCCGCCGCCAGAAAGTGACCTGCATAATCGCACGCCATATGAGACAAAGCACAAAGGCAGACAGCCTAATATCAGAACCTTACAAAGAGTCGAACTTGAGTATGTCTGCGTGGGAGTAGGACGCGCCGATTATCTTTTTGCCGTCGTACGGTTTTGTGGTATTAGAGTTTGTGCGCCAGAATGGTGATGCTGATCTAGTTCATTGCTATAAGTATACGGCATACTTAGGGTAGTGTGGGATTATCTTACGAAGAGCGGTCTAATATGCATGTAGTGGTTGGTTAGCTGTTCTGTTACTAGTGACGATGTCTAGCGATGGCTACGAACCGACCTGCACCATTTCCTGGAAGGAACTTGTTAGCTCAAAAATAAGTAACGGGTGTAATAGCAAAACTAACCTGCTGCTGCTTTTTGGAGGCCATTGCTAGTTCAATCACGGCAGTTGTTGGACATTCATTACTGTTCCTCCACAATGCTCTGCAACGCTTCGAATACTTGGTTAAAGCTCCGATGAGGTTGCCGCAGCCCTTGGCGTGATTAGTCCGCTAGACCAAACCCAACCGCTGACAAAGTTCACGCGCTGTTCCGAACCCCAACCTTCCACATCTCCTCTTCTTTCATCAACTGTCCTACCATCTCCATCCCTTTGTATTCCACCTGGGGGCACCTATTGATTACACTCGCCTTTATTTATTTGCCATCTTGCACCTCTAGCTATTGTTGCTTACTGCAGGAATACTGACCTTCAGGGGACCTAACGACGTACGCGTGACGACGTCAAGCTCTTTGTCACATTCTCTTTTCGCGCTGGCCACAGCGCCCTTTCATTTCATTTTCAACGTCTAATATCACAGCAAAGATGACTGAACCGGAAGACCTCGATGAGGATCTCTTCGCCGATCTGTAAGTGACTCGATCTGGAGGCTGCTGCAACTGTAGTCATCTGCGATATGCGGGGCCTAGCTTTCATCTGACTCTTTTCCACAGTTACGAAGGTGACGACGTTCCATCAAAACCAACTCAACCACCTACCGCTATCAAACCTGAACCAATATCTTTGGATCCATTGAAATCAGAGGCGCCTGAATCCATTCCAGAAGCTTCTTTGGAATCTGCACAGAATCGATCAAATGGCATGAGTGGCACAGCAGCGAAGAGTGAGGATGATGATATGAAAATGAATGGTGCTAGCTGGGAAGGCAGCGCAGGTCAACATTATGATGGCGGCCCAGTGGAAAATGATGATAACTACGGCCCTATTGGTATAAAGGAAGACGGGTAAGTCTGGTAGAAGATTCTGATTTCGCAGTACCATTTAGAAGCTATTCTACACATTTTTTGTATATCAAGAGGTGAGATATTAGCCACTTGCGCGGTGGCGGCAGCTATCTTCAACACTGGTATTGAGCATCATCAATTCGCCTTTATGTCTTCGGCTCAAATAGGCTACAACACGATTTAGTCAAAATTAGTCCGCATATTCATGCATGGAATGAGCAAAGTCATAGGATATGTCTTTTTCTCGTTGGTGACAAACTTTGTCACCAATTGTTCTATGGACAAGGAAGTCATGATAACCCCAGGCATGCTCCAACGGCAAGAAACATATCCGAATTTATAGTCGGCGAGTGTGCGAGGTGTAGCATTCAAGATTGTGGAATCGAGTGGAGTTTGGCTAGATGGGTGAAACTATGAGTCGGGCAAAGCTTGCAGTCAATGAGGGTTGTTGGACTGGATGGGCGAAAGTGGCATTGACGGGATGAGCGGAGCGACCTGGATCAGATACAACCGGCAGTGCGTTGAGGAGCCTGATGAGGAATAGCGTTGAGAGGACGACAGAACTGGTATCCCAAACACCTCTTTGCATATTCGCCTGACATAAAGGAAACTCAGAACCTGCCGCCTATTAGGGGCATAGCTTCATGTCGATAAATTCTTCATAGAGCGTACCAGCGCAAAAACAGGGTAGTCCTTCGAGCAGATGGATATTTTGGTCCAAGGACCTCAGTATCTAGCACTCGACTTCATAGCAAAACACACAGACGCTTCAACCGAACCTCACTGTGCCTTTGCAAGGGCTACTGCGTATTCTGCGAGTGGTGGAAATCGAATTGGCATATGGAAGAATTGGACGGATCCATCTCTGTGGTTTCTGTGAAGGAGTGGACGATGTGCGAATTGGCTATACGTTCATACTACGTTCACACGTTCGTGGCATGCTCTCTATGATCTCGCGAGTCCATGTCAGATTGGGCTTGGCACGAGGCGGGCCAACACCACCATCAAGCCGCCCGAGGCCTTCACTGTCACCTCATCAAACTGCGGCTCAAAACGTGTTTGTTGTATGCCGATTAGACATTACCATGGAGATCGTAGTCTGCAGCCTGCAGTCTGCGGCCCGCCTGCGCATGGTTGCATGCCATTAAACCCGAATTGCGACGGAAGCTGGATCCTGGGACTTTTGTTGCCGCTGTTGTTGCTGCCGCCACCGCCGCCTTGACCATCTCACTATAATTTCTTTTTAAACCTGCGATTGTTCCTAGGTTTTTTATTATTTATTCACATTTTTGACTGGCGTTTCTATTTACAAGAGAGTTTGCTGATATGACTTTCTGCCCACAGGAAAATGTTCATTGGTGGTTTGAACTGGGAAACTACGGAACGTAAGTACCGCCTTAATATATCTGCACACAACTATCTTTCCCTAAAGCTCCATAAAATTTATGTATACCGGCTTTCCTATTTCAGACTATTACCAAAGCATTTGGAAGCAGTGTTGCGTGGCTTGAGACAGTAAAATCTACCTTAGCAGACCTTCCCGCTCTACCCAAACATTTACAGCTCAACCCCTCATCTCTCTAACAACATGGGATGCTAATAATATTTCTTTCTAGAATCTTTAAAAGACTACTTCTCACAATTCGGTGAGGTGGTCGAATGTACCGTCATGCGCGATAGCGCCACAGGCCGCTCCCGCGGTTTCGGCTTTCTTACCTTCAAAGACCCGAAGTGCGTCAACATTGTCATGGTCAAGGAACATTATCTGGATGGCAAAATTGTAATTTTTCCCAATGCGCTACTGGATTTACGCAAGCTTCGTTTCTGACATGTTTCCAGATCGACCCAAAGCGTGCGATTCCACGTGAGGAGCAGGAACGGACGAGTAAGATCTTTGTCGGAGGTGTCAGCCAAGAGGCTACGGAGCAGGACTTCAAGCACTTTTTTATGCAGTTTGGTCGCGTCATAGATGCGACTCTTATGATGGACAAAGATACCGGTCGTCCGCGGGGTTTCGGTTTCGTTACTTTCGACGGTGATGCAGCCGTCGATGCGACGCTTGCCGGCCCGCTCGAAATCTTGGGCAAACCGATAGAAGTCAAACGTGCTCAACCTCGTGGTAACCTGCGTGATGGCGAGGAGGAAAAGAAATTTGGACGGCGCAGTGGATCTGACGCAAAGTTCAACGGTCGCAGTGACAGCCAATCCGCAAACTTTGACAGTCAGCAGAACCAGAGCCAGCAAAATACTCAAGCCATGAACACAAACGGCATGACTCCAGCAATGATGGCCCAGTACTGGCAACGCATGCAGCAGTACTTCCAGTTGATGCAGCAGCAGATGGCTGCTAGCATGGCTGGCCAAGCCCAAGGCATGCAGAATCCAATGGCGGCTATGAGTGGTCAAATGAACCCGGCAATGATGCAGCAGATGATGGCAATGCAACAGATGGGTCGACCACAAGGCATGTCACCAACCGGTAGCCCGCATCCACAATCTCCAAACACCCAAGCTGCGATGCAAAACATGGGCCAGATGAACCCTGCTATGATGCAACAAATGCAACAAATGCAGCAAATGCAGATGCAGCAACAGGCCTCTCAGCAAGGCCCAGGTGCTGGCGGTTATGGCACGAATCCAGCTATGATGAATCAGATGGCTGCTGCTGCCGGTCGTCCGGGCTTTAATGCACAAGAACAGCTCGCCTTTGAGCAGCAGAAGTATGAACAACAACAAGCGCGCCGTCTCCAGCAGCATGCGGGCTATGGAGGTCAAGGTGGACCAACAAGCTGGGAGGGTATGTACGACGATGTTCCGCAGCCGAATCTTCCGCCAGCTGGACCTGCAGCTCGTGCAGTTCAAGGTGGTGGTGGTGGTTTTGGGAGACAAATGAGCCCTGCGCAAGGTGGTAGAGCCGGACGACAAGGCTCTTCCGCACCCCCGCCAGTTCAACCCAGCAACGCTCCTGCAAACGCGCCTACGGGTCCAAAGAATGCTGGAAAACCCGGGGCGAACTACCGCGGAGGTGGCAGGGCGCACCGTGGGGGGCAACAATTCCACCCATACGCGAGAAATGGATAGGTTTGTTATTGTTGTTCCTCGCTGAGTAACGGCGTGCAGGTAGGATCTCAGACTTAGATCCAGCTTGACAGCTCGCACATTTCTGGATGCTTTGGGAAGCGTTTGTCGATCGCGGAGCAACAAGCTCACTGTGGGATGCTTCTTGATGGCTCGCGGAGCCCCATCGCAAGCGATCTAATGTTCTTGACGGGAGGTGACAATGAGTGGGCTTGCTATGATCGGTCGACTGCTTATACGGGTCTATGGGGTCATTACTGGTTTTTTTATGCTATGCTTTGCGAGAATTGGGTGGACAATTATCTTACCTGTCTCTTTCTTTTTCTTTCTTTGTCTGCGTCAAGTCAACCACTGTTTGGCACTCCGACGGCGTATATGGGGATTCTCATGGCATGTTAAATGGAATTCCTGCCCCCTCTTCACCTCTCTCTACTATGGACTACAAGAAGGGATTTGCTTATTTTGCTGCTGATTGGGGACCCTGCTATTTCCAAACGCCTTGGGCAGATATCTCGAGCTCTATGGCCTTCTGTACGATACGATAATGCAGGTTATATAAGACCGCCTTTCTGCACAGAAACTCTGGATAGCTCGCGCTTTGAAACCCAATTTCTGTACCGGAGTCAATGCATAAAACGATGCATACTAATTAACGTTAGTGAAGAAGTAGCATTTGTTACAATTATTTGTCACAATTCAATTGGTGAGGGAAATGGTGAAGCTCTGCAGGGCGTCGCATCCTGGTTTCTTGGTATTTAGACCTCAAGCACTCTAACAAGACTATCCACCGGGCACAAACCAGCTCTCCCCCCCATTAGCCGCCTTGACCCAAAACTGCATCTACCGGCGCAAACCCGGCAGCTGCAGCGTAGAACCACTCACGCAGCCAACGCAACCCCACATCCCCGCATATACGCATTTACTCGTACCCACATGCCCATCCTCGACCATGCAAAGTAGCAACGTCCGCAAAGAGTATATTCACCTGCGCTATAAGTTTACACAGTATTACTATACAGTCTCATACCATCATCTTACATTGTCATTGACATTGTCCTCGGCTCCACTGTCTTGATTAGTGAACATGGCCAATAAGTCGGACAGACCTAATTGTTCGTGTTTGAAGAATGATGTAATATCTAAACCTTGCAAAAGCTATATCTAGTGCCTGACAAAGCGTGCCTTTACTGCATTAAGGAATTGTCTCACGGATTAGAATTGTATACCCTAGCTGAAGGAGAAATGCGAGGCAATCAGAGACCGTTTAGAACACTAGCTATTGAGTATTGAGACAGGCAGTGAGAGCGGCAAAAGAAAGACTCTATATAAAGAGCTTTACAGACGCTTCTGTTGCAGCATTCTCATCACACTTCACTCATTGTCTTCACAGTTCACACTCCAACTCCCATCTCACCACCAACCCAACCACCAAAATGCCTCTCTGGCACGTCTACCACCCCCCGACCACCTTCACGACCGCGGCGTCTAAGACCGCGCTCGCGGCCGCCTTCACAAAGCTCTACACCGACATCGGCCTGCCGCCCTTCTACGTCAATGTCTACTTCCACCAGATCCCCGCCACGGATATCTACATCGGCGGGCGGCCCCAGGAGTCGACCGAGCCCGGGGTCGAGCCGCTCGCGCGCCCGTTCGTGCGGTTTGTCGGTGAGCAGATTGCGGTGAGGATGGAGGACTCCGACGAGGTCTATGCGGAGTGGTTGGATAAGGTTGATGCGGTGAGTTTGACTGTTTATCCTCCTTTCGGAGAGCCCTGGTTGCCAGGGCTGGTGGGCGGGGAATGAGATGGGAAAGAGTAGGTTTGGTGGATAGTGCTAATGTGGTGGTGGTAGGCGCTAAAACCGCATGTTCAAGACAAGGGTTACGATTGGGAGTATCATATTGATGAGACAGAGAGACGGCTGTGGAAGGTAGCGGGGCTATATGCGCCGCCGTTTGGGAGCGAGGAAGAGAAGATGTGGTTTAGAGTGAACAAGGCAGTGCCTTGGAAGGAGTAGAAAGGAGGAATGGCAAGGGGAAAAAGGTAGTACAGGAGAACTTGATGGTGGGAGAAGTGACGAAAATGTAGGAGATGCAGGAGGGGCTTTATTTGGGTAGGATTGAAGAATATTGTAATGTATACTTAGTCAATATTACTCCTCCCTTTGATATGCGCTCCACTTATGTTCTATGTTGAATATCGGCTTTGGTTGTGGCGATACTGACTTAAGAAAAGGCCAAGGGTCGATAGGCCAAGGGAACGAAACACTTAACGGAACCCTCACAGGTATCCAATATACCGTAGGTTAAAGAACATGCCGGTGATCGACTATTCGGCAGATCCTTGCTCTACTAGGTGGTTTCGGAGGAATGTCTGAAATGCCTCAGTATTAGATAAGATGGAATAGCTACTAGTATATATTGAGCTGCCTGAAAGGATTCATGTATATAGAACTATAGCACCATAGCCTAGAGGCTGCATGCGCAGTATTGTACGTAGTATAATACAACGGATATCCCTTGCATCGATAAACGCGTCCTTAGAGCTGTGCTCTGTGCGCACCAATCAGGAAGCTGCATACGCAGGCGGTCGATCGTTCCGCCAGATAATCGAGGCCTCGTATATGAGGTTATAAACGTGTTAAATTTCGAAGACTCCTCTTTAGGGTTAAAAGGGATTAATATGTTATATATTAATCTAGGTTGGCTAGTTAGTAAAAGAAGCTGCGCTATTCCTTATACTTTATTTTATAATAAATATTAAGTTTTAACCTCTGCTTTAGCTAACTCTAGAGTAAATACCTTTGCCTTAATAGATACCTAGTATACCGTAAAGCTGGCTAACCTTTTAAATATACCTATTAAAGAACTACCTAAACTAATTCCTATTTGTGGGTATAATAGACGGATAGGGCCACCTATTATAACTATCTTATAAATTTACCTCCGCGTTAATAGACAAAGGTAATATAACGCCCCCTTCCTTATTCCAGACCTAGGAAGCTATAATATAATCTTAAAAAGAAAATAGCTAGCCTATTTAGGCTTATAGCTTAATATATAAAGTAGGCGGCTTATCTAGCCTAAAACCCTACCTCCGACCCCTTTTTTTATAAAAGAAATTAGCAATATAATAGAAAACCTTATACAGCCCTAGATTAATACTATTTACTAGGTAGATACTATATATAGAGATAAAGCCTTTAAGAAAGATATATAGCTTAACCCGCAACGGATCCGTATACTATACCGCCCCTAGACTAGCTATATTACGCTACCTATACAGGAGACCTAAGAAGCTAGTAGTGACCTAGCTAAGTTAACTATAGAGGACTTAGACCCTATATAGCTATAAAAGAAAGCTAGGAATATCGGACGCTATACTAAACTAATAGATAGGAAAGGTAACTTATAGAAAATAGAACGTAAGCTAAAAAAGACTATAAATACTATACCGTAAAATACGACCTAATAGATATCTATAAAGAAACTAGCGGACCTCCCACTAGTTAATGTCTACTATATTAGTGCTATAGGATTCTACTAAAACTTGGTTTAGCCTAATACTATTACCTTTATAACTAGCTTATATAAAATTAATTAAATAATTAAGGAAAAGGAAAGTAAGCTTATAGATAAGGAACTAGTAGAATAAAAGCTGCCCTATTAACACAAGAAATTTAAGAACGTATTTTCTAAAGTAGCGTTTAATATACTTCTACTTTACTAACTATATAACTATAAGATTGAGATTAAGCAGGGTAAGGAAAATACTCTTAGCTTTAGCCCCCTCTATAAGTAGTTTATTACCGAATTATAGGCTATAAAGTAGTATTTTATTAATAACCTAAATAAGGGCTTTATTAAGCCTAGCTAAGCCCCTTTTACCTTACCTATTCTTTTTATTAAAAAGCTAAATAGAAGACTCCGCTTTTGCATTAACTACTATAAGCTAAATAATATAACCTGTAAGGACCGCTATCCGCTACCCCTATTTAATAAAACTCTAGCCTAAATAAGTAGAGCTAAGGTTTTTATAAAGCTTAATATCCGCTAGGCCTTTTACTAAATTAGGATAAACCCTAGGTCTAAAGATCTTATTATATTTTAGACCTATTACGGAACATATAAATATAAAGTACTTCTTTTTAGACTAACTAACGGACTAGCTATGTACTAGCGGCATATAAATAATATACTCTTTAACTACCTTAACGACTTCTATATAGCCTATTTAGATAATATTATAATCTACTCTAAGAACAAGCTAGAATATAAGGAGTACGTTTATAAAGTCTTATAATAGCTCTATAAAACTAGCTTCTAGGTTAATATTAAGAAGTTAAAGTTTAGTATTAAGCGTATAAAGTACCTAAGTTTTATTATTAGTACGGGCGGAATTAAAGCCAACCTAGAAAAAACGGCTGTAATTAATAAGTAGGCACCCCCATAGACCGTAAAGGGGGTATAATTATTTTTAGGTTTTTATAACTTCTATTAACGCTTTATTAAGAACTACAGTAAGATTACCTAGCCTCTTAACTATCTTACTAAAAAAGACTAGCCCTTTTACTTTAACGCTATATATAGGCAGGCCTTTAATAAGCTTAAAAAACGGCTAGTATCGGCTCCTTTACTTGCCTATTTTAACCTAAAACGGCCCTTAATGCTAAAAACTAATGCCTTAGATAGTGCAATAGCTAGTATTTTTTTTATAGAAGTAACCGGATAGAGAATGGCACCCTATTATATACTATTCAAAGACTATAATAGATGCTAAGCTAAACTACTACATCTATAATAAAGAAATGCTAGTTATTATCTCTAGCTTTTAGCACTAGCGTATATAGCTAGAGGGGACCCCTAAGCCCATTAAGGTAGTTTTAGATTATAAGGCCCTAGAATACTTTATAATAACTAAGGCCCTTATAGCCTAGTAGGCACACTAGGCGGATATTCTATCTTAATCTACTTAATTATATATAAACTAGGAGCTATAAATTATATAAACGCTCTTATAAGGTGCAAATAAGACCTAAATAACTAGATAGCTATAAAGATCTTATTATAAACCTAGACGCTACTATAACTAGAACACCTTAACCCCTAAATATAGGCAGAACTAAGCACTAACTCCTTAGGCGTTAAGATATATCCTATTAACTCCTCTAAACTTAACCTTATTAATAAACTACTATAGGCTAACTAAACAACCCTCTCTCTACAGGAGTACCGCGAAAAGGTAAAGAATATTACTAGCCTATAGTCCCTTAAAAACAAACTACTTAAGCACTAGGAACGGCTAGTAGTAGTTAAAAAATAGAACTTATGGACCTAGCTTATTACTAAAGCTTATACCTAGGTCTCTATAGCCTACCCTAGAAAAAATAAGACCTATAAGATTATTAGTAACCGCTACTACTGGCCTAGAATAGTTATAAATATTAACCGCTATATATAGAACTATAATAACTGCTATAGACCTATAATTCTACAAGATAAGACCCTAGGACTATTAAAGCCACTCTTAATACTAGAACGCCCCTAGTAGTATATCTCTATAGACTTTTATAAACTACCTACGGACCGTAATGGATACGATATAGTTATAATTTTAGTTAACTGCTTTAGCAAGCGCCTGTTATTAATCCCCTATTATAAAAATATTAATGCTAAAGAGGCGGCCTAACTATATATCTACTACGTCTACTAAATTTACGGACTACTAAATACTATTATATCCAATTATAGGCCGCAATTTATAATAGCTTTTTAGAATAAGTTTACCTAGATTTTAGGCATTAAGCTAAAGCTTTTTATAGCATACCACCTCCAGATAGATAGTTAGACGGAAATTATAAATTAATACTTAGACTAGAGACTTCGGCCCTTTATTAACTACTTTTAAGATAACTAGGCTAAACTACTATCCCTAATAGACTACGCCTAAGCGACCCTACCTTACAACTTTATAGGATTTACCCCTATTTAACTAGAAATAGGCTACTTACCTTATATAAGCTTTAACTAGGAAAGACTAAAAGGACCCTAAACTATACGCGAAAAACTATCTTATAAGGAAGCCTAGCAGTACGCCAAGCGCTTAGAAGAAGCCTAGATAGTAGCCTATATAAATCTAGAAAAGGCCTAAAAATTAATATAATAGTAGGTAAATAAGTATAGGCGAAAGCCTAATTTTACCGTAGGAGATATAGTCTAGGTTATAATAAAGAACTAAAAAACGGAACGACCTAGCCGTAAGCTAGACTATTAGATAGCAGAACTATATAAGATCCTTAATAAAATAGGCAACTTGTATAAGGTTAAGCTCCTAAACTTAATTAAAGTTTACTCTATTTTCTTACTAGATAAGCTATAGAGAGCTATAAATAACCTACTACCCAAACAAAAGAACGAGCCCCTACTGCTAATTTAAGTTAATAGCGACGATAAATAGGAAGTTAATAAAATACTAGCCTATAAACTAGTACAAGGGACGCTATAATACTGTGTCTAATAAAAAGGCTACAATCTAGACCCAACCTAGTACCATACCTAGAACTTTATAGGCTACCCCTAAAAGCTTAAAGAATTTTATAACTAAGACTCTAATAAACCCAAACCTTTAAAGTACCTAGATAAGTAAATAGAGTGCTAGTATAGCGAAGACAATAAGCTGCCTATTAAGCATAAGGATAAGAATACCCTATAAACATAATACGGATATATAAAGCCTAAGGGCAGGCTTTTTTAGAGGGGGAGGGGGGGGGTAATGTTACGGCGCTAGTGGAAAACGGCA
>Ga0307515_10014151_pt1 | contig 14830 bp, 9 predicted proteins | sample 17_EM_MG_FD_194513 | JGI IMG/M metagenome (GOLD analysis project Ga0307515, IMG submission 194513) | Populus trichocarpa ectomycorrhiza microbial communities from riparian zone in the Pacific Northwest, United States - 17_EM | ecosystem: Host-associated > Plants > Roots > Unclassified | place... | reverse complement strand
TTTTACTTTACTTAATACGCACCGTTTCTATATATTTGTAATCTAGAAGGCACGAGAACCTGCTCTCGTTTTCTATTCATGCCTATATACAAAGGCAGTTGTAACAGAATAGAATTATCAAAGAAAGAAAATATTATTCTGTCCTCCCTCTCTGCATTTCTGCTTTCTCTCCTATTCTTCCTCATTTCTGTTCCAATCTTCCTCGCGTCTGTTAAAATTTTTCTCCATACATTTGTTCCTTCATCAACACATAATTGAAATTGATCAGAAATATTTTATTTCATGTTTGATAAACCCTAAGGTATTCAAAAGACTAATCCCGATCACCACCAACAAATGTGTAATTCACTAAAGTTGGATATTTGACTCAAGTGCACGCATGGTTTTTTAAATTAGGGTTTTATTTGAGATAGAAAATTGTTTTCTTAAAAGAAACGTTATAAGAGGGAGTTCTTGAAATTAACTAAAAAAATATATAAAATTTATTGATATATAAACTGATCTGATAATCTCTTTTGTTATAAATTTTTTTTTGAATAAATAAATAATAATTATAGTTTATTTGACATTGCGTTTACTTTGTTCTTTTGAATTATTTTTTAGTTGAAAAAATTTTAAATTAATATATTTTCAAGTACTTTTTAAAAAATTTAATGTATTAATATTAAAAATTAAAAAAATATTTTTTAAAAATAAAATACATAAAACACAATAAATTAAATTAGAATAAAAAGCAAAGACCTAAGAAAAGTGAAAAGGAAAAACCCTAGTAAATAAACAAAACTTTTTGCGACAACTTTATTTGCGGAACCCCTAAACTACCCTCATTGATCACAGATGTCCACCAACCACAGCGAGTACGAAAAATGCCCAAGCCTCCCATATAAAAAGCGAGTACGCTCTAAGCCTCCTTTTGTACCGCTAGCTCTCCAATTTATAAAAGCCCTCTTAAAACCCTAGAAGCCAGCCCTCTCTTTCTCCCCTAGAGAACGCAGTTGTTGTAAGAGAGGTAAGCGATTTTTGTCATCGAAGTTCTCCTCTTTTTCCACTATTCTTCTCCTGTAAACCAGGAAAGACTCCTTGTGTGCATATTAACTCTCTCATTGTTTGTTTTTTATTTTTCCGCTCCATGATCTCTGCTATATGGCGTTTCATAGAAACGTCTGATACTGAAGTGGGAGTCTTTTGTTTCTTCTTTTGGAGTGATTCAGTGTTAAAAACGTTGTTTTTTTCATGTCCCTTAAAGTTGGGTTTTGTTTTGTTCCTTAAAGAGTTACCCTGTGTGTCTTTGCTTGTGTTTTTTGGTTTGTTGTTAGTCTGTGAATCATTGAATGCTTGTTGTGATAAGTGGGAAACTGGTAAAGTGTGTGACTTTTTTAGTTACTCTGTTGTTTGAATGAACTAGGATGGTAAGGTAAGTGATTTTAAGTGATGGGTTGGTGTTGAATTTGCAGGGTTTTTTAAAGGTATTGAAACATGCTTTTGCTATTTGAGACACCGGCTGGCTTTGCCCTTTTTAAAGTTTTGGATGAAGGAAAGCTATCCAAAGTTGAGGTAATCATTTTTTAACTATGTTTCTGTGTCTTGTTTGTTTTCAGAGCAATTAAGATTTATTTTCCCGTTGTTTCTAATTTATCTTTCTGCACAAGTAATGTAATATTACTAAAAAAATGTTGGCCAATGTTAATCTTGCATTTATTTCTTTTGTTGCAGGATTTGGGGAAGGAATTTTCTAGCCCAGACTCAGCAAGAAAGGTTCTTTCTCTCATTTAGTAGAGTAAAACATTTATATTTGGAGTCAGACCTTGATTAATTTTCTGTTTTTATTGAAAAATTAGTTTTCCATACCTCTAATGTGCATTGATAAGAAAATCTAATGTTTGTGTTGTTATTTGGATTTTCTGGACTCTATAGTACCTGTTTGCTTGGTTATAAATATGTTTTACTTGCAGAACCTGCTTTTTTATTTCTGATGACCAGCATTTCAAATTTAGACTTTTCTACTTTACACATCTCATGCTCTTTTCAAATTGGTTGCCATTCCAGCTATGGGAATTTGTTTCTTTTGCAGTGCTTGTATTTAGCTTTATTGGGCTTGAATTTAACTGTTATTTGGTACCAACACCAGGTGGTGAAGTTGAAAGCTTTTTCCAAATTTGAGAACACGTCCGAGGCTTTGGAATCTGTTACCAAAATTATTGAAAGCTCGACCAGCAAAGGTCTGAGGAAATTTTTGCGTGCTAACTGTGATGGTGAGACGTTAGCTGTGGCTGATTCAAAGCTTGGAAATGCAATCAAGGATAAACTGGTCTGCCCATGTCTCTAGAGATTTATTTATGGCAGTTATCCTCAATTTTAAGTCTCTCCCTGTCTAAGTCAGAGCAATTTTTGCATTGCAGAAAATAGAATGTGTTCACAACAATGCTGTCATGGAATTGATGAGGGGTGTTAGGAGTCAGTTGACAGAACTTATATCCGGTTTAGCTACACAAGATTTGGCACCGATGAGCTTGGGTTTGTCTCACAGTCTTTCTCGATACAAACTGAAGTTCAGTCCTGATAAGGTATTTTCTATATATTCATGCACCTTGATTTATGTAGTTCAAGCAATTGCTGTATCTAGTTTCTGTCAATTCTTGTTGATACCTATTTAAACATGTAGGCTAACATGTTTATGTCATCTGTCCATGTGCTTTTGCAATCGATATCATTTGTGCCTTTATCTTTTTGTTCGGTTCCTTTTGGAAAATCCTAGAAACAACTTTTGGCTGTGAGCAATTAAAATGCAAAGAATTATATTGATCATATATGATTCAGAGGTTTGATTTCGTTGTTGTATTTGGTTTTGTTTGAAGGAAGGTGGACTATTAGGTTGACAGAAGTTTGTGCTGTGCTATAATTATCTTTATTTCTTGTTGCTTGTACATGCATCTAGAAATCGCTGATTATTTTAAAGAGCATCTATTTATCTTTGGGGTGCTGCCATCATAATGCTTAATGTTCTGTTTTAGGTTGACACAATGATCATTCAAGCCATTGGTTTGCTTGATGATCTTGATAAGGAGCTCAACACATATGCAATGAGAGTTCGGGAATGGTATGGTTGGCATTTTCCTGAGCTTGCTAAAATTGTACAAGACAACATCCTTTATGCCAGATCAGTGAAACTAATGGGTAGCCGTGATAATGCCGCAAAGCTTGATTTCTCTGAGGTAGAATCCAGATTTTTTTTATTGCGATAACATGGTGTTTACTCTGTGTGTGGCTATTGTGGTTACTGTGAAATCATCAATGCTGCCCATTTACATTATATTCCCTAATTTTATCCTGCTTTGATGCGCTTGCATTACTGGCTCTGTCTTTGCCTAATTGCTGCTTATGAATGTATTATCAAATGTCATTCAGTGAGCAATCTCTTTGTGATATGAATGTTGAATACCCCCTTCACTGTTGAACAGCATGCTGGATCATGAGGCCTCTCATAGGATAAAAGATGGTCTCATGAATGTTTTACTAATCTCTTTCTTAAAATTTTGCAGATACTGCCAGAAGAAGTTGAGGCAGAACTGAAGGAGGCGGCTGTGATATCTATGGGAAGTGATGTTAGTGATGTTGATTTGATGAATATCAAAGAACTCTGTGACCAGGTCTTATCTCTATCTGAATATAGAGCTCAGCTGTATGATTATTTAAAAAACAGGATGAATACCATTGCACCGAATTTGACCGCTCTTGTTGGAGAGCTTGTTGGAGCTCGGCTTATTGCCCATGGGGGTAGCTTGTTAAATCTTGCAAAGCAGCCTGGGAGCACAGTTCAGATTCTTGGGGCAGAAAAGGCTCTCTTCAGAGCTCTGAAAACAAAGCATGCAACTCCAAAATATGGGCTTCTTTATCATGCGTCCTTGGTCGGTCAGGCCCCCCCTAAGATGAAGGGTAAAATGTCCAGGTCACTAGCTGCAAAAGCTGCTCTCACAATCCGATATGATGCTCTTGGAGATGGCCAAGATGACTCTATGGGACTGGAGAACCGGCTAAAGGTATGTTATAGAAGTTTGCCTATTGGGACAATGGCAACCTCTTCCTTTCTTTTGCAACTTTTATTTTGGGAGGATAACTTTGACACTGTAATTTGTAGCTTGAAGCACGATTAAGGAACCTCGAAGGTAAAGAACTGGGTCGTTCTGCTGGATCAGCTAAAGGCAAACCTAAGATAGAAGCTTACGACAAGGATAGGAAGAAGGGAGCTGGAGGACTGATAACTCCTGCCAAGGTCCTCTTCTTGTCCTGAGTATGATCACTGGATTTTCTTTTCTTTTGCATGTAACTCTTTAACCTTTTTGCTTTGTGCAGACATATAATCCTTCTGCAGATGCTATTCTTGGGCAAACACCAAATTCAACTGCTAGAAAGGTAGAAGAAGAGGAACCGGCAAAGGAGGCTCCAGTTACTGGTGAAGAGAAAAAAGAGAAGAAGAAGAAGAAGAGATCTGAAGAAGAAACAGCTGTGCCAAGTGACAGGAATGGAACTGCCGAACAGGATGGGGAAGCCAAGAAAGAAAAGAAGAAAAAGAAGAAACATCAAGCTGAGAGCGATGGTGTTCAAAATGATGCTGAAAATGCTGCTGAGGGAGGCAAGAAGAAAAAGAAGCGAAAACATGCTGAAGCTGAAGAGGATGATGAATATGAAACACCAAGCAAGAAGAAAGAAAAGAAGAAGAAGAAGAAGACCGAGGGTTGAGAAAATTCAACAAGTAGAGGTTCCTCGCTACTCGGCAATTTTGGAGTAGAAATTAGAATGCAACTCTTTATTTCTATATGTAAAATTCTCTCTCTATTTATTTGTTTTTCATTGCGGTTGACGTGACAGTGAGCATTTGTCAGAATCGGACGCATTATGCAAACATTATATTTGGCAAAATTTGGATCATTTCTCCTGCTAGTTGCTATTAGGATTAATGAACAAGACTTTGCAATGCCGTGAACGAACAAGCTCTACTAGCAAGTCAATTTATCGACGACAAACGGTGACAAGAAAGCAGTGCACCGCCATTGCTGTTCAATTTTTCATGTATTGGCCTAGGTACTTTTGAGCAGGCAGATACTTCTAGGAGAACGAAAGAAAAAGCAATGGATGGATTAACCAGGTAAATCCCTCCCTCGCTCTGCTAAAGAAGAAGATCAAAGTTGACCACGTAATTGATGGGGTCATGTAGGAATCCAAGGTATGTGACAATGGCGGAGGTCCCACGGGATGTGTTTATCGAGGACAAGGTAGTCATGTGGTTGAGCTAAGCATGTCTTTGAAGTATAATTTAAACCCTAGATTGAATACACAGGTGAGTTAGGTTACCTGTGCAATTTTTAACAGGATTTGGTTGGCTTAATCATTCTTTCTAATGCTTAATAATGGCGTTGGTATACTTTGATCCTATCACAGTGGAAGGGACAGTGCATGATGCTCCATTGGATCCTTAAAGCATCAAGGAAATGTGGTTTTTTAGGAAGAAAAACACCCGTGTATAAATTTTTTATTTTTTATTTGGAATATTAATTTCAAAGGGAAGTTGTGAGTTGTAAAGGAGAGTGACAGCAGAAATGACAAGAAAAATATTTTAGGGTTGAATTCATGTCTTGATCTCAATCAATGAACCCTCTTTTGTTTTTTCCCTTTTTGTATAACCTATTAATAAGAATAAGTTTTAGGATACTACCCCAATAAAAAACAAATATCCTCCCAACAACAAGGGCTATTTTAATGGTCACTATATATATATATATATATATATATATATATTTTTATCATAAGAAGTTTTAAACTATATGGATATTGATTTGATAAAAAAATATTAAACTCAATTTTTAATTAATCAAATGTTGAGGAATAAAATTAAAAATAGAATTCAACTAAAAAAATAAGTCGAGTTAATCTATCAAACTTGAATTATAAAATCAAAATAACCCTATAAAAAGCAAATTGAAAAAAAATTATGAAACTCAATTTTCATTCAAACCAATGTTAAAAAATAAAATTAAAAATAAAAATCAATTAAAAAATAACACAAAAAACACCTACTATGACATGAAACCAACTTAAATTAACTTGCATTTTACACCAACTCAAACACAAAAATACCTTGAATTAAACTAAATTAACCTTCTAACCAAATTTATAATTTATATTATAAGACCGGGATAAACAAAACCATTAAACGATAAATTTCCTTCATGGAAGAAATAAACTAAACCTTAAAATAATAAAAGTAAAAAAAAAAAAAAAACAACAAAGCACTGTCAGTGCTTTGTTTTGTGAGTAGGGAACACTGGATTCCCCTCCTCAATTAATCTATGTTAATAATTTGAATTTACAATAAAAAGTAAAAAAGAAAAAAAAAGATGAAAAAGCAAAAAAAAATAATATGCCCATTAGTTAAAGGAATAAAAAAAAAGAAAAGGAAAAGGGAAATCTACATGAGAGAGAAAGAGCGCTAGTTCTTGTGGGTTTGACTTGGAACGAAACAGGAAGTGAAGTGCTACTGTTCTGTTTTCTTTGATTGATTCTCTCTGTCTCTCTCTTTCTTGTCTGAAACAGAAAAAGAAAACAAAGGAAACCCCAAAGAGACCAAAAAACAATTCCTTCCCAACAACAAAATATTGTCAATATTATACCATCACTTGTATTTTCTCAGATTCAATCAAAGTAAGTGTCTTTCTCTATTTACATCGCTTTCTTTAACTATCCACTTCGTTTTTCAGATCATTTTCTCACTTCTGCTTTGTCTTCTAAGCTAAATATCCTGCCTTTCTCAAATATACTGCTCTCTCTTTTTCTCCACTTGGGTTTAGATCATATTTTACTTCAATGAATCGTGAAGGGGTCTAAATCTTGAAGAATAGGTTTCTTGTGATTTGCTTGTACTCATTTTTCTCGTTCATGGTGTCAGTTATGAACTCGCTTGAACGGTAAAGTTTCTATCTCCAGATCATTATTTTTTTACTTTTACTTTTCATGTTTTTGTGAATCTTGAAAAGTCTGAATCTGGGCTGTGGATGTTTTTTTTTTTAATTTGGGAATGCGAGTTTGGTCAGCTGAGCTTATTTCACCTGTGAATTTTAAACTGTTTTGCATCATGTAGTAAATAGGATTTAGTGCACATTTGTTATTTTCTTGGAGTTGTTTTAATGCTCAGTGATTATTTTATTGATTTGCAGTGGTTTTTTTGCTGATTCCTGGGAAACGCAGATAGACCATGTGAGAAATGAGGTTTAGATTTACAACATGGGGTGTGTTCTTGGGAGAGAGGTATCTTCAGGCATAGTTTCTGAGTCTAAAGGGGTTAAGAAACTACGTGTTGAATCCAATAGGAAAATAGAAGATGTTTCGGTGACAAAGACTGATACTACTAGTAGTGTTGTTGAGATTAAAAATGAGGAAACTCAGGGGGAGAAAGTTGATGGGGATAAAAAGCCTAAGGGAGAGAGGAGGTGGTCAAGGCCAAACTCGAAGCCAAGTAACCTGCCTAAACAAACACGTGGCGAGCAGGTTGCTGCTGGATGGCCACCCTGGCTGTCGGCAGTTTGTGGGGAGGCACTAAATGGATGGATTCCACGGAGGGCAGACACTTTTGAGAAGATTGATAAGGTGAGCGTCATTTTCAGAATACAATTCTATTTTCCCCTTAGATTCCATGATTGTGGTAATTCTGAAACTAGCAATAGAATGGTAGTTGGTTTGTTAGTGGAGTTCTATCTTAAATGCCTGCCACAGATGATGCAGCAGGCATGCCATAATAAGTAATCTCACAATAATGGTAACGTTTACTTCAAAATCAAAATGAAAGGAAATGTGGCCAGAGGCATTTGAGATGGGGTTTCGCTGTATATAGTATGGTCATTTGTTTTCCAAATTGTTAATGCTTACAGAGTTAATTGACTTATTCAAATTGTTTCCTCCATTCTTGATTATAGATTGGATCAGGAACATATAGCAATGTGTACAAAGCTAGAGATCTATTGACGGGCAAAGTTGTTGCCCTTAAAAAGGTTCGTTTTGATAATTTGGAACCAGAGAGTGTGAAGTTCATGGCTAGAGAGATCCTCATTTTGCGAAGATTGGATCATCCTAATGTTGTAAAGTTGGAAGGGTTAGTTACTTCCAGGATGTCATGTAGTTTGTACCTAGTATTTGAGTACATGGTGCACGATTTAGCTGGACTTGCTGCCAGCCCTGCAGTAAAATTTACAGAGCCACAGGTTAGCCCAATTGCGTCTTGAATCAATTTTAGAGAGGATATCCTGAGAGGGACAGCTATGATCGAAGTTGTTTTGATTTAACATCTACCAATGTTCACACTCCAGGTTAAATGTTACATGCATCAGCTATTATCTGGACTTGAGCATTGTCACAATCGTGGCGTGCTTCATCGTGACATCAAGGGATCGAATCTTTTGATTGACAATGAAGGAATACTCAGGATTGCGGATTTTGGATTGGCGTCTTTCTTTGATCCTAATCACAAGCTTCCAATGACAAGTCGGGTTGTTACTTTGTGGTATCGGCCTCCTGAGCTTCTCCTTGGGGCTACTGACTATGGCGTTGGTATTGACCTGTGGAGTGCAGGCTGTATATTGGCTGAGCTACTGGCTGGGAAGCCCATCATGCCTGGTCGTACTGAGGTATCTATTATTCTTGTTGTAGTTGTAATTTTATCTCTATTTCAATTTCACCAGCCTTTTGATACTTCGACAAAAGATGATATTGCTCTAGCCAATTTATTTCTCAAAACTTGATGTTAAACTGCACCTATGTAATGGTGTGGTAAAAGCACTGATACAATTACTAGGGTTTATGCGAAAGCTCAAGATCTTTTGGCTTAATATTGAAGATCATAGAACATGGAATCAGTGAGAAAATTAGCAAAGAACGTGAATGAGTGTGATAAATGACGCGTTTAATGTTTTGATTAGTTATGCCTTGGCAGTTAATCACTGTTCACTGCTTAAGTCTAAAGCTAATTGTCAAAGAACCATCTCAACCCAATAGCTTAAGCTGTTAAGTGAGGTCCCAGGATATGATTTATATTATTCTCTAACACACCCCCTCAAGTGAAAGCCTTTTGGGCTTGAAACTTGCACAAGCCTACATTACCTTGTGCTTAATTTTTATCAAATAAATGGGGATGGTGAGATTCGAACTCGAGACCACTTGATCATTAAGGCTCTGATACCATGTCAAAGAACCATCTCAACCCAATAGCTTAAGCTGTTAGGTGAGGTCCCAGGATATGATTTATATTATTCTCTAACACTAATTTCCTGAGAGAAAGTTGCATTCTTAGTTTATTGTGCTTCGGTTTGCGAGTGTTCAAAACTGCATACTACTCAACTGCCAAATTACACTTTGATGAATTTTGCTCTTAATTCTGATCACTAATGTTTGCTTGATGATCTAGGTAGAGCAACTACATAAGATATACAAGCTATGTGGTTCACCATCAGATGAATACTGGAAAAAATCAAAGTTGCCAAATGCAACCTTGTTTAAGCCTCGAGAGCCTTACAAAAGATGCATAAGAGAGACATTTAAAGATTTTTCACCATCATCACTTCCCCTCATTGAAACTCTTCTTGCAATTGATCCAGCAGAACGTCAGACAGCCACAGCTGCCCTAAAGAGTGAAGTAAGTTGTGACATTTTCAATTTTTTTTTTCTCTTTTGGATTCTTAAACTTTTGTTAAATCTCTTTGCTTGTGTTATGGTAAGCCTTATTTTCTTTCTGTCAACTTCTGCCAAATCGGTGTCTTCTATGAGGGACTTAGAAAGTGATAGGTGTTTATTGTTCCCTCAATTCTGGATGAAAGAAATTAAACTTGATACTGGATTATGGACTCCGAAATAATCTTATATGTTGTTCTTGTTGCTGATGTAATCCCAGAAGCACCACTGTGTTTGTATGCATCAGTGCTTCTAATTCCAAACTTCAAATGAACTGGAATTTGAAGGGGGGGAAAATAATTAAGTACCAGCCTGCCTGGTTTGCTTACTTATGTGTTTTAAGTAGTCCTGCTACTGAATTTATAGTAATCCAGAAATTAGGTAACCTTAATGGCTCACAGCAGTTGGAAACTGGCAAATTTATTGACTCTTTGTTTTTGATGACTCTGGAAACTTTCAAGTGGATTACTTGTACCTTGAGTACACTCATTTCTTGTGAATTACAACTAAGTAAAATATTTTTGATTTTGCTAGACCTTTAATTTTGTAAATATTTATTTCTTGCTACTTGTGAAGTTATGACAGTGTAGTTTCTTGCTCTCTGATTTGTACTTGGTAATAAAAATTGAATAAGCAGATTAGAATCACTGGGTACAACATCAGAACCACTATCTTATATGCAGCACTTATCTTACCTCAAGTCCGTAAGGGTAAGGAATCAGTTCTTGGAAGTTTTCATCTACTGATTCTGGTCCTCTTAATCTTAATCAATCCTTTTTTTTATTACATCAAATACACTGTTCTTTTTCTGGAAAACCATGTTGATTCCACTGCGACTTCTGCCTCAATGGAAGGAAGCCTGATCTTGGCATATGCCTGACTCTTTGGCTTTGAATTTTTGCATTAAAGTAATGGTGTTTATCCATCCCACAAAAATTTGATACCTCTATTTTTATTTCTTTTGGGACTAAAAACTGGCGTAACCTATAAAAATCAGAGGCATTGCTGATGATGGCTTCAAATTATGTACCAGATTTCTGTGTTGAAAATCATGCTTAATGATCCCCTTCATTGTGTAACTTTTGTTATATGCAGTTCTTCACAACAGAACCTTATGCTTGCGAACCTTCCAGTCTCCCAAAATATCCTCCAAGTAAGGAGATGGATGCTAAACGACGAGATGATGAAGCTCGAAGGTGCCCTTTAGATATGCATTTGTTATTGTTTTTGTTCAAAGTTTTGGTAAAAATTAACCTGTCTCTCTCTCTCTCCTCCCTCCCCAACATGCACAGCCTTTTATATAGGTTGATGGATGGATAGATAACATGCGCATGTGCACACATGCACACACAACCCTTGAATATTGATATTTTATTTAAACCAGTTATGAAAGGCATATAATTGTATTTTTCTCCCAGTATTTGGTAAAATGATATCTGCAGAAAGTACACAGCTAAAACATCGTTATGATTCAAGGCGAGTTTTTCTTCTATAGGTTTGAGAGACATTGAATGTGAAATCATCTACAAAACTATGAAGTCAAAATAAACTAGAGTTGGTACAAGGGAATAAAAGAAGGAAAATAAATTCTATAAACATTTAGTCTAGGTTTCCAAGGCAACATAAGCTCCACTTTGTTTGTTGTCATTCAGACACGTTCTGTTCTTTTTGTGCTTTCTTCTATATTTACCATTGAAGTTACCTAGAACAAATTTTAACATGATCATTATGCAACCACCATTATACTGTTTCCTCATTTCTTCCATTTTATATCATAGATAGTTCTGTTTATACATTCTGGACTGTGTTTTCCCTTTCATATATGACTACTAACTGTCTGTTTATCTTTTATTTTCTCATCTATAGATAATAGTTTCTGTTTGATTGTGTAGACTAAGAACTGCTAGCAAAGCCCAAGGTGATGCTGCAAAGAAACCACGAACACGTGAACGTCATGCTAGGGGAATGCCTGCATCTGATGCGAATGCAGAGCTCCCGTCCAATATTGATGTATGTTTGATAATTTACTCGCATGATCTATTGTTTTGTTTATGTTTTGGTGCTTTCATTTACAAATTCTTGGACTTACTTGCATACCGTAAGATCATAGTTTCTGTACAAATAAATTGATATAGCAATATGTGATAATACAGTTACTTCTTTTACACCCTGCTCACGGTGTTTGATTTGACCAGAGAACCTTTAACCAATGCCACTTGTGAGTTTTATTTCATTTAAATCTGGAACAGATATTGTTTGATTTTTAAGAGCTTCAGTTTGTTTTTTGCTACTTTTGATGTGTGGCTGAGAGTGTGTTGAGGAGCATACTCCATTAAAGCCACTTTTAATACTCTCTTTGGTTCGGATGGTGTAAGACATTTGAAGGATGGGTTGGTCCAATCCTTTCTAATTGGAATGGTTGAAAAATGTGAGAGGATGGAAGGAAGAGATGAATCTGTCCATTCATTAACGAGAGAATTTTCAGTGCACTGATGACTTGAGTTCATTTTTTGCTCACAGCCTTTAACTGACAATCCTGTTGTTTCTACCTAAAACAGAGAAGGCGTCTGATTAACCATGCAAATGCGAAAAGCAAGAGTGAAAAGTTCCCCCCGCCACATCAGGATGGAGCACTTGGGTATCCTTTAGGATCTTCACACCACATTGATCCTGCGCTCGTTCCTCCTGATGTCCCATTCAGCACCACCTCATTTACTTACTTGAAGGAGTCAATACAAACTTGGTCTGGCCCATTGGTCGATCCTGCTGGTGTTGGTGCTCCGAGGCGAAAGAAGAAGAATGCAGGTGACACACGAGAATTGTCAAAACTGCCAACTGGAAAAAATAAAAGCAGAGATACTCAGTTAAAAGGAAAGAAGAGCATGGCTTGAAAACTTCAGTGCATCTATGGAATACCAGATCTGTGAAACTGGTGATTTTCCATACAAAAGGCGTTACTGCAATCTGTGTACTGAAACAACAGGCTTCTTCACACGTAGAAGAATATATTTATTCAGTTAAAAATGCATTGAGGGGTGAAATCAAAACTTCTACACTATTTTTCTCATGTAGATTTCTTCATTCCATGTTAGAAAATTTTCTGCTTTATTTCGGGGATGGTGAGAAACTTCCATTGATACGCATATTTTTCCTAGTCTTTCCAAGTTTCATGTGTTGAAGACTAAGTTCTGTTCAGATTAGTAAAAGAAACTAATAAATTCTTAAAGAGTTCCAGGTAGCCCCAAGTTCTTTATTCCTGTTTTTATATCACAGCAAATTTGCTCGAATGATTCCCATGCATGATTTCATAGCATTGTATAGTGAACATTTTGGTGTCATTATCTTCTTCCTTTTCTCTTTCTGGAATGGAGGCGAAATCAATATTATTGAACTTGTTCTCGCATGATCAACCTGATGACCTAATCAAATTGGCTGGTTAAAAGCATAGCTTTTTAACCCATCCGGATAGTCGACCTAGCCTAAGGCCATGATCATCCCGAGTTGACTCTAATTTTTTATTTTTTTTATAAAACAAAATGATGTTGTTTTTGTTAAAAAAAAGTTAACAAGTTATAACCAGGGTTTTTACCATGGCTTGCCGGGTCATCCGAGTTTTTACTTTTCCCTATTTTTTCTTAAACTCGGCTTGGTCTTGACCGGATTCCGAGTTAACCTGCTGGGTCAACTTTTAAAGTTATGTTTAAAATACAATCCGATCGACCGGTAAAAAAATATAAAAATAAAATTGAAAAAAAGAGTATAAAATTAGCAGGAAAAAGCCTTTCGATCAGATTTTTATCTAGTTAGAACTTAAAATTAAATTATATAGAAGTTGTTCTGATATAATTCATTCAACTTGACTTATATAAAAATAAATTAGGTGACTGTTAAAAAAACATAATAATAAAATTTAAAAAATGTTGAAAAAAAAAAAAGTGAAGCTCTATAAACTTTACCAAGTTTTTTAATTGTACTAAGTAAATAAATAATCAACGATGATAAAAAAAAACCGTGATATAAATAGAAAATCACATAACACATAAGTTAGAAACCGTTAAATTCAACAAATACAACCATCGACGTATAAATGACTTGTGTAGGTTTGAATAAATGAAAAACTAAATAACTATCTAATCACTTGCTTAGAAGTACAGTAAAAGTTGTATTTTAAAGCATTTTTTATTTAAAAATATATAAAAATAATGTTTTTTATTTTTTAAAATTTATTTTTGATATTAGCACATTAAAACGATCTAAAAACACCAAAAAATATTAATTTAAAGCAAATTATTTTTTCAAGAAATAACAAAACATTGGTTCAACCGCAACGCTAAATAAATATTGAAAATACCATAACCGATAAAAGTCAAAACAGTGAAAGGAAGCTATAAACCATCATAGTTGTCAAACCTAATTCAATAACTGAGCTAAAAATTCTTGGTTTACTAGGTTATTAGATCAACTAATGAGTCATTGAGTTAACCTACATTGATTATTTTTATTAAAATAATATTGTTTTATTATTTTATTTTTATAAAAATTCATTGATATTAACTTGATCGAGTTTAATCTTATCAATTAAATCACTAAAATATTAACTAGATCAACAGTGGCCAAATCAAATTTTAGATTACGAGTCATCCGTGTCAACCTACCGCTTCAAGTCATGGCTACACCATGCCCACTACTAATGCTAAAAAAAAAAAGGGTTATAAACCTTGAAGACTCATGAGAAGACTTCAAATCCATTAGAAAACGCGGTGTAAATTATGTTTTTTTAAATTTTAAATTTTTGTATGTTTTTAGATTGTTTTGATGTGCTGATCTCAAAAATAATTTTTAAAAAATAAAAAATATATTATTCTGATGCATTTCTAAGCTGTTAAACAAAGTTATAATCTTCATCTTATCATATTTTCTTGCAAATTACAATGAACATTTTATAATTCAGGTTGCATGATTGCATCTTCCTCCAACAATCATATTTTGAGTGTGCTTGTTATTTTTACATTTAAAATTTTTGATTTTATTTATTTTAAATTAATATTTTTTATAATTTTAAATTGTTTTGATATACTAATGATAAAAATAAATAAAAAAAATAAAAAATATTATTTTA
>Ga0307515_10014150_pt1 | contig 14830 bp, 16 predicted proteins | sample 17_EM_MG_FD_194513 | JGI IMG/M metagenome (GOLD analysis project Ga0307515, IMG submission 194513) | Populus trichocarpa ectomycorrhiza microbial communities from riparian zone in the Pacific Northwest, United States - 17_EM | ecosystem: Host-associated > Plants > Roots > Unclassified | place... | reverse complement strand
CGACAAACGCCTTCATACTTCCCCAATCGTCCAGCTTCCCCAGCGTCTCTTGGGTAATGTAACCCTCACTACGCATCCGAAGGTAGGCACATGTCCTGCGTCCGGTTTCGTGCCATAAAACACTGGTACGGCGTTGTCCCCTCGTTTGGCTTCGTCGGCGCGCGCCCTGTTGCGCAGGTGCATAAACGTCGCCATTGGTTCAGCTCAGAAGCGTGGCGGGAGATTCGAGTCGTACAGCATGGCGCGAGCGTTGGTAGCCACACTGACGAGTTGTGTCTGTAACTGACAGTGAGTGCGGGACTGACTAGATAATCCGGATGCCCTATTACTCACAGAATTCACTCACCCATCCTGCTACCAGTTCCTTCACGTTGTCGACAATGACAGTTTTGATCCTCCCTATTCTATTCTACACCATGGTGGCCCACTTCTTGAACGCGAAAGGTGCGTCAGATTTTGCTCTCAGGGGCAGTACCCAACTCGTACGCGAGCAGTCGTCCACTAGTATGAAACCGCATTTGCAACGACTGAGTGATTGGACACCATAGGGCCGGCCAGGTCGTTGTGGATGAGTTTCCAGCGGCTCTAGTTTTGAACGGAGGGTGTTGCGCTATTGTGAACGCATAGGATGGGCAGCTGTAGAGCTTTGGTGGGTCTTCAGATTTGTCTTCCAGCACCAACCCGACTGAGTCACGGCACCGCTCGCCATGTCGACAATCGTATTCATACGGCGGTGGCGCGTCCTACTATACCAATCGTATGGGATAATCGCTTCTGATCCTTCCCCAGTACTGAAAACCACCAGAGGGTGTTCACCTTCCGCTCATTATACATGTCCTCGCCCCATCCTCACTCGTGATTCCAGGTAAACTGTCTTCAACGTCATAGGATAGGATGTTTTTTATCGGTGCACGTGCAAAAAGACGCTCCTTGGTGTCGTATAGAGTCAGTCCATTATGGCTCAGTCAGGGTTCCCAGCCCTGTGACCCTGTGAAACGAGCTTGCCGACGGAGACAAGTCAGTGGAGGATGTCCGGTATGTAATATACGCGCTGGAATTCCCCTCTCACTTCCTTGCCGTCGATATTGGTGGCAAACTGAAATATTCCGGACTCGAAGGCCTGAATAGTCCCGTCCTCGGCTGTGCTGATCGACCGGGGGTAGCCATGGAGGGCGTCGATCTCGTTTATGAAGCGGGCAGACGGTGAGGAGGATACCAGACCAGTTTGATCCTGACTCATAGATGAACGAGGTGATTGAGAGAGTCGTTGGGGGGCGTGGTGTACCGACTCGAAGCAGTTCCTAATGGAATAAATTGAGTAATTCCGAAAGTGAGGTTGGTGTCTTGGGAGGCGCGGCGGGCGCGACGCAGGAGCCTGGGATTTACACAATTTGACGTTTGGAATGCGTGCTTTGCGATTGCGACAAGCATAAGCGTAAGCGCCCAAGGTTGTAATCTACCACATCATATCGCTCGCTCGCACCATGTCGCTTCTCCCTAAGAAATTGAGACAAGGTAGCCCACCACTCTTACCCTAATCAGTCACATGTACTAATGTCATCATATAGAGCAAGCGCGCCCGTTTCCTACGAGTGCACCTGGTAAGCGCGCCCGTTCCCTGATCACCGTCTAAGAATATTTCTCATTTATTTGTGTTAACCAGCAGAACCAAGGACCTTCAAGACTGCCTGGGAATACTACAATGAAGGCGTGTTAGACGTTATCTAGCGACGTCGCGGCACATCATCTAATATGAGACCCCAGGAATGGAGATCATCGACCGCGACCGCGAGAAAGAATGGATGGAACAAATGGATACCATACTCATCTTCGTGTGTCTTACTTCCCTTTGATGTCAGCCTGGGTTGATTGGCTGCCAGGCCGCATTGTTTGCAGGTTTCTTGAGTTCTTTTCTGATCGAACTCCTCGGTCGTCTCGAACCGGACCCCATAGATATCATACAGGACGTCCTCATTTACCAAACGCAAATGATGCGTAATTCGAGCCTTGGGCCATATGTCGCGCGCGACTTCTCTCCTCCTGAACACATCGTCGTCGTCAATGCTCTCCTCTATGCCAGTCTCGGAGTGATGATTCTTGCAGCATTCATCGCCATGCTCATCAAAAGCTGGGTACGCGAATTCGACCGTGGCTTACGGACGATGTCTCTCCCAGAACAACGAGCGAAGACGCGTGAATTCCGGTTCCTCGGGATGGAGCGTTGGAAACTCCCAGAGATGGTCGGGATCCTTCCATTACTCATCCAGATATCCCTTCTTCTATTTTCCATTGGTCTCATGTTGTTTCTTTTTTACATCAGTACGCCCTCGTTTGGTGTAACCACAGTGATTTTTGGCATTGGACTCCTCTATTATGGCACGACGATGTCCATATCTGTGATTTTTACCTCCTCACCTTTCCACTCTCCTCTTTCGCGCAACTTGGCCACGGTGTACCAACGTGCACATGCTCATTTTTACCAGGGTTCTTATCACTCCATATTTTCAAAAATAGGTATTACGCCAACAACAGCCCTGGGTCGTATCCGCCGGTTTATCCAGATCGCCTTTGTGAAATCACGCCCCTTTCCAGAAAAAGACTTTGCATACCCGATTGCAACAATAAGAACGGGAGAAGTACAGCTTTCCATAGCAGCTTCGGCATTGCGCAGAATTCATGAGAGTGCCCCGGATTCTCAACACAGCGAAGCACTGCAGTGGTCTGTGTGGCAGGTCGCGGGTAGCGCGACACTTGTCACTCCACCGTTATTCAACCTGCCTTACTGGATTCTTGCGAGAAAGAATGATGAAGAGTACTTCTTGCAATTCCCTCCAGCCATGCTGGTCGCATTGGTAGCAGTTTCGTTGCGTGCGCCTCACAAACGGCGAATGGAGGATATGACCACAGTACGAGCTCTCCTTCAGCGGATGGAAATTTCCAATGTTCCTTGGGCTGAAGTTGTAATCACGGTTTTTGACCACTGCCTCAGATACCGCTTTCGAATCCGCGGTGACATTAGTGAACAACTGAGACAAGCAGATTACGACCTCACAAACGCGATACGAAGAAAGGGACTGGACGCAGGAGAATCGTTATGGCTTTTGAACACACTATCAGAGCACCGTCCTGAATGGTGGCGACCAGATATGGAGCCATTCTTGATTGGGATATGTCTAGCAATCCTTTCGGATCATGTCCCGGAATCGGATGATGACCCCTTCCCTCCCTTTGCAATACTTGAAGCTGTGGTCACACTCGCCGCCATGTCATGTTCCCTCGTCAATCGGTCACAGATTCTCACCAGTAGTCGTGAATACCCATGGTTGCTTCGGAATCTTCGGAACCCTGCTCTATTTGCCAATTGGTTTGAAGACACTCCTTCCGACCATCACGAGCAGCTCATCTCTCTGCTCTTTCTGGTCATCCATGCCCTTATATGTCGAGGTTCATATCCCTTAGCACTTCAGTATCTCACTGTCATCACATCAAAGGGTGGTTTACCCCTCTATACCTCTGCCCTCGCTGCCATTGCCCCGGTCGTAAATGATAACACACTCTTCGTCATTAGCAGGATGCTCGTGGCACCCCAGACACAAGAATCAATGCCAATAACGCGCTATAGCGCCCTCGATGGAGACAGCGTTGTTCTGGAAGAATTGCTCGGAAACTATGAACGTCGACTTGGGGACAGTAAGAACCCGGACCCAAACTTCCTTGCCATCGTGTTCATACTTTCCAAACACGTACCTTCAGGCACAATAGAGGAACCAAGGAACGTACATGTAGATTTGAAAAATCCTTGGTTGCGGCTGGCTACAAGAGTGGTTGCCCGACTGGATATTCCTGATGGTTCAAGCCTGCCAACGGTGTCATTTCGTGACCACCGAGTCCACAATATGATCGCAGCTCTGTCCCTTCTGCGATACACAACAGGAACGGTCACCCAGTATACAGAGTTCCTCCTCCTGGAGTCGTTCCTCGAATCGCGAGAGCTCCCCATCTCCTCTGTGGCGCTGGAGTACTACATGAGGACCGCAATATCATATTCTGGTCCCCCAGCACCATCTCATTGCCTCTCTGCAGCTGTATCCGCTGTGTTCAACTTCGCATTGGCGGACCATTCATTGTGGATGGGGTGGACAATACTAGACATATTTGTGGATGGGTTTGAAACACTCTCAGGTGAATGGAGACGGTCTTTCGCTGAAGGCTTCTTCACCTTGTCGCGCCGACCGCTGCTAAAACCACGGGGCAACACGGGGTCAATGACACGAGATAGGGAGGTTGAGCAGATTTTGACATGGGAATATTTCCACGAAGAGGAGCAAGAACGAGAGTGGACATATTCGGAGTTCAGCGGGTTGGATTAGATGGCTATGGCATGGTCACTCCATTTATCACGGCAGTCTGAGAGAAAAAAGGACGTATTAGGACAGGGAGAAGCAAAATGGCGGAATTTGAGTGGACCTGCAGTTAATGAGGAATTTGTGCTCAAAGCGCTTTGCAAGCTACTCGATGCCGCTCCCCCCCACCAACTCATTCCAACTATACCTAAGCTTTGCGAGTTTGTCCAGTGGTTTGGTGACGCCGTGCCCCTTGAATACCGTCGCATGGTCTCGACACGGATAAAGGAAGTGGTTCGTATTCATGAGCAGTTCCAGAAGCTCCACTGTTTCCACAAGTTCCATTGTATGTGGTATATATAAGGAACTTTGTCATAAGACTGGGTACTATAAACTCACTTTGTAGTCCTATTTCTGACAAGAATATCTATCCCGGATTCACGATCAATGGTCAACAACCTCCTCGTCGTCCCTTGTCGGCGCTCCGCTGCTTCCAATAGCCTGCGGCGACTATATACACACTTTCCGCCGTCTGTACATGGTACGCGTAATTGTCAAACTTGCTGCTAGTAGTACCCTTAGGCAGGGAATTGACGAACTGTAGGTACGAATGGCTCAATGTGCTTCCAATGCAATCGCTGAGCGGCCAGGCTAACTACACAGACCGTTTAAATACGGTGTGTCCGGGAGTATTCGGATGAGTCCATGGGGCGAATGCGCTGCAGGCCGCATCAACCGATCCCTGGATACAGACACATAAGGCTTTGCTACGGTGCTGCCATGGTACTGCCAAGCGAAACTAGGACCAATATTCCAACACCCCCCTCCTCTCCAGCACCGTAATATCCAACTTCATAATATAATATAATAAACTCCCATCATCTCCGTGAGCGCGGCATACTGTGGCCGTGGGGGCGACTTGGTGAGCCCGGCAGCGATGATGACGTTGGTAGGAACGTAATTGGGCATGACTCGACCTGCCTGGACCAAGTCCCGCATGAAATGGAATTAAATGTCGATGTTTTAGAGTGTATAGAGCGTAGACGAAAGACAGGGTTCTGCGCACCCTGACTGTGGCAAAAAAAGAATGAGGAGGGTTTACAGGTCGATACCGAGGTCCATTAGGAGCCCCGTAAGCCCAGCCGCCTCCTTTGCGGCCTGGCACATAGCCATGCATAACAGATATTTGCTTCTTCAAATTCCATGAGATTGCGCCATCTCCCGTTCGGAATACTTATGCTCCCGTCGACTTGCGGTCGTCCCGATCTCCTCCCTAACACCTAACCCGAATCCGAAAATCCAGTCATGTCAGCGACATCTTCTCCGTTATCGAGGGTCTGGTGACTCGTGCCCTTGAGGTAGCGTAAGACTCGAGGAGGCAGCATCAAGGTAGATATGGCCAGGGTTGGCCAGGAATTGGGCGAGTCTGTTGACAGCAAAGGTAATGTCTGGGCGTGCGGCGAGGAAAATATATTGGAGAGAGCCTGTGAGATCTCTCTGAAGAATACCGCCCGTTTCCCTAGCCTCCCCGGGCGTCTTGGGACCCAGGTCCTTGCTCAGAATCGCTTCGGGGCGAGTGATATGACGACCGTTTGCGCGTCCTGGGGCCCAAAGCGCTCTAATAGGTCCTCTATATGCAATAGGTGTCAAATAGAGACAAGGTGTTCGTCATACACACACGGCACCTTAATTCCCAGAGTCCAACGGGGCTCCCCGTCGCCCGATATGCCGTACTTGCGGCTAGAATATTTCCCCCGCACAATATAGCTGTCGACGGGACCCAATACCTGTCTCGTCGTCAATCCAAGATGCGCATGCTGCCCAATCATCGCTTCTCTAGGTACCGATGCGGAACACAGTATGGTCCCTTGGGTACTGCATGTAACCCAGCTCCTCCATGTCAGCCTTGAGCCAGTCATGCCTGAGCCTGCCGGCTTGCCTGATACCACGTACCATAAAGGCCCTTCAGTAGCTTCCAGACAGAACGTCTGTATCCATATCCTGGACATGGCTCCATGTGGACCTCTCCGTCAATGTCCCCGTGCAGATATACCAATTGGGCGGAGATCGAGGTCGAATAGTGTGGCGATCGAGGTAAGAACTCGGAAAGATTCGAGTCACATCACCAGGGCATATAAGTTGGTATCGTTATATTCAACACCTGGGACTTGGGTCGTGCGTGCCTTATGCTTGGCGACTAAGCCATTCTCGAATTTCCGGTGGAAAACGCAACGTGGTGTTATGATATTCGGGTTAAGAGGACGTGGGACCGCTGTGGAGACCCTTATACGACGCATATTTTCGATTTCAATGTCCATGGCGACTCGCCATTCGTTTGCGTCGTGCGGGTTGGGTGTGTCCCGAGCTGCCTGAGGGTCGAGCTTCTCAGATGCTCCGAAAGCAAGGAGTGCACTCCCATATAGCGTGGAGCACCAGGCAGGATCGAGTAGAATGCGAAGGAAAAACATGAACTTGTCCCATTCGTACTGAGGGCCGTTGTCGTCCTGATTTCCCGCTAGGCTGACTGGGATATGGTCAGCGGCGGTGCTGAGTCCTCATTGTCACTGTTGTTGACACTCTGTGTTGTCCCGCGTAAGTTTACCGGGGTGGTCGCCTTAGAGGCTTGGAGGCTGGGCGGCTTGGAGGCTGGGAGGCTGGGAGTTGGACCTTAGCAGCGGATCCATCGTCAGGTAGTACGGGAGCGGTCCCTTCATAAAAGGCGACGTCCCTGCTCTCCCTAACTCCAATGCGTGGGGTCCAGACGCGACAAACGCCTTCATACTTGTACCCCACCAGGTAGTCCCGATCGTCCAGCTTCCCCAACCTCTCCTACAGGTACATAAACGTCGCCATTGGTCCAGCCCAGAAGCGTGGTGGGAGATTCGAGTCGGACAGCATGGCGCAAGCGTTGGTAGCCACACCGACGAGTCGTTCGGCGACTATGACAGTGACGACGAGATAATCCCCTGTTGCCCACAGAATTCGCTCATCCTTCCCGCTACCAGTTCCTTCACGTTGTCGAAAAGGACAGTTTTAATCCTCCTCCCTATTCACTCTGCGTCATGGCGGCCCACTTCTCGAACGCGAAGATTTCGCTCTCAGGGGCTCGCACGCGAGTAGTCATCCAACCGCATTTGCAACGACTGGGGGGTTGGACAGGCATGGGACAACCAGGTCGCTGTGGGTGAGTTCCAGTGGCTCTGGTGCATCTGGGCGCCCAGTTTTGAACGGAAGGCGTTGGGCTATTGTGAGTGCACAGGATGGGTAGTTGTCGAGCTTCTGTAGGTCTTCAGGTTTGTCTCAGCACTAGCCCAGTCACGGCGCCGTTCGCCATATCCATCATCGTATTCATACTGCGGTGGCCCGTCCTACTATCCCAATCTTATGGGATAATCGCTTCTAATTCTTCTACAGTGCTGAAACCCACCAGAGGGTGTTCATCTTCCGCTCATGAAGCACGTCCCCGCTCCATCAGTCTCACTCGTGATTTCGCCGAGATCTGGGTCGACCGTCTTCAACGTCATAGGATGGGATGTTTTTCATCGGTTCACGCGAAACAAGACATCCCTTGGTGTCATATAGGGTCAGTCCATCATCGCTCAGTCCTGGCTCCCACCCTGTAGCCCTGTGAGACGAGCTCGCCGACGAAGACATGTCGGTGGCGAATGTCCGGTATGTAATATGCGCTCTGGAGTTCCCCTCTCATACCCTTGCTGTTGATATAGGTGGTAAACTGAAATATTCCGGACCCGAAGGCCTGAATAACCCCATCCTCGGCTGTGCTGATCGACCTAAGGGGCTCGAAAGGGACATAGCCGCGAGGACGACGATCTCGTTTATGAAGTGGGCAGAGGGTGAGGAGGACACCGAACGAGTTTGACCCAGTCTCGGACGGCCTCATAGGTGGTCAAGATGGACGAGTTGATTGAGAGAGTCGTTGGGGGGCGCGGTGTACTGAGTCGGAGTAGTTCCCAATGGAATAATTTGAGTAATTCCGAAAGTGAAGTTGGTGCTTTGGGAGGCACGGCGGACGCGACGCAGGAGCCTGAGGTTTACACAATTGGTGAATACGACCACGCACGTTGTTTGGAATGCGTGCTTTGCGATTGCGACAAGCGTAAGCGTAAGCGCCCAAGGTTGTAATCTACCACATCGCTCGCTCGCACCATGTCGCTTCTCCCGAAAAAATTGAAACAAGGTAGCCCACCACTCTTACCCTAGTCAGTCACATGTACTAATGTCCTCATGTAGAGCAAGAGCCCCCGCTTCCTACGAGTCCACCAGGCAAGCGCGTTCCCTGATCACCATCTAAGAATATTTCTCATACATTTGTGTTAACCAGCAGAATCAAAGACCCCCAAAACTGCCTGGGAATACTACAATGAAGGTGCGTTAGGCGTTATCCAGCGATGGCGCGGCACATCATCTAATATGAGACCTACAGGAATGGAGATCATCGACCGCGACCGCGAGAAAGAATGGATGGAACAAATGGATACCATACTCATCTTTGTGTGTCTTACTCCCCTTTGGTGTTAGCCTGGGTTGATAGGCTGTCAGGCCGCATTGTTTGCAGGTTTCTTGAGTTCCTTTCTGATCGAACTCCTCGGTCGTCTCGAACCGGATCCCATAGATATCATACAGGACGTCCTCGTTTACCAAACGCAAATGATGCGTAATTCGAGCCTTGGGCCATATGTCGCGCGCGACTTCTCCCCTCCTCAACACATCGTCGTCGTCAATGCTCTTTTCTATGCCAGTCTCGGAGTGATGCTTCTGGCCGCATTCATCGCCATGCTCATCAAAAGCTGGGTACGCGAATTCGACCGCGGCCTACGGGCGATGTCTCTCCCAGAGCAGCGAGCGAAGACACGTGAATTCCGGTACCTCGGGATGCAGCGCTGGAAACTCCCGGAGATGGTCGGGATCCTTCCATTACTCATCCAGATATCCCTTCTTCTATTTTCGATTGGTCTCATGTTGTTTCTTTTTTACATCAGTACGCCCTCGTTTGGTGTGACCACGGTTATTTTTGGCGTTGGACTCCTCTATTATGGCACGACGATGTCCATATCTGTGTTTGTTACCTCCTCACCTTTCCACTCTCCTCTTTCGCGCACCTTGGCCACGGTGTACCAACGTGCGCATGCTCATTTTTGCCCAGGTACTTATCATTCCATATTTATAGAAATGGGTATTCCGCCAACACCAGCTCCGGGCCGTGTACCCCCCATATTTCCAGAAATGGGTATTACGCCAACAACAGCTCTGGGTCGTGTCCGCAGGTTTATCCAGATCACCCTCATAAAATCACGCCCCTATCTAGAAGAAGACTTTGAACGCCCGATTGCAAGAATAAGAATGGGAGGAGTACAGCTTTCCATCGCAGCCTCGGCATTGCACAGAATTCATGAGAGTGCCCCAGATTCTCAATACAGCGAAGCACTGCAGTGGTCTGTGTGGCAGGTCGCGGGTAGCGCGACACTTGTCACTCCACCGTTATTCAACCTGCCTTACTGGATTCTCTCTCGAGACAATGATGAAGAGTACTTCTTACAATTCCCTCCAGGCATGCTGGTCGCATTGGCAGCAGTTTCGTTGCGTGCATCTTACAAATGGCGAGTGAAGAATATGACCACAGTACGAGCTCTCCTTCGGCGGATGGATATTTGCAATGTTCCTTTGGCTGAAGTTGTAATTGCGGTTTTTGACCACATCGACCTCAGACTCCGCCTTCGGGACTGCGGTGAGATAGACATTGACGATCTGAGACAAACGGAGTCCAACCTCACAAACGTGACACGAAGAAAGAAACTACCCACAAGAGAATCGATATGGCTTTTGAACACGCTGTCAGAGTATCGTATTGAGTGGTGGCTACCAGAGCGATTAGAAAGGGAGTCATTCTTGATTGAAATATGTCTAGCAATCCTTTCGGATCATGCCCCGGCATGGGATGACGATGATAACCCCTTCCCTCCGATTGCATTACTTGAAGCTGTGGTCACACTCGCCGCTTTGTCATGTTCTCCAGACTACGTCAATCGGGTACACATTCTCACCAGCAGTCGTGAACACCCATGGTTGCTTCGGAATCTTCGGAACCCTGCTCTATTTGCCAATTGGTTTGAAGACACTCCTTCCGAGCATCACGAGCAGCTCATCTCCCTGCTCTTGCTGGTCATCTATGCCCTCATATGTCGAGATTCATATCCCTTAGCAGTTCAGTATCTCACTGTCATCACATCAAAGGGTGGTTTACCCCTCTATACCTCTGCCCTCGCTGCCATTGCCCCGGCCATAGATGATAAAAGACTCTTCGTCATTAGCAGGATACTCGTGGCGCCTCAGACACAAGAATTAATACCAATAATGCGCTATAGCATGCTCGATGGAGACGGCGTTTTTCTGGAAGAACTGCTCAGAAACTATGAACGTCGGCTTCGGGACAGTGAGAACCCGGACCCAAGCTTTTTTGCCATTGTGTTCATGCTTTCCAAACACGTACCTTCAGACACAATAGAGGAACTGAAGACCGTACATCTAGATTTGAAAAATCCTTGGTTGAGGCTGGCCGCAAGAGTGGTCGCCCGACTCGATATTCCTGATCGATTGGGTCTGCCAACGGCGTCGTTTCATGACCACCGAGTCCACAATATGATCGCGGCTCTGTCCCTTCTGCGATACACAGATGGAACGGTCACCGAGTATACAGAGTTCCTCCTCCTCGAGTCATTCCTCGAATCGCGAGAGCTCGCCATCTCCTCTGTAGCGCTGGAATACTACATGAGGACCGCGATGTCCTATCCTGGTCCCATAGCACCATCTCATTGCTTCTCCGCAGCAGTATCTGCTGTGTTCAACTTCGCATTGGCGGACCATCCATTGTGGGCGGGGTGGATAATGCTAGACATATTTGTGGATAGGTTTGAAACTCTCTCAGTTGAATGGAGCCGGTGTTTCGCTGAGGGCTTCTTCACCTTGTCGCGCCGACCGATGCTAAAACCACGGGGTGACGCGGAGTCAATGACACGAGATAGTGAGATTGAGCAGATTCTGACATGGGAATATTTCCACGAAGAGGAGCAAGAACGAGAGTGGACAGACTCGGAGTTCAGCGGGTTGGATTGGATGGCGATGGCATGGTCACTCCATTTATCACAGCAGTCTGAGAGAGAAAAGGAGGTATCAGGACAGGGAGAAGCAAAATGGCGGAATTTGAGTGGACCTGCAGTTAATGAGGAATTTGTGCTCCAGGCACTTTGCAAGCTAGTCGATGCAGCTCCCCCCCACCAACTCATTCCAATTATACCTAAGCTTCGCGAGTTTGTCCAGTGGTTTGGTGACACTGAGCTCCCTGAATACCGTCACATGGTCTCGAGACGGATAAATGAGGTGGTTCGTATGCACGACGAGTTCCAGAGGCTCCACTGTTTTCACAAGTTCAGTTGTACATGGTATACATAGGCATCCATTGGGCACTCTTCGTTAACCTGGGTACTATAAACTACTTTGCGGCCCTGTTTCTGACATGAATATCTAACTCGGGATCGCAATCAATGATTAACAGCCCTGCTGTATTTAAATGATTCACTGGTTGAATATTGGGACCGGTGTTATGGAACGGGATCTAGGGAGGAATATGACTTGACGCACACGCGCATCGGCGGAGTGACGGACTCGTAGTGCCAATGTTTAATGTTCATTACCTTTTGATAGGACAATAATTAGATATTATTCTCGGCCAGTCTCTGCTTGAATCGCGCATGAATCGGACCCAACTTCCAAGGCGGTGTACAAAGAAAGTGAAAACCTATTGAACTGCGGAAGGTTCCGGAACTGAGTGACCTGGAATGACCTAATACACAATAGTAGCCATTTAGATAAGGACCGCGCACCTATATACATGGGCCCCCTGAGCGAACTCTACTATCATCACTTCACTCGCCGAACTCGGCGATGGTGTTGTCGTCGTCCTGGAGCTCGGAGCGGATGAACCGTCGTACTCGATGGACCCTTCTGGCTGGCAAACCGTTTACACCCGCGGTGGCGAGGTACTCACATCCACTCCAAATCGTAGGAAGAGAAGATACGGTAAGTGGAGGAATCATGCACTCCAACACGGTCTTCAACTTCCACTGTGACGGTTTTACCCAATAACACTAGTTGAAAAGTAACTTTTGTTCTTTCCTGTTCTCTTACCGCTGTCGAGGAGAAACTCCCACTTCAGAGGTCGTAGGGTTGCCATATGTCGTTTGTACATAATGAAATACTGCGCTCTCAATGTACTAAATCACGCACATGGGACTTTTGATGGCCCATGCGACGTCCGGGTCTCGCGTCCCAACATGACCGTTGGAAAGCATGTCGCGCTATGTCACCTGGCCTCCGTAGTTACGTGTTCCTGCCCTAAAGGGATAATCGAATAATTCCCTGGACACGTCAGACGAACCTGTAAGTCGGGAGTGTAAATTATGGAACGCAGGAATTCCTGCTGAGGTGATTTTGACACTCGATTTGCCCCAAACACGGTATAAATAACAAAATATCTCGATAACATGATATTTCTCTTCAAATAGCAGCGCAGCCAGTTACTCGTAAGTCCAGACAGGCAGGATCTTCCAACTTCGAAGAACAAACGGATATAAATATATGGAGCAAAACTACGGGGAGTTAAGGGCAGTGCCCGGGGCGCGAGTAGGAAGCGACAGATCTATAACAAAAAGGGCATGTCACGGACCTAGACAGACTTGGGGGGTTGGGAAGGGGGGCCCTGAGCTGGAGGGGTGAGAAGTTTGTTCAGTTGGCCGTCCTCAGGCTTAGGAATACGAGATGGAGGGGGAGGGGGAGGGTTGGTACCAGACGGGGGAGGCAGGCGGGGCTTGCTCGCGTCTCCGAGATCAGGGTTAGCGGCATTGGGTGCTGGTGGCTGATTATCAGAACGGCGCGCCTTGCCTGGTCCGCCATGCTCAGGCTTGGGAGCATCAAACTGGGGCGGTGGCGGTGGGATCGCACTGGACGGAGGCGGCAGAGCAGGCCTGCTCAAGTGCCCGTGCTCAGGTTTGGGAGCATCGGGTGCTAGAGGTGGGCGACTATCAGAACGGCGTGCCTTTCCCTTGCCTACATGCTCATGTTCAAGTTCCGGAGTGGGAGACGGCGGTGGCGGTGGCGGCTTGGTGCCAGACGGGGGTGGAAGAGGACGTTTGCCTGGGTTCCCGAGATCAGGCTTGGGAGCACCAGGCACTGACGGTGGAGGAGTATCAGAACGGCGTGCCTTGCCTGTGCCTTTGTCCTCTGGTTTGGGAGACAGAGGCGCAGGAGAAGGGCTGGTACCAGACGGTGGTGGCCGTGGCTTGCTTCCAGTTGGTAGGTTGCCGCCTGGGGGAGGTGGTGGGTCGGATGTTCCACTCGGCGGGAACTTGGGAGGCAGTTGCGGCAGCGGGGGAGAGTTCGAGGCCAAATTAGGTGTGGGATTCGGCTCCTTGTTTTCAATCTAGAGAAATCGTCAACATTTTCGTTCGAGCAGAAGGCGGTCGATCGACTCACTGGAGCGCCTGCAACGAGGGCGGCAGAGGTGATGGCGAGGAGAATAGTGAAGCGCATATTGGTGAGTTCTTTTGGATTTTGTTCTAAGGAGTGTGTGTAGGTGCTTGATCTGGTCTTCCAACTCGTGCTCCCATCCACTGTTCTTATACAAGAGGAGCACTAAATTCGAGGATTTGTCGATCTCTCTGCGGAGTGATGTTCTCCCGCCTGATTGCGCAGCGCAGCGTCGAAGTGAACGCTCGTGGTTGGAGGCGACGACCTGAATTGTGCGGAAGGAGTTGGTTTTCGTATTTTTAGAATAAAGTAGAGCAATTTTTGGGAGTTTCAACATGGTTTGTATGTCAGTAAAGACTTTCAGAGATGGACAGTGCGAGCTTACTGCGGCGGTAAGTAGGTTACTGCGTAAACGGAGTGGCATAGTGACGTCAATCGAACAACGGAGGACGTGGATAACGAAGGGTACCGAAAGTGAATGTTGGAAGGATACGAATAACACAATGTTTTGGTCTCCCAGTGCCCTGTTAACTGCGCCGGGTCGACCAAGACAGAGTTGTGACCCAGCATAGGGTATACGGCCACTTAGGGGCATGGATTTGGCTGTCTTGGGAGATTCTCCTGTCCCTGCTTCTTCATTCTTCCGTGTGCTGTCTTCAGCTCCATGCCAACGTCGCTGCGGAGGCAAGATACCACTACTGTAAAATATTGTAATGAGTAGCCGAGTCGATAGATGGTCTAACTGCGATACCTGGGCACATCCCTTTCTGTCAGTCCGTGGAAAGGTATTCATTGCTCTCGAAGAGGCCAGAAAAAACTTGTCCTCGCGTAATAACGGGAAGTCTAATGTTTCAAGAGTCAGAGTTTGCGTCAAAATCAGGTCTCCGTCCACTGAAACACCACGAGAACGGCGTACCACGTCACGTTTCGAACACTATAAACTGAAT
>Ga0307515_10014148_pt1 | contig 14831 bp, 6 predicted proteins | sample 17_EM_MG_FD_194513 | JGI IMG/M metagenome (GOLD analysis project Ga0307515, IMG submission 194513) | Populus trichocarpa ectomycorrhiza microbial communities from riparian zone in the Pacific Northwest, United States - 17_EM | ecosystem: Host-associated > Plants > Roots > Unclassified | place... | reverse complement strand
TATAAAGTTCTACGCAGGGTACTAGGTTAGGTTAGGATCGTAGCCCTTTTATTAGACACGGTATTTTAGCGTTCCCCGTACTATCTTATAGGCTAGTATTTTATTAACCTCCTATTCGCTGTTACTGTTTACTTAAACTGGTAGGGGAGGCTTATTCTTTTATCCAGGCAATAGGTTGTTTGTAGCTTTCCGTAACTTATCCGGTAAGAAGATAGGGTAAACCCTAATTAAATTTAGGAGCTTTATTTTGTATAAGTTACCTATCTTTTTAAAAACCTTATACGGTCCTGCCATCTAGTAGTCTAGCTTATAGCTAGGTCATTCGGTCTTCTAATTCCTTGTTATAACCTAGACTATATCGCCAGGGGTAAAATCGGGCTCTTAATAGTATTTGTTCGCCTACTGTTCTATTAACCTCTAAGCTTTTTTTAGGTTCTTATAGGCTACTATCTAGGCCTCCTCTAATTATTTAGCGTACTGTTAGGCCTTAATATAGAATAGCTTCTCTTGTATAGTCTGGGGTTTTTCTAGCCTTTTCCAGTTAAAGCTTGTGTGGGGTAAGTATCCCATTTCTAGCTAAATTGGGGCAAACCCTATGGAGTTATGGGGTAAGGTTGCTTGCGCGTAGTCTATTAAGGGTAGTAGTTTAGACTAGTTGTCCTAGAAATAGTTAATAAAGGGCCTAAGCCTTTAGTCTAGGTACTAATTTATAATCTTTGTCTAACCGTCTATCTAGGGGTAATAAGCCGTAGAAAGCTTTAGCTTAATGCCTAAGATCCAGGTAAACTTATTCTAGAAGGCTAATATAAACTATAGCCTATAATTAGATATAATAGTATCTGGTGGTCTATAGATTTGGTAGACGTAATAGATATATAGCTAGGCTGCCTCTTTAGCATTAATGTTCTTATAACATAGAATTAAGAACGGGCGTTTACTAAAGCGGTTAACTATAACTATAACCATATTATATCCGTTACGGTCCCTAGGTAGTTTATAGAAGTCTATAAAGATATACTACTAAGGGCGCTCTGGTATTAGGAGTGGCTTAAGTAGTCCTGGGGTCTTATTCCGTGGGATTATAGCTCTCTAGCAGTTTTCGCAGTTCCGTATATATTAATTAATATCCGCAACTATTCTTGGCTAGTAGTAGTGGTAGTTAATAATTTTACGGGTCTTGTTCTTGCTAGGGTATGCCATAGAGACTTGGCAATAAGCTTTGCGGATTAGTTTGGTCCGTAAATTATTAACGTTAGGGACTATAAGCCGCTCCTAGTATAGGAGCAATCCTTCCTCTATCTTAAAATTGGGGTTTCCTTTCGCGGCTTATTTACGGAGGGCCCTTAAGGCGTTAGCTGTGCGGTTTATAGTTAGGAGGCGGTTAATTAGCCCTATTAGCTTATCTAAGGACTCCTCTATTAGTGCTAGCTCGTTTTACTAGAAGTCTAGCTCCTTAAGAATCCGTAGGTTAAGCTATTCTGGATAGAGGAGGGCGCGCGTCCGATATTGGGTCTTTAGCTTATTCTAGGGTTCTACGTCTTATTCTCTTTGGGTTAGGGCATTAGCCTTAGAGTTTTGCTTACTAGAATAATATATAATCATAAAGAAGAATTAGGAGAGTATTTTGGCCTACTAGGCCTATTGTCTAGTAAGCTGCTTTATAGTTATAAAGTACTCTAGGGCTTTATAATCTGTATATATCTTAATCCGGGAATTTATACCTTTAAGCTCTATACGCTATTAGAAGAGTAATTAAATAATAGCTAGCATTTCTTTATCGTGTACTTCGTAGTTATACTTAGCCGGGTCTATTATTTTTAAGAAAAAAGCTATAGGGTACTATTCGCCGTCTAGATATAACTGTAATAGGATTCCCGCTACGACCCTATTAGAGGCGTCCGTTTTTAGCATTAATTTAAGGTCCGGGTTATAGTAATAAAGGATTAGGAAAGAGATAAGCCGATCCTTTATCTCTTCGAAGGCTTCTATACAGCTATTATTAAAGATAAAAGGCGTGTCCTTTCTGGTTAGTTATACGAGAGGTTTTACCGTAATTCCGTAGTTATAAATAAACCAGTGGTAGAAGTTATAGAAGCTAAGAAAGGACTAGATTCCTTTTACCGTATAAGGGGGCTTTTAGTTACAGATTGCCTCTACCTTCTTAGGGTCAACCTTAATTCCTTCTGTAGTCACGATGAACCCGAGGTATTTTGTACGTTTTACCCTAAACTCGCATTTCTTAATATTAACTTATAAGCCCGCGTTCTGTAGTCTCTCTAGGACCTTCTTAATATGAACTTAATGCTTAAGTTTATTGTCTAAGTATATAAGAATGTCGTCTAGGTATACTATGTAGAATTTGTTAAGGTAATTAAAAAGAACGTCATTTATATACCTTTGGTACGTAGCCGGTCCGTTTATTAGTTTAAAGGGAAGAACTTTATATTTATAGGAACTATAACGGGTACGGAACGTTGTTAAATCTTTAGATATAGGGTCTATCCTAATTCAGTAGAAAGCTTAGCGGATATTAAGTTTAGTAAAGATCTTTGCCTAGCTTAGACGTGCAAGGGTCTCGTTAATTAAAGGAATAGGATACCGGTCCTTTTAAGTAATAGCGTTTAGCTTTTAATAGTCAATATAAAAATAAAGGCCTTTATTTGGCTTTTTTACGAATAAGATAGGGGAAGTAAAAGGGGCTTAACTTAGCTCGATAAACCCTTTATCCAGATTATTAATTAAGTACTACTTTATTGCTTTTAGCTTATCTATTAATTAATGGTAGAGGGGGCTATAGCCTAGTAAGTTATTGGCTTCTAATTAAATCTTATAATTATACGTTTGGTAGGGGGGTAACTTATCTAAGGCTACCTTTAAGAATGCATCCTTGTAGTTTGTATAAATAGTAAAAAGGAGGCGTTCGACTAGTTCCTCATCGGTTTCCTTAGCTAGCCTTTCCTCTTTATTATTAATAATTCGGTTAATTTTATATAGGCTTATTATAAAGACCTTATTATTCTTCCGGTATATATTAAAGTGGAACACTATAGCGCTAATTACGGCGATGTTTATAGTAGGGGGGTTGCCTAACAATAGGGGCGTATGTAACTTTAGGGACTTTTAGGGTACTGGCGTTATTATTACCCCTTTTAGCTCCTATTATATCTTTCGGAGGTTATCCCTTATATCCTATTAATATATTCTTTTCTATACCGGTTAAATCCGTGCGATTTAGACGTTATTTATATTACTATCTATCCCGCTTCTATATATAGAGTTCTCTTTAAACGTAGCGCTTTAGGAGAGTATCTTTATTAGTATAGAGTTCTTTCCAGCTTTATGGCGGGCGTCTTCTTAGGTAAAGGCTAGGTTATAGGCCCGGACATCCTACTGGTAGGTAGGGTTAGCCCTTACGGCTAGTGTCTTGTGGTTAGTTCGGATCTCCCTAATAAAGGAAGGTAATCTTAGTCTATCCTCTGGCTAGATAAACCGTCTTTGTTATATGTTTAACTAGATATTAAAATAGGACATCTATTTTCGTCTAAGGATTATATTATAAGACCCTAGGTCTAGGATGTAAAAGGGGATACCGTATTAGCGTTATCCGTTAAGAGTGATATATAACTTTAAGACGTAGGTAATAGGCTAACCGGCTTGGCCGTTATAGCCTTTTACCTAAACAGGCTTCTCTAGTTAGATAGCTTCTATATTTAAAAACTTGGCAACATTATTTATATAGGTAGTATTTATAAAGGTAAAGCCATTTACTCTAGTGTTAATAAGGGCGGTTATATTAACTCTATATCCATTTTAAGATACTATATATAGAAATGTAAAATACTTTCTACCTATTAACTAACTAAGATTAATCTTTTTAAGATCGATAGGGTACCCTAGGGGGGAGTCTTTCCCTAGGGTTCCTCTTTTCCCAATTTATCTAACGTTTCTCCTTCCTCTATCTCCTTAATATCGCCTATATCTTTTAGCTCCGGGCAGGACGAGGTAAAGTAACCCTACTTATTATAGTTGAAGCACGTGGCCGAGGTAGGGTTAATTAGAGTATTGCGGCGAATACTAGTTAATGGCGTGGTACGTAACTAGTTGGGCGAAGCTCGCTGGTGTATAGTTATAACCGCCTTTAGTAAAAGAGTAGTTATAACTTGTCTTCCTGCTCTAGCTCCTATAGGTATAGCTAGCGAGTTCTAATTATTACGGAGTTGCTTCTGCTAATTAGGGCGGGTATTAATCCGCTTTAGTTCTAAGTCTAATAATAGGCAATAAGCTGTGAGTCTTTCGTGGGTTAGTAGGTTATTTAAGGTTATAGCGATCTTTTCTTATAACCGGATTGTTAGCTTATTATATAGGTCTAATTGGTAGTTCTTAAGGGGGACCTAGCCTTCTCCTATAAGGTGTAGGAATTAAGTCTAGAATTTAGTAAAGGGTTAGTTTAGTTTTATTATTAGGCGATTATAGTTATAACGGGCATCCCGTACTTTGTTTGGGTTAACGTAAATAGCCGCTAGGTGCCGTATTATCTTATTAACGGATATAAATCGGATAGGGGAGTCGTCCTTAAACTTGGCTTAAAGGTGCCGTTAGGCGTCCCCAGTAGTTTAACTAAAGAGGTAGAGTATTTTGGCTTCTTTAGAAAGGAAATAGTTATAGTTAATACGGAGCTTTCCTTATACTTAAATCCTCTAATTTTTAAAGGTAGGGTCTATCCCGTTAGATAGTAGTGGGGGGTTAGGGAGCTTAACGGACTTTAATTACTTCGTTATTGTATCCGTACTCCCTAGTATATCGCATTTAGTGGAGTAAATAGGTTGGCTAGGGCTTTAAGAAGGGGAAACTGGGCTATTTTATAGGGCCGTAAGGCTTTCTAGGATCTCTTATAGGGTCTCTTATATATTTCTTGCTTTAAGACGATTGGCTTTCTAGCTGGCTGCAAGGGCACGAATCTGCTCGCGTACGTTTATAACGTTATTATTATCTTTAATTTCTAATCCCAATTAGATCTCAGGTTCCTCTTAGGTAAAGGCAGCTCTCTTAAATAAGCTTACTTTAGGTGCCATTATTAGCTTCCTAAGGTTCGTTAGTATTATACGCTTTAGTTTTAATTCTAGGGGTATAGGTCCAGTCCTATCTGGCTTATAAGGTGGGATATTATCTAGGCCTTCCCAGGCAATGTAGAGTTATTTAGTGTCTAAGTATAGTATGTTAATGCGTCGTTATAGACGAAGTTTCTTTAGGGTGGGATATTATTGAGGCCTTCCCAGGTAAGGTAGGGAGAGCTTAGTATAATGTTACGGCTTAAATAAATGCCTCTAAACCGAAGCTTAAACGAATGCTGTATTACGAAGATACTAAGCTAAAGAAAAGGAAAAGGGGTCGCTAGGACCGATGTAAACAAATATATAGGGTGAGCCGCCAAGGCGCTAGCTTTAGGCGGGCCAATCGCAGGTCGGCAGAATATGGCAGAATTTGGCAGGTAACGTGCGATAGCGCCGTTACACTAAAGAAGGGAAAGGGCTACTTTTTTCCCTACACGCGAGAGGTATTAGAGGAAGCCCTCTACTTAAAAATATAGCCTAAGACTAACATCTAGCTAAAATATATAGAGACCTACTACCTAAAGAGGGCCGATAATAAGGTTATACGGCTTAACCTTATAGGTTTAGGGAGCGTTCGGTTGCAATCTGGAGCTTTTCAATCTGACATTGATCTGTGCTTTCTTCCGGCAGAAAAGGACGCGTTCCTTCCTAATTTGGTACGTGTTTGTGGCTTTGTAAAAGCACGGGCATGTGCAATCTGGAGGCTCCAGATTGAACTGAATCTGAAATCTGGAATTTGGACCTCCAGATTGAACTGACGCCAAGACCTTCAGTTCAGAAGCTTCATACAGTAAAGTTGCCAATTTTTAGTGTTCTTTTAGCGTGTAATTCTGGCGTTCTTCGAGCGGTGAGAGGAACATCAAAATTTTGAGGCTGTGCAGGCAAAATCACTCCAAATCAACGGATTCTGAACTGAATCTAAGGCCTCCAGATTGCAACCGAACGCTCCCTTAGGATTTCTACGCCTTCTTTATACGCTTAGGGTAATTCTATTATAGGACTTAGTAATTCTATATAAGTAGTTTCCGCTTTACCCCCTATAAAAGAACTCCCTCTTTAGCTATAAGAAGTACTAAAGGTTTACTATATAGGTAGAAAGCTTACTAGCTAGCGTAATTACGCTAGATAAGATAATAATGCGGAAATACTAGCCTACTTATAAGGCCGTAGCTAAGCTAAAATATAAGGCCGCGATCTTAAAAATAAAGGGGGTTTAATTACGCGTATAGACGATCTTAGAACGCCTTAGTAAAATAAAAAGGTTATTAGTATTATTTACACCTATATAGATCTAGTAAGGAAAAATAGGTATTTAAATAGGGCCTATAGAGTCTATATAGCTATCTTTAAATAGCCCTATACCCTTACCTTTACCTATATCTATATTTATACCTATACCCGCGTTTATTCCTAAACGCATTAATAGCTAGATTCCGTCTTTAGATAAACCCTTTCCTATATATCTAACCCCTAGGGAGATACTAAGGGGTCCTTAACTATCTACTACTATAGAGCCTATTTAGCCATCTACTATAATATCTACTATGCCCCTATAGTAGCTGCTATAAGCTTTTACTATACCCCTACTATAGCTACTATAAGCTAACGCTTAACCTTTCCTATTTATCCTTAACCTATAGGCACTGCTAAAAAAATATAAGATGCTTTAGGGCGGTAATTTAGTGTTTTAGCTTTAGGTTAAGTGGACTTTAGGGCTAATAGGTAGGCCATTAATTAAAGCTCTTAATCGCTACTAGGGGGCGCACTAGTAGGTTAACGGCGAGGCTATATTCTATAGCTGTCGCTATAAGATAATTAAGGATATAAGACGGCGCGTAGAAGACGGTATAGTAAGAGATAAGAGATAGGCTATTAACTAGCTAGAACAGCTATAGGGTTAATATTCTTTAGATTAGCTTTATAAGAATATCTAAATAGTTATTTTACTATAGTAACTAAGACGCCTTAATATATAACTATACTAGTAACTAAGACGCCTTAATATATAACTATACTATAGTAACTAAAACGCCTTAATATAGGACTATAGTGACTATAGTATAGTCCTATATTAAGACGTTTTAGTTACTAGAGTATAGTCCTATATTAAGGCGTCTTGGTTACTATAATATAAGTATTTTAAATTTAGAGCAATATTACGCAACCGCCTAGAAGTATTAATTAAACTTAAATTATATACCTTTTCGCCTAAAATCACGTGCGAAAATACTTGGGGGCGGTCGCTACGCGACCTTATGCGGGGTTCGGGGGCGTTATTAGCAGGGGTGGCCCTAACCTTGTATTAACCCGGGTCGTAACCGCGCCAAATAACCCCCTTAGATATGTGATAGTTATAATAACTACTTTAATACGATTAATTATATAATAGCTTTAACTTAGAATTTATATAGAGTTTATAGGATTTTATATAAAAATATAAAAATACTTATTTAATAATATACTAAGAGAGTTAGTAACTTAACTTCCTAATTAGGAAGGTATAAGAACTTATGACAGCGACCTCCGTAATCTCTTTTCTGTCCTTGCCTTAACGTAGGTAATAGGGTTATAACGGTTCCTAAGAAATTTCGTCTATGTAAAAAAAACCCCTCAGTCCATGACTTTTTATCATCATGTTCTTCAATGCGCTACGGAAGTATCCCCATTTTTCGTAGACCTACTATGCTACAGTCGGGTGATACGCCTTGTAGACCTGCAATGCACCCTCGATACTCTGCACCATGCCAAAGAAAATCGTCAGAAACAGCACCACGACAGCTACCCAGAACGTGTACCACTGCACCCCGTTCCTCCGGTCATGCCACCAGTGCGAGAGCGTCGCCGGCCGAGATTGGTCGAAAGCTTGTTTTAAGAGGATGAGTCGGTCATGCCAGAAGGCGTAGGTTTCGATTTGACGCTCGCTCAGGCGGAGTTGTCCACAATTGGTAAGCTGCTTGTCCAGAACGGTGTTTCCGTCAAGCTTTCGAAGAAACTTCTCCGTGTCAGGATCGTGCGGAGGGAAGAGGAGGGCGAGAGTGCGCAGTGTCTCCCGGAGTAGGCCTGCTGGAAATAGTTGGTTCTTTACATGCTTGAGGAACGACGCATGGTGGAAGATCTCGACGGTTTTGTCATCGGCCTCGATTATGCGCAAATGGTCGATAAGGTTGTCCGTCCACTTGACTTTAATCCCGGCAATGCGTTCCAAGTTATAGGCATTAAAAGTTTTTTCGAACTTAATGTTGCTGTCGCTGAGCACCTGAGGGTCGTTAAAGTACTCTAACAAGAAATCCTCTAGGTTGCCTTCGCCCCATACCAATGGAGTTCCACTCGAGACTGCATATTTACTGTCTCCAATACTGATCATAAGATAGAGCCTCGCCGCAAGATCAATCGAGTTATTAAGGATCTCTTGCTCGCGGTCCGACTTCGAGGTAAAAAGTTGTTTTAGGTCAGATTTTATTGCTTCTCTTATCGCAAGCTCTCCGAGTTGATCTGTAATGTCCAATATTTGCTGATGTGTTCTCGTCAGGATATGCTTCCCTCGATCATGAAGTGCATGTTTGCACTGCTTTGTGTAGTATGAGAGAAAGGGTTCCCAGTCTAGGTGCTCACTCGAGCCTTCGCCAGGCCATAATCTGCCAATAATGTCTTCCCTGATCCTTGAGTCTATCTCCTCTTGCAATGGGCTTTGCAGAGACGGTAGCGAGGAAAGTTTCATTGGGCTAACGTGCACCTCCGTAAGGAAAAAGGACAAGGCTTTATACTGGGTGGGAATAATTGCCTTGACTCTCAAGACTTAAGACTTAAGACTTAAGTGGCGCTCGGCGGTGGCTGGGTTGCCTCACCGGTGCACGTATCCCGTATACGATTGGGCAATGCATAGACTAGCGCAACCATATTGGACGCCACGGCAAAAGCATCTTCGCTACACCTTGTTTCAGCAAGACAATGCGCCTAGCTGAACAGCCCGGCCACGAACTCGACGCCTTTCTGACATTACACTCTCGACTGCGCCTCAATTGCTGGCGCGCTTGGGACCGAAAAAATCCCTCGATAAACAGGCTGCTGAAGCACCTGCTCTCGCATCCATCACAACGTGGCCCTTCTTTTCCGCCCTTTTTGCAGATGCGGTGCTAGGATCCAGGCTCCAATATTCCCATTCATCTATTCTTCGTACCTTGCCAAACGAAGATAGCCGCTGAGGCTGCTATTCAGATGTCATGCGTGGTCCACCTTGGGAAGGGTTGCTGAAGAACCGCGAACCTCGCCTAAAGCCTCCGTACCCGACATCGTGCTTTGGGGAAAAGATTGGAACCCTGGACTCTGGCAAAGACTGCTGGGAATTAACAGGAGATCTGCGGGATCAATACTATACAGCAATACATCCTAAGTTGTGCGAACGTCTATTCGCCATATTCGGCACTGCCTCTATCTCCGATTGGATTACTCTTCCCGTGTACATGATCGGAGAACATTGCACCAGTGCGTTGCCTACAGTAATGATCTGCTCCGAGGATGAAAACGCCCGCAAGAAAGCCAAGAAAGAAATCAAGAAGAGTGGGTTTCTCAAACGACACGCCAGGTTTAAGGTTATGTCCGTTCCAGGGGACCCGGGCATGCGCAATATGGAACAACTTGCCTCAGATACAAATGAAGGGAAGGCAACACCTGCTGCTAAGCGTGCGGCGAAAGTGCTTATCGATAGTTCAAAACCTATTCAACCTCTTGGTATGGAAGTATGGGTAGACCATGGGTTGTCGTTACGCCCGACCACTGCGTTTGTGTCTCAGATTGATGGACGCACTTTCCTCAGGACAGTGGACCATGCCTTTGTCATGACTGCATCACCGGCAGGGACAACCACCACTACCCGCAACGTGGCCATTCACGTAGACTCGGACTCAGACTCAGATTCAGAGTCCGAAGATGAAGATGAGCTCGATGTCGCCATCACGAGTATCGAAAGCCAGAGCCCGGATACCTGGTCCGATACTGGCTCGGAGAGCGGAAGTTCCCCGGCCCCTACTGTATTTTCGGAAAGGTATACACCTAGGATCGGCGATTTTGAGTACATAAACAGCAAAGCCGTGTCTTCGGACCTTGAAGAGGTATCATCTAGGCTGGTACCCTTGGTGTCCTTGCCAACGACCTATCCACCGAAGCAGATTGTCCAACCTCTTAAGAACACGTTGGTCAGCCTTGGAAGGCTTGCTATCTGGTCAGTGGATAAGGACTGGGCTCTGATAGAGATCACGAACGAAGAGCTCATGTTGGCATTCGAGCGGTCCATCGCGGAAGATGCCCCGCCGGCGAAACCTCTCCCCGGACCGAAGGACGATGCTGAAGTCGTCGCATACACCTCATCGGGCGGCATGCTTACTGGAACATTCTCTGGCACACCTTTCTGCACGCGGCTTCCCAACAGTACCTCATTCCAAGATGTACACAGAGTTCGCCTGAATGGTGCCTTGGCTAACGGCGACTGTGGTTCAGCCGTTAGGAATGCCGCCACCGGAGAGTTATATGGACACATTGTCGCAGGCTGTCGAACCACGGGGACTGCTTATATTATGGCTGCACACCAAATAGAAGCAGACTTCGCTGCCCTTATTACGGAAGGCTTATCCGGTCCGAACCACGCCCTCAATGATGTTCAAGCCTTGACAGCTCAAACTGCAGGCACGAAAGAAGGGAACCCACAGGCAGTTGCTGATCGATGCCAGCCAACATATACCGAAAGCCGACTTCAGAAATTTGTCGGAGATCTTAACACGTCTGGTTTAGGTCTGAGAGAAATCCTAGCAATCATCACACTCGCGGGCTCGGTTCTAGCTGCTTTGGACAAAGTAATCGATGTGGGCAACCGATTTCATAATGCCTCAAACAACCTCCGAAGGCTCCGCGACATTGTTTCGCGGCTGGAGAGACAACTTGGTATTCTTCAGGAATGCCATCGCAAAAAACTGCACATCAGATCTATCGGCCCGAGTGATCTGAAATATATCAAAGGTACTCTGAAAGATTGTCAACAATATGCCGAGGGTTATAATGCAACTTTAGGCCTCTCACGGGTGTTTGCGAACTTCAACAGCGAGAAGAAGATAGATCAATTCAGAAAGGACATATTGACCATTTACATCACCGTTATCTTGCCATTGTGCCCACAAGTACTCTTAGACAGGTAAGTCTCCTATCTTTTTCTACGTCTACACGAGACCTTTGGGTCAGGCTAGCCTTGAACTGATGGACTTAGTTTACAGCAGCAGCAGGCAGCGACAAGTTATGCCGGCCATGTCCAGTTTCCCCAGAAAGCTAACCCCTCCGACTACACAAACGAGGTTCAACGCTTAGGGGAACGAATTCAAAACTTAGCACAAACATCTGAAGGAAAGGATGAAGCTTTGGCAGAGGACGATGAGATGTTGCTGCAGTATTGGGAAAAGTTCGGAGTTGTACAAAACGATCAGATACATGACAACACTGCCCTGATAAGTATGAACTTTTTATGAATCCCCCTTACCCCAGGAAGTGTTTCTAATATTAAGCCTGTAGATGAGGTATTACCCACAACTTTGTAAGCCAGTCCTCGTTTACGTCCTGCATTAAGAGTGTCTTTAACATTAAAAGTAGAAACCTCCGCTTTCTCCGGGATTCTTCTCAACACCTTATAAGAATTAAATTGCACAGCGCACAGGTGGTAGCTACGCAAGGCCAAACGCGCATTCTGAGGTACCAAAGTCACGACAAAAGTACCCACGTCACCCATATAAGTACACTAGAGGCGTCAACCTCATTGACCTTTGATTATCCCACTAACTAGTTCCAGTACCACCGGCCTCGATTCCGTATACCTACGAGAAGGAATCCCTTAAGATCACATTCAAGGAATATCATACCGTACACGTTGTCAAAGACAATCAACTCCGCGAGTCCCTCCAGCTTGATCCGGAGTACGAGTTTGGTTCTGTGGCCGAATGTACAAGATTCATGGAAATTGTTCGCGGCAGAACATTGCTCGCTGCGTTCAACGCCAAAGAAACTCGACTCGATGGCGATGTCTTATCCAGATGTCAGGTTATGCGGTTGTGGCATAGGAATGCGATTTCCACTGCGCCGATCATCACCATCTCGTTCATGAAGACCGGTGATTATCGTGGGCATGAAGAGTATGAAGTTCTCGACCGGATGACTTGTAGCCGTAGGCGTGGCTCCTTCGTTCTCGACTTGGGGAAAAGCGAGAAGAACAAAGTGCAACTACAGTTATCCACAAGGGAATTTCTTATAATCTACTTCAAAAATTCCGGTGGTACGTAAGAACCCAGAATTATCTATGCACGCTTTGAATTGAAAAGCTTCAGACGTCGAAACGTTCCGAACACTCTTCAGAGAGTATCATCCCGATAAATGGGTACCCCAGCTCCCAGATAACATTTTGGCATCCCTCTCGCCTTCTAGGAACACATCAATATCGTCATATTCTACGGGAGTCGCTACAGGATCAGATTCATATATGACTCCGGCAATCACCGCAGGAACTTCAATCGACGAAGATCCAGAGATCAGTCACATTTCTGGAGCATTTGACACGGATTTCAACCACCTCTACCAGTATTTTTCTCAATATTCAACATCAATATAAGGTCGTATTGATATTTATATTGAATCGCTGACTCATATTGAAAATATATTGAATATTGATTATTGAATCTAATATATAGAGCCTTAGCATATAAAAATCGGGCTCTGCGGAGCTTTAAAATTCGACCAATCTCCCACCAATATCGTCAGCGTACTGATTTGGCTTGTGTTGTATTTAATTGCTCTGCGAGTTGTGTACGCTCAAGAGTCTCAACTACTACGTCCACAGCTATAAGTCTACCGCCGGCGGTAATATGGCTTCTTAACCAACTCTTTAAGCACTCCGTACGTTTAATATTCGTACTTTTAAGCTTTATACGGTCCCATGTAATTGTGTCGATCTGAATCAGGTTGTACTACCACCCTGTTTCAGATGTATTGTATACCCCCTGTTCCCCCCTATTGTCTGCACCTACACTATGTATATATAGCCTCTTTTTCTTCATAGATCAATCTTTACACGAGTTCTTCCTTTCTTACAATCGGTGCACGGACTACCGATCGACAAATTGTTTAACGGCCCCCTGAAAACATTTAGTAATACTAAGAGGTAATGAAGGCATGGTGCTGATTACAAAGGTGGAGCAAGTATAGGGGTGCAAAATTTGAAGATACTGTGTGCGATGACTTGTAAACCCAAGTTTAATGTTTAGTAATTTTAACTTTGTATAGGGTTACCTAATAAATTTGAAATGAGCAGGCATCGTTAAGAGGCTTGAGAGTCATTTACCGAGCCTCTAGGCCGTATTTCTACTATTGGTGTTGAATATTGAATGTCAATTTTCAATATTTCAATAAGCGTAATCAGTATCGAATACTGATAAAAACACTGACCTCTACCATGCCCTGAAAGATCTGTCAAGTGGGTGAAGGAGAAATGACTACGAAAGATGGCACCATGCATCAACTAGGATATAGCTGGGACTAGATATTTGAACAATATCAAATTTACGGTGGTGTTTGATGCGGAATGTGGACAGAGCTGCGGGTGGGAAGGCACACCACCAGACTCTCCGTATTTGAGATTTCAGGATTGGCTATTTTGAATATCGTTTCTCTCAATGATAAGGCAGTGTGAGGGACATGCGAATGCAGAATGTATTATAGGGATTATCATCGAGAATTCGATGGCTTGGGTAAAATGATACGACCCGAGTGTGGGTTTACATAACCCAAAGCAGTCAACTTTCCGCTAAATAGAACGACGTTTTAACTGGCTTTGTCTCCACAGCATCCTCTATTTACTAAGTTATATCAAAGTAGGTAGAAACGCATCCGGAAATGGAGGTTCAACAGACGAGTGATTCTGATGCCTTTACGGAAGTCGCTACCTAAAGTTTTTGCACCTTCCTAATTAGGAAGTTAACTTACTAACTCTATTAGTATAATATTAATCTTTTTATTTTTATTTTTATATATAATTTTATAAGAATTATCTAACTTCTAAATTAAAAATTATTATATAATTAATAGCATTAAAGTAGTTATTATAACTTAAAATTTATTAGAATTTATTAGTGCTATAATTTACGCAGTCGGTATTGCAGCTTACGTAGCAGTGCTAAAAATTACGCACTTGTAGCGAGATCGTGTCTAAATTTACGTGGGGCAGGCTGATAGCTGCGCACCCGTGATTGTGCATGCGCAGTCGCATAACTTCCTAATTAGGAAGGTGCAAAAACTTTAGGTAGCGACCTCCGTATTGCCTCATGCATTACGTAGGACCAATTTGCATGATAAAACACCTAGCCCTTAGCTACCTCAATCAATAGTTGACGTTGTGGCTGATTGAAACATTGGTTAGGAATTGGCGCAGACCTTCATGGGCATGTAGCTTTAATCATGTGATACCAGCTGGCGGGTGTGTGGTACCAAGCGTTGGTTGATTGGTGTTCATGGCTAGGCTAAGCGATCAGTCGCTGAGCCGCACGTGACCATACTACCCCAACCAATATTCAGCGAATATGTCCACGGCTTGGCTGCAGGCTTAGCCGTGGACATTTGCGAATTGTCGACGGGGGTTGTTAGTGTCACATGCGGCTCAGCGCCTTAGCGGGCGCTTAGCCGAGCCGTGAACACCAC
>Ga0307515_10014147_pt1 | contig 14831 bp, 9 predicted proteins | sample 17_EM_MG_FD_194513 | JGI IMG/M metagenome (GOLD analysis project Ga0307515, IMG submission 194513) | Populus trichocarpa ectomycorrhiza microbial communities from riparian zone in the Pacific Northwest, United States - 17_EM | ecosystem: Host-associated > Plants > Roots > Unclassified | place... | reverse complement strand
CTTTGTTCGATGTAATAGGCTCTTTAGGTAATTATATCTTTAAAAATATATATTATAGCCCTATACCTAGAGTATTAAGAGGCGAGATACATCGTCGCAAAAGTTAAGTTAGATTTAGAATTGAATGTTTGTAGATTTTAGGCCAAAACTGACCGACTACCTATATCTAACTTCTTATATAATAAAGCTACGATATCACTATAATATAGAGGCGATAGAGAAGACAAAGGGCTTTTAGCTCGTACTATTTTTGGAGATAATTAGACATAGAGAAGTATGTAATTTTTGGTAGTAAGGCAAGATTGCGATAAAATAGACTAAAACGACCAACTACCTATATCTAACTTCTTGTAAAATAGAGCTATAGTATTACTATAACGTAGAGGTAATAGAGAAGAAAAAGAGCTTTTAGCTTGTAGTATTTTAGAGATAATTAGACGTAGAGAAGTATATAAGGTATGGAGCTTCGAGCAGAGCTTCGGGAAAAGCCTCGTGCAGAGCTTCGAGAAAATCCTCGTGCAGAGCTTCGAGAAAAGCCTCGTGCAGAGCTTCAAGAAAAGCCTCGTGTAGAGCTTCGAGCAGAGCCTCGTGCAGAGCTTCGAGCAGAGCAGTGAGGTAAGATTGCGACCGACGAGTTTTGCGACTGACGATTTTTGCGACTGACGATTTTTGCGACTGACGATTTTTGCGACCGATGAAAATACAACTAATGAAAATACGACCAACGAAAATACGACTAACTAATATAGCTACAACGTCGTTATTTATTGCAATAGATAGAGAAATTAAAGAGCTCCTACCTTATAGTATTTTTATAATAACTAGACGTTATAAAAGGGTCGAGATACAGCGTTGTAATGGAAGAGTCGTCGCCTAACAAAAAACATTGAGTTCTTATACAAAGGGCGCCCATAAGCTCTCAGACCCTCGGGGAGAAATTCCTCTCGGTGCGATCTGATTGGTCCAGGAGTCCATAGGACTAGGGTAAGGTCCACAAGCGTAGCACTAGCCCTTAGCTACGTCGTGGCGCAATTTCTCCCCGGGGGTCTGATTCATGAGATAACAGATTGCCGCATATTACGGTCACGTGACGCGAAGATCTTATAAAACATCGAACGGCGCTGCTCTTCTTTTCCTTTCCTTTCCCTAGCTTTAGATTCTCGTTTATAGACAATCCAATCGTACAGGCTTGCGCGTCCCCTTTACCGTGCCCATGCCTCGATTGACTGAGTCGCTAACAGTGGTTGCCTTTCCGTTAGGACTTCTTAAAAAGTGCCCGTCTTACTGGTAAAACCGTATCTAAAACTTCTAATCTTTGTAAGTTGTAGTCGCTTCAAGGTTCACCTCTACGTGTAAAATACTACTAACTAACTAAGTTACTTCGGGGCCACAGACCTACAGCGGCGGCTATTGAGACTCTATTAATAAGATTCGCTTCTACGTCCTGGTATAGACAGAAAGACGCCAGTTGCGAATAACGTTGCGCGGGATAACACGGCGCTTTAGCAGCTGATCTAAGATAAGGTAAGTCTTATCTCAAACCCCTATTCCCTATACACCCCTCCCCCTTAAAGAGCACCAATAATTGGTACGCTAGTTCCCGTCCACCGACCCTATAATGCTTAGAGACTGGGAGGTCGGGACGGGTCAGTTTTCCTCCCCTTAAAAGGGCCTGCCGCAGGGGCGGAAGCTCTGCAGCGTAGTGGTTAGGGTGTATAGTAAGAACGGCGTAGTGCGGGTGGGCGGCAAGATGTACAGCAACGTCAAAACGGAAAACGTGGAGACGGGGCGGCATCTTAAGGACGAGCATTTCCTCCTCGTTATAGACGCTGGCAACTAGTGCATAACACTGGGCAGGCCGATATATCGTCTTATATTAATGTAATAAAACACACTACTAGCTTTGTTCCGCTGGCTAAATATAGGTAGCCTCCCTCTGTATACTATACTCCACAACCGTCTTTGCAATGCCTAGGCCGAACTCTATCCTTATACCCCATTCCGCCGGTCTAAACTTGATAGAGGGTGGAGAGCACTTATTAAATAGGCAGTTAATCTGCACTGGTGCGTCCGTGTATTTGTCCTTTAAAAAATCCAGGTCGTACAGGGGCATTATTAGAGACACCCCTCCCTGCGGCATCGCCCCATGGGGTAGATCGTCATGGCGTTCCGTCTCCTGGTCTAGGCTCTCTGGCCGGTCTGGCGGTGTAGGGAGCCGAGCGGCGTAGTGCTTAATCGCCCAAGCTAGGCCCTCTGGCTTGGCCACGGTGCGCCACTAATTGGAGATAGCATTGGCGTAGATATCGGTAGTTGTAGTGCGTGCCCGTTTACCGCGTAGGTTTCAGCGTAGTTTATTAAGCGCATCTAGGGTAGTGCTAATGGCGCATAGGAAGAAGACTTTAAGGGAAATGGATAAGAGCTTGACGAGGATCCTCCTGGCTTTTTTACGGTGATTGTTGTTAGCGACTCAGTCAATCAAGGCACGAGCACGGCAAGAGGGACGCGCAAGCCTGTACGATTGGTAGTCTATAAACGAGGATCTAAAGCTAGAGAAAGGAAAGGAGAAGAAGAGCAGCGCCGGTCGAAGTAGGGTTCTTTTATGCGGTCCTCTAGTCACGTGACCGTGAAGTTCTGCCAAGTTCTGCCAACCAAGTTCTGCCAAGTTCTGCCAACCAAGTTCTGCCAAGTTCTACCAACCAAGTTCTGCCAAGTTCTGCCAACCAAGTTCCGGGCAATCTCGGGGCAGGCTCATCCCACAGACCCATCATAACTCAGCTTTTAGTAAGACGCGCACGGGCCACTATCGTCAAAATCAAAAAAGCATTAAAAAAGCATATGTACACCGCTTCTAAAATAATATAATAGAATAACAACCACGTAGTCTAAATTCTTATCTAAAGCTGCAATTAAATAGTCTATTATATAAAGAACCTGCGCTAAATAGCTCATAAAGTATATATAAGTGCGGGGCCGAAAGATAAGGTCCGAAGTCGGGCGGGTGCATATACCATATATTTGCTTCAAAATCATAACATTTCTTCTTTATATTAACTTTCTGCTATTTAATATGGCCAACAGTAATCTTAATTACTCTCTTTCTAATCTTCCTAATATTAGGGTACTGCTAAGCCATCCGCACGTCATTCCTGCTGCCTCTGCCCCACCTAGTTCAACTAGTTTCCGTGTGCCTCGAACACCTAGTGATCACCAGAGTAACCCGATCCTCCTTCCTAATACCCCCCTAGCTAGCCAATCTGTTCCTTATCAATCAGATAAGGTTATACAAGGTCCGTCAGGGCTCCACGAGTCTTGGATTACAGTGCGGAGGCGTCAGGTAGTCCATCGCGAAGCAGTGCACCTTCATTTGCGCGATACTTTTCCTCCTCTACCACCACCCGGAACCTCTTCCCCTATCCGTCATCAACGCTATGCTGCTTTTAGTGCTTCGGAACAACAAACAGAGTATGCAGATAAACCGTGGCTGCGATCGCCGATACCAGAAGTCCAAATTCCACGTCCTAAGTGGAAGCCGAGCCCCCGGTTAGATGCAAGCTTGGTTCCAATAGTAAAACGAGTCATCGACGCCATGCCCGCCCACCACCTTAAGAAGCCATATACTGGTAAGATCTTTAAGGATCCAGACGCCGCAGAAAAACGATATCAAAACTACTCTTTTTGCAAAGGCTTTCTAGTTATTAAAGCAACTGGCTCGGACGATCTATTAGCTAAAAAACCAGTAGCAATATTCGTCTGTAAACACCACGGCGATAACTCTCGAAACTAGCACAAATTGGACGACTTTTGCGGTAAGAATAGCAACCAGCAGCAAGAGGCCACTAAGGTGCACCAAAAGAGTTGCAGCTGGAGTATACGTGTAGCCTGGAAGAAGCTGCCTTTGTCTAGTAGTAGCGTAAAAGGATGGGTGGCAACAGTTACCTGCGCTAAGCATGGTGATCCTTTAGATAAGAACGCGCCTAAACACAAATTCGCCGCAAATCCTCTTGCCTATACTGCCCACCAGGATCGTTTACCTGAAGCTAGAGAAGCAGCCGCTATAGCCTACGGCCTTAGGGCAACAAGAGAGACATATAAGACTGCACAGCGTCAACTTTCTATCCGGGAGTTGTACATAAGTAGGAAGAAATATTACAATTTAGCTAGATCGTTAAGCGACCTTCCTTCTGGTAATAAGGGCCAGCCGCGAGCGCTCAGCGCGCTTAAGCTGCTTCTCCACCAGCATGGATTTAAGTACCGGTCTCAATATACCTACACAATTAATCCAGAATCAGGTCGTCCAATTACCCGGAGTCTCCAGCAGCTTATATTCTGGCTTCCTATCCAGGTAGATTTAGCGCAAAGGTTTATTACCAACTTTGGCTGCCAAATAGACGCCACATTTAATACCAATCGATCCAAGCTCTTATTAGCTATTATTACTGGCGTTACTAATACGGGGTCCTCTTTTCCAGCAATGCAGTCGTTTATTAAGAGCGAGTCTCAGCTAGATTAAACCTTTTTACTGGAGTCTGCTCAGCAGAAGCTTTGGAAACAGCCACCTAAAGTTATTATCGCCGATTTTGGTAAGGGCCTTGCAGCCGCCTTATTGGTAGGGCAGTTAATCACAGTCATTCTCCAGTACTGCCAGTGGCACGCCGCGAAGGCAATGAAGAAGCGGATTAATAAGGGGATCCAGACAAAGGCTAAGAGGCCGTATGGCTACTCAGTGGAAGAGAGGAAGGTAGTAAAGGAACTGTTTTAGCCCTACCTAAAATTCGAAACGGTAGCAGAGCTTAAAGCCAATCGAAAGGTAGTCCTAGATAAGCTACACCCGTGCGATAAGGTGTGGTTTCAGACTATATACGTTGAAAAGGAGAGCCAGATAATTACCTGCTATATTAGGTAAGTTTTATTTTAAGCTGGGGAGCAGAATACTTAAAAGTATCCTAGAAACGAGCTTTACTATAGGCCGGCCCATAGTAAAGCTTATTTCTAGGATGCCTTCAAGCATCCTGCTCTCCAGCTTAAAACCTTATTTTAACGTTAACTTTTCCTTAACCGCTTACTCCCTTACCAGATACCTTCCAAATTTAGGTGCAGCGGCAAGCCAACGAGGTAAGGGTATTAACGGAGGATTAAAATGCTTTACCAATTATCAATTCAGCCTTAAGAATACTATAATTGAGCTAAAGAGGTGGATTTCGATATTGTGTAAGGAATTAATCAAATCCGAATATACGTCCGAAACGTCCCTCCCCTGAATTATCACCCTAGATCTCTTTCAGCACCACTTCGCGCAGATCAACGGTATAGTAACATACTACGCGCTTCAGCGAATCTTTAACTCCATACGTGGCGCAAGAGCTTCAACGGATGAGGAAAAGCAGGAGTAGGCCAATCGGGAGTGGAAGCAGGACAACTGTGACTGCGAGGACCCCTACCGATATGGCCTCCCCTACCGCCACATGCTTATTCAGTGCTTAATGCAAAGGCTTCCTATATCGCCGGCTTTAATCCATCCTCGCTGGTATATCGCGATAAAGCTAATTGCTGCTCCAGATTGGCAACCGCGATATATTAAGAATATGGCGTTCCAAGGCGACCCTCTGCTAGAGCACCCGGAAGCTCTTACCAGGATCCGGCTATCAGTTCTCCGCCTCCTTAATATTATTAAGGACCTTCCTGCTAAAGAAATAAGCGAGCTTGCTGAGAAATTTAAAGACTTTAAGGTAGCTCAAATGGCTATTTTAAGTAGACAGGCAGAGCTTCGATCGCTACCCAAGGGCGCTCCATTTAAGGTTCCTCCAAAGGCTCGCTGGCAGCCACCACCTAAAAAAAAGCATAGCAAGGTCAACCAGCGGGGTAAAACAAGCGCTGAGATTGCTAAACGCGCTGCCGACGTCGCTATACAAGAGCTCCAAAAGGAAAGGCAGGAGGAGGCCCAGAAGCATATACCTGCTCAACCAAGCAGCAGTGTAGAGCTTAGCCACTTTCTAATCCAAAATGAAGAACTGGCCGACGAAGTAGATAAGGGTATTGAGGAGGATAAGGAGGACGAGCAGCAACCGTTTAACGAGCCGTCGGTGCTATATAACGAAGTTTTGGGGGGGTTGGAGGACAAGGTGGTTATTTTAGAAGTAGGGGAGGATAATAACTCGTGGCTTAATAACGCGGAGGTACTTCAAGGTACTATATTGGACGATCAGTACCAAAATATTGGTGAGAAGGAGCCTATCGCAACCTATTCGGTACCTCAAGAGCCGCTACCTCAAGAGCCGTTACCTCTCCCACTCTATCAATCCGGCAGAGCGGCGCGTACTAGAGCTCGAAGGACCTATACTCAATTAGCTCGTGGTAATTTTACATCAATCTTAAGTGATACTAACGAGGGTCCTAGTAATCCTGAGCTAAAAGAGGTTATCATTCCGTCAAAATTAAAGCGATTGCGACAGGGGGCTTCTGAAGACGCGCATGAGGCTCATAAAGCTAGCGCACTTGCTATTAGGTCCCCTAAGGCCAAGCGCACGCGTAGTAATAAAAAGGGAAAGGACCCTATTGAAATAGACGGTCGAATATTAGAGTATTACACCTGTAGATAGTGCTTTATTATTCAAAAGTTGTTTACACGCTGACGATAGTGGCCCGTACGCGTCTTACTAAAAGCTGAGTCATGATGGGTCTGTGGGATGAGCCTGCCCCGAGACTGCCCAACCAAGTTCTGCCAAGTTCTGCCAGTGCCGTAACAATTGTTACTAATAATCGTGTCCGGGTCCTCCCCGACGACGGCTACTGCCTTTAATAGCCTGTTTTCCTCGAGATCTTCCAGGGGGGAGAATCCGCTTAAAACCCTCCGAATCCCGTTATCGAGTACGGCGATAAGGCTAGTGTGGTCTGTAAGCGCAGGGGTAGGGGCTATAGGGCCATCTATAGAAAGGCTCGAATAGCAGGGAGAAGAAAAGTAAGTGAAGTAAAGTGAGGTAGATAAAGTGAGGTAAAGTAGGTAGGTACATAAAGTGAAGTAAAGTGGAGCGGAGTGGAGTGATGATGCAACGCCATGCAGCTGCGTATTAGTTTATGCCCCCTGTCGGGAGGGCTGGTATAGCCAAACCAGCCATAAGTTCTAAAGGAACCACCCCGTCTAAAAGAGATTAGAATTCTGAGTTTTTTATTATACAATTGCTTGCGAATCGGACTCCGATTTTTGTGCATACTATGGCAGATTTTCGCACTTTGGGCTGACGACTGATGTAGGGTCCTGGAAGAGATCGTGTGGAAGTACAGTACGAAGTTTTATAAGGCTTGCCAAGAACTACAAGGACCGTGCGCGAGCTGTTGCCTTTGGTCGTGATAAAGGGCAAGTTTACTAAGACTTAGGGGCCAGAACCTGGAGCCTAGTCCTATTACGGTGAATTACTAATGGATGTTTAATTGGCCCTTTTCCTAAGCTAGTCTAGTTTTCACTTAGCCCTCCTACGCGGCTGCTTATATCAGCAGCCAAGGGTGTACAGATGTTACCTCAGCGAGCTTAGACGTGATTTTTTAGCTAGCGTCGGAATAACCTACGCCGTCTTCCGAATTGCAAAATCACGTCTGAGAGGCTTTGGCGAGATTTGTTAAAAACGTAAGCAAAATCTAATAAATAGAGATTATAGATATCTAATTTATTTATTTACACAACGCGCTATTATTACCAAAAGTTCATACATTATTTTTAAGGCTTAGCACTACTAGATAGTATAGATTTTATAATACGGCTATCCCTTGCAACGTCAGGGTCCTCAGAGTAAGTGGTCCGTGCGGGAAAACCCACAAATTTCTAAGTACAGGCACCGAATCTAGCTAATTTGATTGGCTAGTTCTTATCGATAACCTGAGGACCCATTTTGACGTTGCAAGGGATAGCCCGGTCCTGACATCAATTTCGTTAAAGTTAAAAAACGCGTTGTTAAAAGCGTAAGCACATATTATATCTTATTAAATAGTCTACTAATATATAGATATCTACTACTTAAAGCTATTGCAATACCTAGTAGGTGCTGTAGTTGGGTCCTTCCTTAAAAATATCCTCCCTTGGCCCGGAGTGCCTCTGCTACTACTAGGGTAAGCTTTAGGCAGAGCTTCATGCGGAGCCTTAGTAGAGCTTCGTGCAAAGCCACGTGCAGAGCTTCGTGCAGAGCTTCGTGTAGAACCACGTGCAGGCGTGTAGAGCTTCGTGCAGAGCTTCGTGCAGAGCTTCGTGCGGAGCTTAATGCAGAGCTTCGTGCAGAGCCACGTACAGGCGTGCAGACGTGTAGATGTGTAGACGTGCAGACGTGCAGACGTGCAGACGTGCAGACGTGCAGACGTGCAGACGTTCGTACGGGCGATCAATTGCAGAGATGTTTGTAGAGACGATTGTATGGGCAATTGATCAATTGATTGTATGGGCGTTCATACGGGCGTTTGTACGGGCGATTATAGAACCTTCCTAGTATATTAGTGCTGCGTGTTAGTAGAGCTTTAGAGCTCTATATAGGGCTTTAAGTAGAGCTTTAAGCAGAGCTTCAAGTAGAGCTTCGAGCAGAGCTTCAAGTAGAGCTTTAAGCAGAGCTTTAAGAGCTTCGAGCAGGGCTTCAAGCAGAGCTTCGAGCAGAGCTTCAAGCAGAGCTTCGAGTAGACTTTAAGTAGAGCTTTAAGCAGAGCTTCGAGCAGAGCTTTGAGCAGAGCTTTAAGCAGAGCTTCGAGCAGGGCTTTGAGCAGAGCTTCGAGCAGGACTTCGAGCAGAGCTTCGAGCAGAGCTTCGAGCAGAGCTTTGAGCAGAGCTTCGAGCAGGACTTCGAGCAGAGCTTCGAGCAGAGCTTCGAGCAGAGCTTTTACAGAGCTTCGTGCGGAGCTTCGTGCAGAGCTTCGGTAGAGCTTTGGTAGAGCTCCGTGCAGGTCTCCCCCTAAGCTTCGTTCCGCAGAGCTCTCGCAAAGCTCCACAGCTCTACGCAGACGCAGAGCTTGCAACTCTATTAGGGCCTACACCATAACCTGTAAAGGGCTGTAAAGTAAATAAATTAAATAGGTATATAGCAGATGGAATATCCGCTGGTTATAGAGAGGCCTGGCGGCGTGGGCGTTCAGCGTTAGTGTTTACTGCGTGGCTCGGTAGTGCAGAGGTGGAATTAGAGCCTTTGCGGCAACGAATTTCTCTTAATATCGCGCGTGTATAAGGAGCTGAAGATCTCATAACTTATAGAGTAGGCTTTTCTCTATAATTTGGTGTAATTTTTATGTCGATAGGTATTGTGGGAGGGTAGATCAATTTTGTTAAAGTTAATAAGGTCTTCTCATATAAACCGTGTTTAGGTTTTCCCACAAATCTCGCCAAAGTCTCTCAGACCACGAAAACGATTGCCGTCCTAAATCAGCTTAGCGGACGGTGCGGATATTCCTATATCCGCACAATCGATTTCTTGGTCTGAGCTTCTGAGGTAAGTACAGATGTACCCTCTCTAGAGGGTCTAGGATCCACGAAGGTAGACGATTCCAATTCGCACTTGATGGGAGGCCTCGATATCCGCTTGGCGGATATATTCACTGGTATTAACGCGGGCGTCTAAGGGTCGATTGGCGTTGTATTTATGCTGGGAGCAGGCGGTTCAATCGCAGACTCTTATAAGGTTCTCCGTAGTTAATCTAAGCTCACACGTAGCAAGGGCTAGGAGAAGAGAGCGGTGGAGAAGGGGGTTTGATTTTAGGGGGGTGTGATTTTTAATGGTGGTAATATAAGAGTAGGCCCTTATATTTATGATTTTTATTATATCCTTAGCTAATACTAACTATAATTTATTAGATATCTATCTAACTTTATTCTACCTAACGTATCTATTATTATTAGCGCCCTTAATATTAATCCGTATACTAGTAAAACAATAGATCGTATAGTTGGAAATGCCATACCAAAAGCTAGCAATGCTAGAGGTAAATAGACTAGGGAATATCACATTACAACAAACACTGGCTCTGTGACAACAAAGAACAAGATTCTTGCAGGTCAATACATACAACCAGTGATTGAATGGATCTTCCCGGGGTTAACAGTGCCCAGGTTGGAACCGTCACCATTGGATTTCGCAGGGATCGTCGGTCTGGCCAACGGCATTGTTGACTCAGGCAATGTGTATGGGCAGCTATCGCCATGGCCTGGTATGTATTTGAATCTCATCGTAGGCGCAAACGCTCCGACAACTGCCAAAGCATGCACCCCCGACACAACCCCACCGCCATCTGCTTCTTCCACGCCCCCGTGAGCCCCATTGTGCCCATCGCCGCCGTCGCGCCAGTCCGCCCAGGCGTAATCGTCTCTCTCAACAAAATAAACACCGCTTTAGGGCTTCGCTGGCCGACCCTGCCTTCGCCTGAACTCAAACTGCTGGCCCCACAGTCACTCTGGCCGGCGCCGACACCTTTACACACTCCTTTACGGCACCGGCCGCGCCAGCCGCCACAAGCGTCACCTTCACTTAAGATCTCCTTGAAAGCCAATCCCACGCTTTCCTCCACCGCAACCGCAACCATTAAGATCGACCCCACCATCAAAAATTTCGTTGCAATTGACTCGTTTATCTGGACATCGTAGCAAGGCGGCACGCTGTTCGTAACCGCGCACTCGAACGTAGTCGACGGCTCGAACAAGGGCATGAGCCTCGTGCTTAGCGGCACCACTACGTTGGCTATGTCCAGCTCCGGCGGCGGCAAGTGTACGTACCAGGCGCGCAGCATGAAGAAGCCGGCGGGTGTGCAGGCGAAGAGTGATTTCGGCGGCGTGAGCGCCGCGTTGACGGTGACGACAGCAAGGAGGTGGAGAGCGGCGTTGGCCACAGGATTATAGAAGTAGAAGTAAAATGCTATGTCTAATACACCCCGAAGACATCTGGGGTGTATAATTTCACGAGTCTAAGTCTTACGGGTTCACGACCTAGGAATTTACCGGATGAGCAAAATCTAATAATGTCTGTATAATTTTATGGCGATATCTAGTCATTACAATTATTATACTCTTATTTATCATCGACTCCTTGAAATCGTATATACAATACTGCCATCTTCGCGTGTCTAAGCTTTACACGTTATTCCTCCTCTGCTAATCATAGGGCCAACATTCCCACAAACGCAGCAAGAGAAGCGGCAAACCAGCCGCCCATTGCCATCGACAGGCTTTCTACGCCTCCTGTGGGATGTGCCTGCGTACTTGAAGCGCCCGTAGATCCCGCACCACCCAACCCATTCATGATAAGCCCGCCGAGCCCGCTGCTTGTGGTCGTCTCAACATCCGAGCTCGAGCTCGCTCCTAAAGACACTGCAATCTCGCTTACCGCTCCAGCAGTGCTAGTTGCCGGAGCTGTGCTTGTCACGGCGGCCACCGAGATTGTTGCGGCAGAGTTCGTCGCGCCGACAATCAGCGCCGTTTGGCCTGCTGTGTTTGTGGTGAGCTTGTATGTTGTCCCGGACACAGTGAGCGCCGGCCCGTTTACAGCCAGAGTCGTACCCGACACGACGTACTGGCCACTAGAATTCGGCGTCACGATGGCGCCGGCAACGGTGATACTTAGCGCGGCGGTTGGTACGAGCGCTCGGGTAGTTGAGCCAACGACAACAGATGAGCCACCTGATAGAATAGCGACGGGTGTGCCGTTGATGGTGACGGTAGAGCCCCCGGCAGAGAGAGTCGTGCCGCCTAGGAGGACAAACTGGGATGCTGAGTTCGCAGTAATGGTCAAGCCGCCAACAGTAATAACCGGAGTCTGCGCGGGTGGAGTCGTGAGTGCGACTGTCTGGGAGCCAATTACAATAGACGCGCCACCGGGCATGATGGCCACAGGAGTACTATTGATAGTAACTGTTAAGCCACCTGCCTCAAGAGTTGTATCTCCTAGGAGAACGAATTGGCTTGCAGAGTTTGCAGTAATGGTTAAGCCTCCCACAGTAATAACCTGTGGGGCTTGAGAGGGTATAGGCGCGGGCGCAGCAGTCAGGGGCACAGTCTGAGAGCCGATTACAATGGCGGTACCGGAGGGTACTAGCGAGATGCTCGTGCCGCCTACGGTAATTGCACTACCCGGAGTAAGTGTTTGGGAGCCGATGGTAAATTGCGTGTTTAAGGGGTTAGCAGTGATGGTTGTGCCTCCTACAATGATAACAGGAGGTACAGCTGCGGCAGAGCTGGCTTGAACTCCCGCGGGTGTTAAAACAGCTGGAGGTGTTAGGATGAAAGTTATCGAGTCTCCACCTGCTGCACCCAAGGACTGGGCTAGTAGTGAGTTAGCAGCTAGTAAGCTACCTGCTAGTAAACTGGCGCCACCGCTGGTTCCAGGACCTGGCGCCAGTGCTACTAAGCTACCAGCAATATTTGTTCCTGGTGAACCGGCTGATAACTGATTCGGGACACCTGCTGAAGAAGCTAGAGGGACCGAACCTGGATCCTGGCTTGATGCGGGATTCTGGCTGGGCGCTGGGTCCTGACTTGTTCCAGGATCAGCCACACTAGGTGAAGGCGAAGCAGGTGGAGGAGCCGCAGCGGAACTAGGTCGAGTATCTGATACTGCTAGTATTGATGTAGCTGGCACTGCTGGCATTGATGTAGCTGGCGCTGCAGTAGGAGGTGCAGGTGCAGGCGAGGCGGTCGAAACCAGCACTGAACCTTGCGTAAGAGTCTTTGGAGGGTCATAAAAACCACCATTATAATCGGCCTCACAGCTGGCCCATGCAGTCTGTAGCAATTTCACCTTATCTGGAATGGCCATAACTGGATTGCAAGGGTCATCATTTTTCATATAATTCTGATAACTTCGTTACTTGCATTTCTTAGCCGGTTGGAAATAGAGTGGATACTTACAAAGAACGCGCTCGTAAAGAACCGGTATCCAGGGATTGTGGAGCAGTTTTGAGCCAAATCAGCATAGTTAAGAGACTTTGGAGCCGGTTGGCTCCATAAAGTTACCGTATCTAGGCCCCAAGATTCCGTAAAAATACAGGATCCCGTAGAAATATAAGGCTCTATGGTGCTTATCTCGTCTGGATTAAAAGCAATTGTGGTATTATAATATGTCTGCAGGTGTGTGAGAAAGGAAAATCCACATAAAGGTATAACAGTCTTACGTCTCCTACAACCCCACAGAGATCAGTGGCACCAAGTGAAGTAAATACCATGTAAACACTTGGAGATGTACTACGAAGATACGTTAGCCTGTAACCTTTTTTTAGGCCTTTAGTAAGCGAAATATAACTTACAATGTAAAGCTACTGTCTGGATCTACATATGTAACTGTGCCATTAGGAGGTACCGTAGCATTTTTAGGGCTTAAGGTTGGAGTAGGAGCGGCGGTACTGGTTAGATCCGGCCAATAGAAAAATTGGATCGTTTGTGCGCTTATGACACAGCGAGAGCAACAAGGAGGTTGGGCTGTGTAAGCCTGGGCAGGGTACTTAGTATCTAAATTGGTTAGTAGGTCTGTTGGAGAGGGAAAGGAGCCGCATACAGGTTATTGTTATAGTGTAATAGGATTGCGCTATAATGACTGTAGAGAGACTTCCTGTCCCTTCTATTCCTGAATTATAAGTCTTTGTTGTCGTATAAAGTTCGCCAGTTCCGGCCACGTAGCTGGATACGGAACGATTGTACATATTCTTGCAATAGGTCTTTACACAGGGATCCAAATAGTCATTGTAAAGAATTCCTCTATTTCGTCTATCTTGACAATCCATCATCGTGTCGTAAGAAACCCATGTTGGTGTTGACGCATATATAACTGGACATGACCCTGGTAATAATGTTGTGGAATTTGCGGTCCTTGTGGTAGTTGCTACAGCTATGAAAGTCATAGCAGTTACGGATGTTGTGGTAGCTATGATGGTTGTAGAGTTTGCGAAAGCTATAAGTATATTAAAAAGCAAGAATAGCAATATAATAGAGAAATTATTTTAGAGCTTGGGGTGATTAATAGGTGATAAGAATGAAAAGAAATACGCGTATAACACTCAGCATTGTTTAAATGTCACGAATTTAAAATATTATAGTAGGTTAAATCAGAATCTAAGCAAAAATTCTTACCCTTCCGTCCCGCGATGATATTATATCTGGGTATTACCTCTGCAATACAGGATAACGAGAGTAATAATACCAACGAATGCAAACAAAAGACGTTCATGATGGCTATGTTTTCCCCCAATAACAAGCAACTATAAGGAGGAGAGAGTGACTTTAGATAGTAAAGTGAAAAGTTACTATGGGGCCCTTTTTAAGGTACCAAGTTATAAACCATAGCCGCAGCATCGCATTGCTTCAAGAGGCAGCCGCCAACCCGGAATCCTAAGATTGCCGCAGCGAGAAGGCTTAGTGCTGACAGGTATGCATTAGCTTTAGTGCCCCGGTGGCAGGGACTAGCAATAAACGATATTAATTGGCGTGCCTTGTTTCCAGGGATATCGAGCTTAACTGTACGTGCAGGAGTATAGGGGCAGGTAGTACACCTAATACTAAAAGAAGGCTTTGTGCCTTGCCTGAGTTATATATTTGGCTTGGCATTGACTGGTTTAATTTTGCTTACTAAGCGCTAAACCCACATTGTAGTCAGGAGGATTGAGATCCCGTCTTATCCTAGTGCTAGGCTCGGACCCCCGGAACTCGGTTACCGCCTGAACTCGGTTACCCCACCAAAATTGGTTGCAATACTTTGGAAGCTATCTACACCTAACTAAATTAAATTAACTATTTACCCCTATATGCTATTTAATATATTGACTTCGCTCTTTCTAGCTAACACCTTATAAGGCTTTGATTTTGGCTCCTTTACCCTTATTTTAGCCTATTT
>Ga0307515_10014146_pt1 | contig 14831 bp, 9 predicted proteins | sample 17_EM_MG_FD_194513 | JGI IMG/M metagenome (GOLD analysis project Ga0307515, IMG submission 194513) | Populus trichocarpa ectomycorrhiza microbial communities from riparian zone in the Pacific Northwest, United States - 17_EM | ecosystem: Host-associated > Plants > Roots > Unclassified | place... | reverse complement strand
CCACCACCAGTGCAAGTGCAGCAGTAAGTCACCAGAGAAGAATAAATTTGAGATGGGCCGAGGGGCTGGATTGCTAGGAGGAGCTTCTAGTAAGCTTTTTATTGCAGACATGGTGTCTATGCTGCATCTTATAACGTGGGATTTGGTGATGTCGATGGATTTGACTCTTGAGGGTTTTTTTTTCCTCCATTATAATGGGATGGTAATGGTTGGTTTGGAAATGGTGGATCTTGACTTTTCTAGATCTTTTAATTTTTTTTTCCTTGTATGAGTGTGGTTGTTGGAACAAGAACACTAAATGAAAAAAACATTTTTGAAATTGTAGATGAGCTGTATTTTAAAAAAGAATTTTTTTTTTAGTTTTAAATTATTTTTTATATATATTTTAATTATTTTAACATACCAATGTTAATGTTAAGAATTAATTTTAAAAATAAAATTATTATTTCGATATATTATTAAAAGAAAAGTATTTTAAAAAATAATTTTTATCACATTTCTAAGCATTTATTGTAAGAATATGATAAAAAAATATAAAATTATGATTTTTAATTGTAAGTTTTATGATTTTTGTTTGATACTATGATAGTTTTTTTAAAAAATTAATTTTTATTTGAAAAGGTATCAAATTAATTATTTTTTTTGTATTTTTTAATGGTTTTGATGTGTTGATATTAAAAATAAAAATAAAAAATTATAATAAAATTATTTTGTTGTATTTTTAATTAAAAAAATCATATCACATTACTATGTACATACAATTAAATTAAGTTTTAACAACAATAAATATTAATATATGTATTATATCCTCTCACACACATGCACAGGATATATAAAATTAAATTTTTTAATGTAAATTAACAACATTTTATTTTGTTACTCCTCTCATATGCAAATAAATTAAAATTTTCAAATACATTAAATTATTGATATTAAAAAAATTTCTATAAAATAAAATTTAATTTCAGTTAATGTAATTCGAAAATTAAAAAAATTGTGATGTTATTGGCAAATCCACAATTTGCTGATGACTTAATTCTCCTTTATATAAAATTGAAGGATAATTTTGATATCTTAATAATAATTAAAAAAAAAAAAAACATGGTGGCAGTAGACTTGTGTTTATGCCAACATATAGCAGTAGCACACGGATCAGCCTGGCTTTAATTTTGTTGTGCACTTATGCTCTCTGCTATGCGTGGTCAACTGTAATTCTGTGCATGGTTTCACTAGGGATTTTACTTTTCTTTTTCCTCTTAATCCCATCTAGTAGCCTAAATCAATTTATTTGGGAACGTTTTTGAAATCATTGTGGGCAAAAAGAATTGCATAATCTGAAAGACTGAACTAAAAAAAAATAAAAGGGAGAAGGCAAAATTTAATTAAGCATGCGGAGGAGCTGCTGCCGGAGCTTGCTGGGGTAGTGGAGGAGACTGGAGGGAAGAAAAACATTAACATTAATATTTTCTTTTCAACGTTGATTATAATATTTTCATATGTGTCCCCAGGAAGACCATTGAATTCTAACCTTAGCATCATCACGTCACCAACCCCAAGAGTCAAGAACCACAGAAAGTAAAAAACTTCACATGAATTAAATCGGAGAGATACAGTACATACCCAAGATCATAAACTCATCTGGGTCTTTCTCATTTACCCAAAATCTTTGTTAAAACATGGAAGAATCCCAGTTAGAAAGGAACCCAAGAAATGGTTTCTTGGCTTTGGTGTTGAGACCAATAAATTGGCTAAAAATGCTTGGTGAAGAGTTGCATTGGAGTTTTGTGCTAGGAGTTATGATTGTTTATGGGATCAGTCAGGGATTTGCAGTTGGCATGAGTAAAGTTAGTACTAAGTACTATATGAAAGATGAGCAGAAGGTACAGCCATCCGAATTACAGGTGTATTTGGGGTTGCTTCAACTTCCTTGGGTAATTAAGCCTTTATGGGGTCTCCTCACCGATACACTTCCTGTTCTTGGGTACAGAAGGCGGCCTTATTTCATTTTTGCAGGTAAAAAAAGATACGCTTTTTTCTTTTAACTTGTTTTCAATCTGGTGTTCTGCGTGTGTTTGTTTGCTGATAGGAATTTAAGCTCTTGATATTACTAAAGTTGTTCATTGGTGGTTTTTTTTTTCCGAATTGGATAAGTTTCAATCTAGACTTTCTTGAGATGTAGTCTATGATATTGCATCAAGTTTAGGAACAACTATGGACTGCAAATTGAGCTTTTCATTGAAGGCCGTAGACTAGGATTACTAAGATTATTACATGAGGATTAGAAAGAACATTTAAGCATCTATGGTAGTCATTAATTTTGTGAAATATAAAAAACCTGTTTGATTGAGAACTGCGGAATTTTAGGGCTGAGTTTAGTCAACAGTATAAGCTTGGATGATAAAAGAGAGAAAAGCATCAGACCATGATCACTGCACAAGAGAAACTGTTTAATGAACTCAGATTGATATAGGTTAAGCACATGGAGGAATCGGCTGTTAATACGAGTCATGGGAGTTCAAACAAGGTCATATTTTAGGTTGGCCTCTGCCCCTTGGTATCTTCTTTTAGAACAACTTCTTTGTGTTATTAAATAGTGGAGAACACTGAAGATTAGTTAGTCTCTTTCATATGCATATTTTTCAGTTTAAAGTTTTGACTCTTTCAAATGCAATTGTGCACATATGGAAAATGCTGTAGTTCATTGAATTCTTGTTATATGTTTCCCTTACTAGATTTTGGTCCCTGTGTTTTTGTTTTTTGGTTATTATAATTTTTTTTTTCCTTTCAGTGATCATCTAAAAGTAAATGAGAGGCTGGCTTTTTTTGTAATATGACATGTAAGAGCATAATATTATGAGGACAGATAAAAGTAGTTGTTCAATCAACAAGTTCACCCCTCCCTTAATCTCAGGTTTTCTTAGCGTGACCTCGATGCTTGCTCTATCAATCCAAAGAAACTTGAGTCTTGCATTTTCCCTATTGTCTCTAATGGGGGTAAGTGCTGGGATAGCAATAGCGGATGTAGCCATTGATGCCTGTGTGACACAAAACAGCATAAGTCATCCTTCTTTAGCTGGTGATATGCAAAGCTTGTGTGGATTCAGCTCTTCCATTGGAGCACTGGTGGGCTATTCACTCAGTGGCTTTTTGGTTCACCTAGTTGGCCCAAAGGTCAGTTTCTGTGCACGTATTACTGTGGCTATGTTCAATCCTCGATAATCCGTTTGCTTTCCTTTTAGGTAGTTAATAAATTAGATTACTGTCCATCTTCAGTTAACAATTTAATTCTTAATCCCATGGAGTTGGCCTGGTGGTTAAATGCTTGCTGAGTTGTGTGGTTCAGGCGCATGTCTTGGATTCAATTCCCAGTGCTGCTAGGAAGGTGCAAACATACCATGCTTGGGGCACCTACATAGAGTCAAAACTTCTCATGAGTCCAGGGTTAATCCATCTATGGAGGCTTTCCTGCTTTAAAAAAAACTCTCGTATCTAGATTTGATAAAGAATCTGTGATGTATTGTCTATTAATAATATGAATTTGTAAATTACGGTTAAAAATCTAGTTCGAATTCTTTCTGATCTGTGGTAGTCAGGCTGTACTGCTTTTTTTCTTCATTTTATCCTCTCAATAATCTGTCAAGTGTTACTCTTACCTCACAGGGTGTGTTTGGGCTTCTCAGTGTGCCAGCAGGCCTGGTTATCTTGGTTGGAATGATGCTGAAAGAATCCCGTGTTCATAAATTTACGCACAGAGGAGTAAGGTTCTGTGACTGTGTCTTCTTTTGGCACAATTTATATCACTGCTTTCTTCCATGCTCACATGAAGTCATTGGATTAGGTAAATGAGAAGTTTCTGGATGCTGGTAAGGCCATGTGGACAGCACTGAAATTCCGTGATGTATGGAGGCCATGTCTATACATGTACTTGTCACTTGCTGTGAGCTTGAATATTCATGAAGGGATGTTCTATTGGTATACAGATGCGAAGGGAGGTCCATCTTTTTCACAGGTACTTGCCTTTCATCTTTTGTAAACAAAAATATGCTGGAGAACTCGTGCAGCTGATTTTTCTTCAATGTTATCTAGTCATTGTCTTCATTTTAGCATGGAAACCAAGAAACCACAAATAAAAAAAATTATACGTGAAAGCACTTCTACCTAGTTCCTTCGTTTTTCTTTTCTTGTTTGGGTAATCACATGTCATGGGATATTTTGTGTGCATTGGAATCAACTGAAACTCCACATTTACCAATATATCATTTTAAAACATTTTCAGCTGCTCTTTTTGAGAACTGAGGAACATTTGCTCAAATACCTTTATGTATGTCAATCAAAGTGATGAAATATATACAGATCCTAAAATTGAAAACTTCTGCAAGAAATCTAGACTTTCTGGAGTTCAAAAAAGCCCCCAGCAATAGAAGAGACTCTTGAAGCTGCAACCTTTTCCCAAGAATTCTGACAACTGGACAAAAATTTAGGGTCATGGCAGTGGACGGATTTGAAAGTTGAAACGAACGGTTAGTAGGATATAGTGCATATCAACTCCATTGTTTTTGTTCATGTTCAATCCGTTCCAAAGATGATTTATTTAGTTCTTTTATCAAGCTTTTTCGTCGTACAATCATTGAAGGAGCTATGTGGTAGAAAACTAGTCAGGTTATGCATCTTACATGTCTATTTTTCCTTAGGCCCATGTTGTGATGCAAGCTTAACAGGTTTGCCACGTGCACTCATTTGGAACCCCAGCATGGATTGTTTGCATCTAAGAACTCCAATCTGTCGCTCATCACCTACCATGAGATATCTAGTTGGCTTAATAGTGATTCTGAGCTGGGTTGTTCTGATGTTTTGTTTTGGTATGGGATGCAGGTCCATTAAAAACTTTATGTCCTCTCCATCCAAAACACAGCAGTATCGAGTGTTAGAAAACAGTATTTCACCAGACTTTCATTGCCCATATAGTCTCAGTTGTGTCACTTAACTGGTGTGACATCTCTCTCAATTTTACGAATTGAAGTCGAGCGATGTGACTTCATAAACTGCTTGTGAAAGTCTGAACTAAATTATCAAAGTGAAAAACCATGAGGACAAAGTTGAAATATGGTTGAAACTTGGAGGATTAATTTTGCAATAGAATCTTATTTTCTATATATCATCCATTGCCAACAACAGATTTTTTATAAGATGCAAAAATTACGTACTTGTGTTTTCTTTCCCATTTGTATGCTAGATTTTTTCACAAATATTTTGTGATAACTTCACACACTTGTTATTGAATGTTCATTTTGGTTTGCCAAGTGTGTCTCTATATCATCACTCAATTTCCAGAATATTTCTTAAATGAAATGCATCCAAATGCATAATTCTCACTATGTTCAGAAGTTTCTATTTGCAACGGAATGCAAATCGTAGATAAGTAACTCCTGTTATATATATTGTATGCAGGAGGTTGTTGGGTCCATATTCTCGGTGGGTGCAGTTGGCTCCCTCTCTGGGGTCCTTATCTACCAAAATTGGTTGAAAGACCATCGTTTTCGCGACTTGCTTTTCTGGTCTCAGTTGTTGTATGGTGCATCAGGGTTGCTAGATTTGATATTGGTGTTGCGTCTGAACTTGAAAATTGGTTTACCTGATTATTTCTTTGTTGTGATTGATGAAGCCATTTCTATGATGATTGGACGCATTAAATGGCAGCCTCTTCTTGTACTTAGTTCCAAGCTTTGCCCTGCTGGTATAGAGGGCACTTTCTTTGCTTTGCTCATGTCAATAGACCATGTTGGTTTGCTTTCATCAACTTGGGTAGGAGGTCTCTTACTCAAATTCTTGAAGGTTACACGGACACAATTTGACAATCTTTGGGTGGCCATTTTAATCCGGAGCCTCATGAGAATAATTCCAGTTTTCCTGCTGTTTCTGATACCTAGAAGCGATCCAAACTTATCCATTCTTCCAGAAGAGATGTTGAAGACCAAAAAAGGTGACAATAGACTTGAATCTGAAAACACCGAGATGGTCTCCCTCGTTGATAGCACTTGAATGGCGTCACTTAATCCAACAATATAAAAATGCTTCTAGGAGCCTGACAGTTTCTGAATGAAGACGTGATTAAATCCTCAATTTTGGCTTCCAAGGAAGATTTTTATGTTCATTTGCTTAGAATTACTACTGTTGATGCATCACCTTGAGAACACAAAGGCTTCTCCACTAGAAGTTCAAAACAGGACATAACTTTCTGCTGCAGGCTGTCAACAGAGTGTCCCGTGGAATGCCTCTTGTCAGAAGTCACCCCTCCTTGATAATGCTTTCAATATAGAAGACAATGTTATTCTTTGATTGTCTGATATTTCTGGTGGACAACAACATTTCAGAGATAAGATCAAGTCCATCCTGCCACGGTCAAAATCTAATTTTCACGAACGCTGGAATCAATTTGAACAACAGACATTATTGAAGATAATAGCTCCAAATTAACATTTCAAAAACTTCGCAGGTTCCCCTCTTTGGCTCTTCTTTTTTCTTTGTAGATTTTACAAATTATTGATCACATTTTCCAAAGCCATGATCCTGTTCTGAAATATGCAGCTTGTAACCCGTCTCGGATGCGGTAAAGCGATTTGCTCATAATCTTTTTATCAATTTTTTTTTTGCTCAAAGGCTTGCGCTTTTAAGTTTTTGTAAGAAATGAATTTCCCATAAAGTATTTTAGCCCCTGAAAATTCTGAAATATCAAGAAATTCTTCATCATTTAGCCATCTTTAGATACACATAGAACATATAAGAGTATGCAATTATATAACCACGTCAACCTTCTTAGAAGTAATTCTGCACCCTCTCTCAGATTCAAACAGATCTTACATTTAAAATATACAAAAGATATTATTTGCTGTGTTTGGGACTGCACTGTCAAAACACTTGAGAAATTGGAAATGGCGTTTTTACATATTCTATATCTTTCCCCATGGATAATAATAGATATTTATATGTGATATGAACCAAGAAAAACTACTTCTTGATGATTTCTTTGGCAACAAGAACAACTGACATTGCATCAAATAAATATATGCACAGTCACACACCTGTTCTTAATAATACCTTCGAATCATCGACCTAGTCAAAAGTGCAAGCTTCTGCCGCAAATCCCAACATGGACCCCTTGGTATCATATATAACCCTCTGGTTTTTCTGTTGATAATTCCCAATTATACCAACCTCGTTTTCATAAGAGAGACTTGCAATAGCCAAACAGACCTGAGATGCGTCAGTCTTAACAAAATAGAAAACCCCAGTTACATCCACATTGAGCTCAGCATTTCCCTCAAAGTGCATTTTTATGTTTGGAATCTCAACTTCTTGATATCCACTAAGGTTGAAGCAAGTATCCAAAATCATAAAAGCTGGTGCAGAAGGAAACCCTGAAAATTGTTTCACAAACTCATCCTTTAGTGCCTGGTAAATTGAAGGGGGGAGCCTTGTAATAACCGTCCCAGAATCAATCATCATTCCATCTTTACCAAAACTTGGTGCTTGTACTGCCACGCTACCAACAGTAATACCAGTTAGGTTTAGAAAATAGAAGGGTAGCTGTGGATTGGGAATCATTCTAGTGTATGAAATAGGAGTTGTGTTTTTGTATACTGAGGAATTTCCACCCATGACTAGTGAACCTGAAGCTTCAGTTTCTGTTATAGGCAAACAGTAGGAGAAAACTCCTCCAAACATGGCTGAAGTTTGAGAAATCAAAGAGAGACTACTCCTTCCCAATCCCACAAGGCCTGAAGCTCCACCAAATAAACCTTGATTGTTCCTGCCACAGCCGAATATGAAGTTGTTGACAGCAGTACTGTTTCCCAAATCAAGATGTTCCGTGCCTAGCTCACCGCGTGTGTAGGATCCATCACCATAGTTAACAACATAGTTACAACTCGGAGGGTTACTTCCACAGACTCCTAAATTTCCAGTTGCAGACTGCAGGGACTGACAAGTTGGTGAACTACATAAAACTGTTCGGTATGAAGGAGATGTTGAAGGGTTGAAAACAGGGTCTTGTTGATTATAACATCTTTTGCAAGGTTGACATTGAACCCAACTCAAGTCACTCCCAGTGTCCACAATCACTGTCATTTTTCGACCACCTAATTCCACTGTAACTATGTAGTTTAGTGTCTGCAGTCTTATACCAGAAGTTAATGGGATTGGAGCATCCACTGAATCATCAATATTTCGGCCAGAAATGATGCTTTTCATTCTAGATTGAAGTGATCGAAGCTGAAAATCATCCATGATCAAGTGTTTTTTAAGCTTCTTGTTCCAGTCTAGGATCTTTCCTGAGCAAGAATCTTTGTGCTTCATTTCCAATATGGTTGCACCATTCTCCCATCCTTTAATTCCCAAACAGAATGAGAACATTAGTCCATATTTGGGCACTGTAGTTGTATTTTAAAAATCAAATACTAGTGTAACTTTACCAACAAAGCAGAGGAATAATACAAATGAAGATTGTATATGGATGCCATATATTCTCAAAAAAGGAAAATAAATTGTATAATTTTGATCCCCAGTGATCCAAAACAGTTAGTTTCAGGGGGGGTGGGAGAAATTTTTCAAATATTTATACCAAGTATTATAAATAATTCAACAATGGAGTACATCATTCAAAGTTAAAGAAAGTGAAGCCAAGATAAAGTTTTCCAATGATGGATGTTTCCCAATTCCCATAAAGCATGAACTCAGTTATAGATAGTGCTGGCATAAAAGGAAAGTAAGTAGTAGAGTACAGATCCCAAAAGTGGAGAACAGATAAATAAAGAAGATAGCTAGCTTAAAAAAAGATTTGGTCACCATTGGCCAAACCATTCTTTAAGCCTTCTCTTTTTCACTTTGCTACTCACTTGTTTCTTGGGAGAGACAAGTTGAACTATTACTCCCCTGTTTCCATTGAAATTTATGCATGCTGAGGACTTTCTTCCCTTGAAAGCATTGAACCCCATTATCAAAAATGGCGAGGGTAGAAACAAGAAGAGAGAGAAGGAGTAGTTTTGATGGAAAAGGAGGTTTTGCTTGCACCATTTTGATGATGAAGAAGGGTAAGAAGTTATGAGTTGCCGAGAACAAAAAATGGAACAAAGAAAGAATCTCGGCTATGAGTGTGTGAATATCTGAATGTGTGTGTGAGAGAAAGAGAGAAAGGCAGGGAGGGAAGGAGGGAGAAGAGAGGGAGATTCTTAAGAGTTGGAGTTTGGCAAGAGAACAAAAGAGAAATGGCTGGCTAAAGGACCCCACTGGTGCATGAGAAATTATTGTAGATTCACGTGCAAATTCTTGGCACCAAAAAAAAAAAAGGGAGATGTGTGTTACCGCTGTGTTTGTAGCTAGTAGTGGACATGGTGGGATATGGAGAGGTAGTGATATTTACAATAATTTGATTGGTTTGCTGAGCTTTCATAAGATAAGGACTCGCCCATCACGGAATCAACTGTCACAACTTACTCCGAGAGAGAGAGAGATAGAGAGAGGGAGACATGAAGAAGCATTTTGATATTGTGTGTTTGATTATTGTCCCTTTCTACATGGTACTGGGAGCACTAGCACTCGAGCATTATATCTATGAACATAGCATTAGACTTTTGTGTTCTGCAGAGTAATTAGATAACAATTAATCAACTTGATCTTGAGTCTTAATTATTTGATTAGACGTCCCTCTATTGTTTTCCCCCTCTAAACCAGGTTATTACAAGATGGATGGAAAAACCTTGGACCTTACACCAACAATTTTAGCGTCACGGCTCCTGTGTATACATTGACATCTGCAAGAACATTCGGGAGACCTTAATCCATAAATCAAGCTACTAATCAAGAGTTTTGGGGTTCTTCTGTGGGTAAATGGTGCCCAATTCCTACGTATCGACATGTCTCAGATCACCTGCGATTCCTTGGAGTGTTCTATCCTTGTTTCCTACGTTGCTCCTCTCAACTGTGGAGCTGTTTGACTCTTGCTTTTTGGATTTTAACCAAGGCATCCATGGCAGGGTCCCTCACCAAACTTTTTTTTATAAGCACTCAAGCACCATATTATAAAGTAAAATCATCTCCTTGGATCAGCACTTGACAAATTTGGAATTGCCAGTATAATAATAATAATTAAATTTCGTTTCATAATGCGTTCGAAAGGTATTTTTAAGTATTTTTTTAATTCCATTCCCCTCCCCCCACATTCATTCTCTTCAATCAAGTAGCTTGTTATGAGAAAAATGCATGAGAGGTAAGCAGGAATCGTGTTCAGCTACATCCTTGATCAGCTGTTTATATTGAATCGGAAAGGCAGCTACATTTGTTCATTAATTTGGTCCATCTCATACTTACTCTTTAGTGAACTCTTTTTGTCTCGTCGATTGATGTGGGGCAATTATGTAGGATTTGATTCTAGTAATTACTTAATATTTAAAACAATAATTACAAAAACATAAAACATGGGGAAATAATATTACACATGTTTCTTGATTTAATGTGAATTATAATAATAAATTGATGGTTTTGTCATCGACAAAAAATCAAATCAACCGAACTGGCATTCACAAATAAAAATAATTTTTATAAGACTCATTTGTCATTATATATTTGTTAAGGGTTATCTCGGTTTTTTTTTGTTTTTTATACAGTAAAACTACTTAAGTACCCTTAAAAGAAACATTTGCACATGGCATGAGATAGGGGCATTTTCAGTTTTTTATTTTATTAAACACAATATAATGATTCAATTGCTCTTATAATCAAAATTGTCAAAATGTTACTTTAGGGGCTTTTGTATAATTTCATAGAGGTTTTTTCGTAGTTATTATTTGGTTCCAGGGGCAATGTTGTAATTTGATGGATAAAAAAACTAAAAAAATTGCTCGTGTTAGCCCGTCATTTGCTCTGTTGCTTTAGACGGTGTGTACAACTAACTTTGGTAGTGAAAAACTTGTTCCAGTCGTGTCATTAGATTTCTTACAATGTCTTCTTCCTCAAGAGATAGCGTGTGTTGGTTGTTTCTCAATGGATTGTCACTGACAATATTTTTCTTTTTCTTTTTTTCATATTCACTCTCCTCTCTTGAAATTCGCACTGGTCATTTAAAATTTCAGGGTAGTCCTCTAGTTGCGTCTATTTGAGTGTCGGTGTTTTTTTCATATTTGTAATTTTTTTCTTTGATCCTTTTATATATTTTTTATTTTTTTTTAATTTCATCATTGAATCTAAATTTATTATTTATTATTTCTTTAATTTTGGTCTTGATTCTTTTCTTGCCCATTTTGTAACCTTTCAATAGTTTTTAACTTCATCCTTTGATTAAAAAAATTAATTTGTTATTTTTATAGTTTATTTCTCATTCTTTTGATGGTTTCTTCTTTTAATTATTTTATGAATTTAATTTTTATTTTTAATTTAACCCTTCAATCCAAAAATTATTTATCTTTGTTTTTTCAGATTTAATCCTCATTCTTTTAATTGTTATTTTTTTTTATCTTTTTGTACAATTATTTTTTCTTTTGGTTTTATCATTTGACATTTTATTTATTGAAAATTAAACTTCGTGATTTTTCCAGGTTTGGTGCTTCTGATCAAATGGTGTGGGTCACGAGTTTTATAAGTTAATACGGGTTGACATTTTTTTTTTTACTTATTTTCTTTTTAGATCTCGTTATTCGACATTGATTTTTTACCAAAATAGGCTTTGTAGTTTTATTTGTTTTTATTTCTATCAAGTTTTATTTGTTTTTCTTTCTATCGAGTTATCTCGATCTCATGACCTAACATGTGGGTTTGACGGGTTAACCTGGGTGAGCTCGCATCTTTTGTTGGCTTTTAATTATTCTTTCTTCTTTTAAATTCTTTTGTGTTGTTGGTTTTTTAAAATTTCATCCTTCAATATTTGGTTTGTTGAAAATATAGCTTTGTGATTTTTTTATATTTGGCATTTTCATTCAAATGGCCCGAGTCACAAGTTTTATAAGCTAACAATGGTTTTTTAAAAAAATAGATTTCATGGTTTTCTTCATCTTCCTTATATTGGGTTACCTATTCTCATAATCTAACTTGTGAGTTTGGTAGGTTGATCCAAATGAGCTCTAGTTTTTTTTTTTCTTATAATTACTATTTTTTTATCCTTTTATATCATTGAATTTTTTTTTTAATTTCATCCTTCAATATTTGATTAGTTGAAAATTAGGTTTTAGGTTTTATAAATTTGGCATTTCTAGTCAAATGACTTAGGTCAGGTAGATTAACACGAGTTGACATTGTTTTTATAGGCTTAATTTTTTTTTGTTGAGAATTGATCTTTTTAATTAGATCCGAATCTGAGATTTCACGAGTTATGATTTTAGAATATTAAATTAGGATTGTCTTTTTTATGTTATTAAATTAATCACACTTATTAAACATAGTCGGTTCAATATCTTGAGTCTTGAATTTATTTTCCTTGCTTAGGAATTCTAGTGTCACTTTAACTTTGCTCTTCTTACATCCAAAAAACTTTGGCTTGACTCGAGTCGTTGCACGGCTACTGATATAAATTTACTCGGGTCACCTTTTTTAAATTAATTTTTTTTAATTTCCAGCCTTCAATATTTTGTTCATTATAATTGGAATTTCTAAATTTTTTTATGTGGATTCCATGGTTTTATCATGATATCGCATCTCATATCATGGGTTTCACGTTAATCATTGTTAGTCCAAGTTAATTGAATACATTGCTATCCCAATAATGTTTTTTTAAAAAATATATCATCTAATAAGTTACTATTTAAATATTTTAAAAGTATTTAATCATTATACTCTTTAACTTCCTAATGTCTTAGTATTTTTTTAGGATGAAAAAAAAAAAAAACTGACCCACAGTGCAGAACAAAAGGCTAGTAATCATCTAAATTAAATTATAATATTGATACCAATCAAGCATATAAATCATCAACAATATAGATTTGTCTATGCACAAAAAAAACTATTGAAATAAGATGGAAGGCCCATTGTCATAGGTCTAGAAGCTCATGACTACAATTATTAAACATGGTTTAACTTGTCAGATTAACTTGGAGCTAACATGTAATATGTTTGTTTTTAAATTATTTTGAACATTAATTTAAATAATTGGATGTCAACCCATAACTATCATTTTATATTTTAAATATATATTGGATCAATTTCAATAATTTTTTAAAAAAAAATTATTCAAAACAATATCATTTTATATTTTAAAATTATTATTTAAAACAATATTATTTTAAAATTATTAGAAAACCCAAACTCTTGTCTTAATCACGTCAAGCCTCCAGCAGTATTTGACTTAATCGTCTGTTATGATAAAAAGGTGAGGTAGGCATAATAATCTTATTATTATCTTTCGTCTGTCTACTAATAATATATTCTTCTATTTATTAATACGTCAAGCATTTTATAAAAAGAAATTCATAAAAAAAAATAAAGAAAAACACCTTCTTAATAATTACTTGGATATTAATTATTATTATTAAGAAGTTTCCCTTAATTTTAATCCAAGACCACCTGAAGACTGAACCCTGTATAAAACTAATAATATTTAATGATTGAGATTGTAGTAGGGTTGTGTTTTAAAGTATTTTTTATTTAGAAATGTATTAAAATAATATTTTTTATTTTTAAAAAATTATTTTTGATATTAACATATTAAAATACTCTAAAAACATATAAAAAATATTTTTTAATAAAAATAATTTAAAATTTAAAAAAATATAATTTACGCTGCATTCCCAAATAAACTTTTAAAAGCGAAATCCGTGAACCCTGGGTTCTATATTGCCGACTCAAGTGGGCATTTTCTCATCCTAAAAAATGGTTTTCGTTAGACCAAATTGTGAGGGCTACGACCCAAATATAACAATACATATTTCAAGGAAGAAGCTATGAACCATCGAGCCCACAGTGAGGAGACTCCAAGCCAGGCCCAAGGATTTATAGCCATTGACCTTGTGTGCATGAAGCTGTGTATCATATAATAACTGCTTCAAGTGACTAGCCATTTGATCGGATAGTTTTTTCTACCAATACAAATTTTGAACATGCACCCCTTTTTTATATGTTTTTTAAAATATATATATAAATTAAAAAACTCATGCACGGATCTAATTAAATAAATCAGGAATTATTTATATAAATAAATAAATAAAATCATTAATGATAAATAAAAATAAATTTGAGAGACACACATAAATCAACATATTTAATCTCGTAAAAATGATCATTTAGTCGGTTGTGTTTAATGAATTTTTTTATTAAATTTTTTTTTTAAATCATGTGATAATAGAAACTGATAGGCATATAAAATTAATTAAATAAAAGAAAAGAAAAAATTATTGTGCAAGCCTGCACATATTAAAAATATTATCAAGAAATATTTTTTTATTTGTAAAAATAAATCTAATTTATATAAAATACAAAAAAAATATTTATGAATCATATTAACCTCTTAAAAACTTAAAAATACACGATATAATTAAAAAATAATTGCTATTTAAAAAAAAGCTAAATAGGCACAAAACAAAACGTAATCACATACAAGGGATATTAATTAAATACAAATTAAAAATTATCTTTTTAAAAATATAAAAAACGTATTAATTAAAAACAAAAAAATCAAAATTAAAAAAAAAAAAAAACATGTCACATGTTATTGGGTCTAGTAAGCCAGGCTAGGTGCCTGGCCCATAACGAATGGGCCCGCATGCGGGCTCCTAATAATTTTTTAAGAAATTGTGTTGTACTTCCCACTTATTTTTTTAAAGAAAAAACTTGAAACCAACATGAAACAAAAACTC
>Ga0307515_10014144_pt1 | contig 14833 bp, 14 predicted proteins | sample 17_EM_MG_FD_194513 | JGI IMG/M metagenome (GOLD analysis project Ga0307515, IMG submission 194513) | Populus trichocarpa ectomycorrhiza microbial communities from riparian zone in the Pacific Northwest, United States - 17_EM | ecosystem: Host-associated > Plants > Roots > Unclassified | place... | reverse complement strand
CGCGGACACCTTCGAGGAGGCCCTCGCGCTGGTGAACGCCAACCCGTACGGCAACGGCACCGCGATCTTCACCACCGACGGCCTGGCCGCGCGCGAGTTCGAGCGCCGGGTGCAGGTGGGCATGGTCGGCATCAACGTCCCGATCCCGGTGCCGATGGCCTACTACTCCTTCGGCGGCTGGAAGGACTCGCTGTTCGGCGACACCCACGTCCACGGCGCCGAGGGCGTCCGGTTCTACACGCGGGCCAAGGCCGTCACGTCACGCTGGCCGCGCCAGGCGCACGGCGTCGACCTGGGTTTCCCCACACACCGCTGAGTTTCCAGACACAGGAGGGTTTACGACGATGAGGTTGGGACTGGCGGGCACCGGGCGGATCGGCACCGCCCACGCGGAGACGCTCAAGGGGTTCGAGGAGGTCGAGTCGGTCGTCGTGGCCGACGTCGACACCGCGCGCGCTCAGGCGGCAGGGGCGAAACTGGGAGTGGAGGTCGCGGCGAGCATCGAGGGGCTGTTCGCCGCGGGGCTGGACGGCCTGGTCGTCACGGCGGCCACCGACGCCCACCCGGGGCTGATCATCGCGGCGGTCGACGCGGGTCTCCCGGTGTTCTGCGAGAAGCCGGTCGCGGCCGACATCCCCGGCACCCTGGCCGTCATCGACCGGATCGGCGCGTCCGACGTCCCGGTCCAAATCGGTTTCCAGCGCCGTTTCGACGCAGGTTACGCGGCGGCTCGGGCGGCCGTCGCGTCGGGGGAGCTGGGCTGGCTGCACACGTTGCGCGCGACCACGTTCGACCCGGCGCCCCCGCCGGCGGAGTACGTCGCGCACTCAGGTGGGCTGTTCCGCGACTGCGGCGTCCACGACTTCGACATCATTCGCTGGGTGAGCGGCCGCGAGATCGAGGAGGTCTACGCGATCGGTGCCAACCGGGGTGAGCGGTTCTTCGCCGACGCGGGTGACGTCGACACGGCGGCGGCGACCCTCACCCTGGACGACGGCACCTTGGCGACGGTGTCGCTGACCCGCTACAACGGCGCCGGCTACGACGTCCGCTTGGAGGCGCTGGGTTCGGTCGCGAACGTTGTGGTCGGTATGGACGACCGCGCGCCGCTGCGGTCGGTCGAGCCGGGTGTCCCGCTGCTGCCGGGGCCGCCGTACCCGGGGTTCATGGAGCGCTTCCGCCCGGCGTACACGACAGAGCTGAAGGCGTTCCTCGACGTCGTGGCCGGTCGCGCGCCTTCCCCATGCGTCGTGGCCGACGCGCTCGAAGCGTTCTACATCGCCGAAGCTTGCGAGGTCTCGCGGCGGGAGCGCCGCCCGGTGAAACTGACGGAGGTCCGCCGCTGAATCAGGTGTGACTGAGCGGGCATCTCGCGTGATTGGAGGGGCATCAGCGTGATGCCCTTCCAATCACGCGTGATGCCCCTCTGATCACGGGCGGAGGAGCTTGCGGACCGTGCGTTCGACCAGGTCGGCGGCCTTCGGCGGGGGAGTGCGGCCGGTCGAGAGGTAGCGGTGGACGACCGCGCGCGGGATCTCGACGAGGGCCAGGACGACGTCCTCGTCGGTGCAGCCGGTGAGCGGGGGTAGGGCCGTCGTCGCGCGTTTCAGGACTTTGCGGAGTTCCTCTTCCGCGGCGGTCAGGGCGGCGACCGCTTCGGGTGACCAGTCGGCGGGGCCGAAGGCCTGTTTGCCCGCGTCGAGGACCCGCGCGCCCTCGGGGTGCTTGCGGCACCAGCGGACGACGCTCGTCGCGGCCTCGACCGCCGCGTCCACCGAGGCCGCGTCGCCGAGGGTCTCGGCAAACAGGTCCTGGAAGTCGCGCAGGGTGCGGAGCCAAAGCGAGGCCAGCAGGGCCGGGCGGTCCGGGAAGCGGTGGTAGATGGAGCCGTTCGGCGCGCCCGCGGCCTTGGCCGTCGCGGCCATCGTGACCGCGCGGGCGCCGCCTTCGGCGAACAACGCCGTCGCGGCGTCGAGGAACTGTGCTGTGGTGTGCGTCGCGGGCCGGCCCATGGTTCTGGAGACTATCCTCTGATACGTTCTGGAGGACAGTCTCCAGAACGGAGGTTCGCGCCATGGTCCGCAACGTCCACACCCGCCGCTTTCCCGGGGCGGAGTCCCGGCTGATCGAGCTCCTGGACACGCTCGGCACGGCGGACGACCGGCTCTGGCCGGTCGCCGACTGGCCACCCACGCGGCTCGACGGCCCCCGCGTCCCGGGCACGACCGCGGGGCACGGTCCCGTCCGGTACGTGCTCGAAGAGGCGTCGCGCAGTCGTTTGCGCTTCCGCTTCACGGCGCCGACGGGTCTGCACGGCTACCACGAGTTCACCGTGACGAGTGACGTGCTCACGCACGTCCTGGCCGGGACCCTCCACGACTGGGCCCGGCTGAGCTGGCCGCTGGTGTTCCGTCCGCTGCACGACGCGCTGCTGGAGCAACTTCTGGACCGCGCCGAACTGGCCGTGACCGGAAAGGTGGACCGGCCGGTCGGGTGGTCGCGGTACGTCCGCTGCCTGCGTGCCCTGGCCCGAATTCGCTCGCGCGCCCCGACGTCTTGAATGACTCATTCAGGACCTCGCACGTCCTGAATGGGTCATTCAGGACGTCGGATGGGCGGCTGGGGAGGCTCAGCGCCGGCCCGCCAGCCGGGGCAGGATCTCTGTGCGCACGTACTCCAGCGCGTCCCGCTCCGCCACGATGTGCGGCCCCTGCACCCATGTCACCCCGTGCCGCACAGCCGCGGCCGTCAGGCGTTCGCGCAACGGCCCCACCACCCCCGCGCCCAGCACCAGCGCGTCCACCACACCCAGGCGGGACAACGCTCCTTCCTCCGAAGCGACGCCCTCCGCGGCGAGACCCGCCGCGGACAGCGCCGCCGTCACCCTCGAGACCGTGGCCGGGTTGCGGCCGAACAGCAGCACCTTCATGCCACCCAGTCTGGAACCTCAATCGCACTTGAGGTCAAGTCCGTGAAGGCCTCCTTACCGGCTCAAGACGCCGGTAAGGAGGCCTTCACGGCTTTCAGGCCACCTCAGTCGAGCTGCAGCTCCGGGCGGTACATGTCGATCCAGTGGTACAGGTCGAGCAGGCGGTCCAGGCCGATCCGGGCCGCCGGGTCCATGGTCGCCGGGTCCACTTCGGACACCCGGTGCGCCCACGCCTTGTCGACCAGCCCGAACACCGAGTGGTTCGGCTCCGCGAGGACCTCCTTGACCTGCTGCTGCAGCGCCGCCGCGTAGCCCGGGTCCTGCGTCGAGGGGTACGGGCTCTTCACGCGGTCCCGTACCGAGTCCGGCAGCACGTGCTTGGTGGCGTGCCGCAGCAGGCTCTTCTCCCGGCCGTCGAACGTCTTCAGCGACCACGGTGTGTTGTAGACGTACTCGACCAGGCGGTGGTCGCAGAACGGCACGCGGACCTCCAGGCCCACCGCCATCGACGCGCGGTCCTTGCGGTCGAGCAGCATCCGCACGAACCGGGTCAGGTGCAGGTTGCAGATCGTCCGCATCCGCGCCTCGCGCTCGGACTCGCCGTCCAGGTGGTCGACGGCAGCGACCGCCGTCGCGTACTGGTCCGCGACGTAGGCCTCCAGGTTGAGCTTGCGGACCAGCTCCGGCGTGTACAGCGACGCCCGCTCGTCCATCATCGACGTCCGGAACGCCAGCCACGGGAACGTGTCCGCGTTGACGGCCTTCTCGTCGTGGAACCAGCGGTAGCCGCCGAACACCTCGTCGGCCGACTCGCCCGACAGGGCCACCGTCGATTCGCCGCGGATCGCCTTGAACAGCAGGTACAGCGACGTGTCCATGTCGCCGAGCCCGGCCGGGATGTCCCGGGCCTTCAGCACCGCGCGCCGCACGGCCGGGTCGCTCAGCTCCGCCGGGTTCAGTATGACGTCCTTGTGCGCGGACCCGACCAGGTTCGCGACGTCGCGGATGTACGGCGAGTCCGCGGTGTCGCGCATCTCGTCCGGCTTGAAGTTCTCTTCCTGGCCGAAGAAGTCGACGGAGAACGTCCGCAGCTGCTCGCCCTGCTCGGCGAGGTGGGGCGCGGCGAGGCCGGTGACGGCGCTGGAATCGAGCCCGCCCGACAGCAGCACGCAGCGCGGGACGTCCGCGACGAGCTGGCGGTGCACGATGTCGGTCATCAGCTCGCGGACGCGTTCGACCGTGGTCTCCTGGTCGTCCGTGTGCTGCTTCGCGTCGAGCTTCCAGTACGTCCGGGTGCGGATGCCCTCGCGCGACACGGTGACGATGGTGCCGGGCTGGACCTCTTCCATGTCCTTCCACAGCGACCAGCCGGGGCGCTTGGTGAACGCCATCAGCTCGCGCAGGCCGTCGGTGTCGACCACCTTGCGGGCGAGCGGGTTCTCGAGGATCGCCTTCGGCTCGGAACCGAACAGCACGCCGTCGGCCGTGGGGTAGTAGTAGAACGGCTTGATGCCCATCCGGTCGCGGATCATGACCAGGCGGTCGTCGCGCTCGTCCCAGATCGCGAAGGCGTACATGCCGTTGAGGTGGTCGACGACCGCGTCGCCCCACTGCAGGTAGCCGTGCAGCACGACTTCGGTGTCGCTGTCGGTCTCCCACTTGTGGCCCAGCTTCGTCAGCTCTTCCTTCAGCTCGGCGAAGTTGTAGGCCTCACCGCTGTAGACCATCGCGACGTCGCCGTTCGGCGTGTGCACGGACATCGGCTGACGGCCGCCGGGCAGGTCGATGATGGCCAGCCGCCGGTGTCCGAGCGCGACGTGCGTGCGCACCCAGGTACCGACGTCGTCCGGGCCACGGCAGGCCATGGTCTCCGTCATGGCGTCCACGACGTCCCGCCGCCGCGTGAGGTCGGCGTCGTAGGAAACCCAGCCGGCGATACCGCACATGTGTACCCCTCCCAAAGATACTTAGCTGATACAACTATCGGTAACACAGGTGTAACACGACGCGAAGATCTTGTCTGCCCGAATTGCACGTTCCGCACTCATTTGGTCACACACTGTGCCGTGAGTCACTCACCAACCGCAGCGGGGTCCTGGCGAAGGCAAACGCTTGCGTGACCGGCGCCACCCGCCATAAAGACGGCGTAAATGCGCATCAGGAACGCGTCAAGGCGCCGTCAGCCGGCCTCCGGAGCGGCCTCCCGCAGCCGCACAGTGGCGTTGTCCCTGGTCACCGAAAGCGGTGACCTGTCCTGAGAGGTGCCTAGTGGCCGACTTGCTCTACGCCGTTCTGATGATCGGCATCTTCGTGGTGATCGCACTGGCCCTGCGTGGTTTGGAGAAGCTGTGAGTGGCGCGGGCACCGTGGCCAACGTCGTCGGCGGACTGCTGGCGCTCGGCCTTCTCGTCTACCTGTTCGTCGCCTTGATCAGGCCGGAGAAATTCTGATGCGCCCCGACGTACTCACCCCCGCGGAGGGGCAAAAATGACCGACACGACGGCCGGGCTCGTCCAGCTCGGTCTCCTCTTCGCGGCCCTCGCCGTGGTCTACAAGCCACTGGGCGACTACATGGCGCGCGTCTTCTCCACCGAGAAGCACCTGAAGCTCGAAAAGGGCCTCTACAAGCTCTTCCGCGTCAACCCGGATTCCGAGCAGCGGTGGCCGACCTACGCCGCCGGTGTGCTCGGCTTCTCGTTCGTCTCGGTCGTCCTGCTCTACCTGCTGCAGCGGCTGCAGCCGATCCTGCCGTGGAACCTGGGTCGCGGCTCGGTGAGCCCCGGCGTCGCGTTCAACACGGCGATCTCGTTCGTCACCAACACGAACTGGCAGTCCTACGTCCCCGAGACGACGATGGGCCACTTCGTGCAGATGGCCGGGCTCACCGTGCAGAACTTCCTGTCCGCGGGCGTCGGCCTGGCCGTGGCCATCGCACTGACCCGCGGGTTCATCCGCTCGCGCACCGACCGGCTCGGCAACTTCTGGGTGGACCTCACCCGCGGCACCATCCGCGTCCTGCTGCCGATGGCCTTCGTGTTCGCGATCGTGCTCGTGGCCCTCGGCGTGGTGCAGAGCCTCAAGGCGGGTGTCGCCGTGACGAACCCCGACGGCAGCCGGAGCACTATCGCGCTGGCGCCGGCTGCGAGCCAGGAGGCGATCAAGGAGCTCGGCACCAACGGCGGCGGCATCCTCAACGCCAACTCGGCGCACCCGTTCGAGAACCCCAGCGCGTGGACGAACCTGATCGAGCTGTTCCTGATCCTGGTGATCCCGGTCAGCCTGACCCGCACGTTCGGCAAGCTGGTCGGCAAGCCCAAGCAGGGTTACGTCCTGCTCGGCGTGATGGGCCTGCTGTGGGCCGCGTCGCTGGCCGTCATCTGGTTCTCCGAGGCCAAGGCGAGCAACCCGGCCGCGCTGGCCGCCGGGGCGAGCATGGAAGGCAAGGAACAACGCTTCGGGCTGAGCCTGACGTCGATATTCGCCGACACCACCACCGGCACGTCCACGGGCGCGGTCAACGGCGCCCACGACAGTCTCTCGGGGCTCGGCGGCGGGGGACCGCTGCTGAACATTCTCTATGGCGAGATCTCGCCGGGCGGCGTCGGCACCGGCCTCTACGGCATCCTCGTGATGGCGATCATCGCGATGTTCCTCGCCGGCCTGATGGTCGGGCGGACGCCGGAGTACCTGGGCAAGAAGCTCGGCAAGCGCGAGGTCACCGCCGCGGCGATCTCGATGCTGGCCATGCCGACGGTCGTCCTCATCGGCAGCGGCATCGCCCTCATGCTGCCGGGCACGGCGGGCGCGCTCGGCAACAGCGGCGCGCACGGCCTTTCCGAGATCCTCTACGGCTACGCCTCGACCGGCAACAACAACGGCAGCGCGTTCGGCGGGCTGACCGCGACGAGCGACTGGTTCCAGTCGTCGTTCGGCGTCGCCATGGCGCTCGGCCGGTTCATCCCGATCGTCGCCGTGCTCTGCCTGGCCGGCTCGCTGGCCGCGCAGAAGAAGGTCCCCGAAACGGCGGGGACGCTGCCCACCACCGGGCCGCTGTTCGCCACCATGCTCACCGGCACGGTGGTGCTCGTCGCGGCCCTCACGTTCATCCCGGCGCTCGCGCTCGGGCCCATCGCGGAGGCACTCGCATGACCGTCACCGAAGAACGAAGTCAGGTGACCCAACACCACGTGGAGAACGCCGGCCGGGTCGGCGCGGGCGTGTTCAGCCCCCGCCAGCTCTGGACGTCCCTGCCCGACGCTTTCCGGAAGCTCAATCCGAAGCACCAGCTCGCCAACCCGGTGATGTTCGTGGTGTGGGTCGGCTCGGCGCTGACCACCGTCTTCGCGATCACCGACCCGAGCGTCTTCACCATCCTGATCGCGATCTGGCTGTGGTTCACGGTCATCTTCGCGAACCTCGCCGAAGCCGCCGCCGAAGGACGCGGCAAGGCGCAGGCGGAAACCCTGCGGAGGTCGAAGAAGGAGACCGTTGCCCGGCGGCTCACCGGGAACGGCGACGAGGAGCAGGTGCCCGGTGTCGACCTGCGCGTCGGCGACCTCGTGGTCGTCGAGGCCGGCCAGGTGATCCCGGGTGACGGCGACGTCGTCGAGGGCATCGCGACCGTCGACGAGTCGGCCATCACCGGCGAGTCCGCGCCGGTCATCCGCGAGTCGGGTGGTGACCGGAGCGCCGTCACCGGCGGCACGACCGTGCTGAGCGACCGGATCGTCGTGAAGATCACGACCAAGCCGGGCGAGTCCTTTGTGGACCGCATGATCGCTTTGGTGGAAGGCGCTTCCCGGCAGAAGACGCCGAACGAGATCGCGCTGACCATCCTGCTGGCCACGCTGACCATCATCTTCCTGCTCGCCGTCGTGGCGCTGCAGCCGATGGCCGGCTACTCCGGCAGCGAGCAGTCGGTGATCGTGCTGACCGCGTTGCTGGTCTGCCTGATCCCGACGACGATCGGTGCGCTGTTGTCCGCGATCGGCATCGCCGGGATGGACCGCCTGGTGCAGCGCAACGTCCTCGCGACGAGCGGCCGCGCGGTCGAAGCCGCGGGCGACGTCTCGACATTGCTGCTCGACAAGACCGGCACCATCACCTTCGGCAACCGCCGGGCCACTGAGCTGATCACCGTGGGATCGTCCACTTCGGACGAACTCGCCCGCGCCGCCCGGCTGGCCAGCCTCGCCGACGAAACCCCCGAAGGACGCAGCGTCGTCGAGCTGACCGCGGCCTACGCGGGCGGGGACGAACGCGGTGAGTTCGTCCCGTTCACCGCGCAGACCCGGATGAGCGGGATCGACATCGGTGACCGGCGGATCCGCAAGGGCGCCGCTTCGGCCGTGCGCGCGTGGGTGCGTGACAACGGCGGGCAGTTCCCCGACGAGACCGAGCGCGTGGTCGACGAGATCAGCGCCCAGGGCGGCACCCCGCTGGTGGTCGCCGAAGACACCCTGGTGCGCGGCGTGATCCGGCTGTCCGACGTGGTCAAGCCGGGCATGAAGGAGCGCTTCAAGGAGCTCCGGGCGATGGGCATCAAGACGGTGATGATCACCGGCGACAACCCGCTCACCGCCAAGGCCATCGCGGCGGACGCGGGCGTCGACGACTACCTCGCCGAGGCCACGCCCGAAGACAAGATGGCGCTCATCAAGAAGGAGCAGGAGGGCGGGCGGCTGGTCGCGATGACCGGCGACGGCACCAACGACGCGCCCGCGCTCGCGCAGTCCGACGTCGGCGTCGCGATGAACACCGGCACGTCGGCCGCGAAAGAGGCCGGCAACATGGTCGACCTCGACAGCGACCCGACAAAGCTGATCGAGATCGTCGAGATCGGCAAGCAGCTGCTGATCACCCGCGGCGCGCTGACGACGTTCAGTGTCGCCAACGACCTGGCGAAGTACTTCGCGATCCTGCCGGCGATGTTCACCGGCATCTTCGCCCAGCTCGGCGCGTTGAACATCATGCACCTGGCCACGCCGAAGTCGGCGATCCTCTCCGCGGTCATCTTCAACGCGCTGATCATCGTGGTGCTGATCCCGTTGGCGTTGCGGGGAGTCCAGTACAAGCCGTCGTCGGCGTCCGCGCTGCTGCGCCGCAACCTGCTGATCTACGGCCTCGGCGGCATCGTCAGCCCCTTCCTCGGGATCTGGCTGATCGACCTGCTCGTGCGCCTCATCCCTGGAATCGGGTGAATGTCGTGAACACTCTCGTCAAGCAGACCTGGGCCGGACTGCGCGTGCTGATCGTGATGTCCGTCCTGCTCGGGGTGCTCTACCCCCTGGCGGTGTGGGCGATCGCCCGCATCCCGGGGCTGGAGGGCAACGCCGAAGGCTCGGTCGTCACGCAGAACGGCCAGGCCGTCGGGTCGTCGCTGATCGGCGTCGACCCGGTGCCCGCCGACCCGGCGCATGACCCGTGGTTCCACAACCGGCCCTCGGCGCTCTCGAAGGACGCGCTCGGCCCCGGCGACCCGTCGACGTCCGGCGCGTCCAACAAGGGCCCGTACAACGAGGACCTGGTGAAGACCATCGGCGAGCGCAAGGACGCCATCGCCAAGCGCGAAGGGGTGTCGCCCGATCAGGTACCGCCGGACGCGGTGACGGCGTCGGGGTCGGGGCTGGATCCGTCGATCAGCGTCGCCTACGCCGACCTCCAGATCGCCCGGGTCGCTCGGGTGACGGGGTTGCCGGTGGATCGGGTGAAGCAGCTCGTCGAGGCGAGCACCTCGAGCGCGGGGATCGGCATCCCCGGGGTGAATGTGCTCCAGCTCAACTTGGCCGTGCAAGCCGCGGCCGGAGGGGCACACTGACAGCGTGACCACGGAAAAGAAGCCGCGCCGAGGGGAGCTGAGGATCTACCTCGGCGCGGCTCCTGGTGTCGGCAAGACCTTCGCCATGCTCGGCGAGGCCCGGCGCCGCCTCGACCGCGGCACCGACGTCGTCGTCGGGCTGGTGGAGACGCACGGCCGCGAGAAGACCGCCGTGTTGCTCGACGGCCTGGAGATCGTGCCGCGGCGGTACGTCGAGCACCGCGGCCGCGTCTTCGAAGAGATGGACCTCGACGCGATCCTGGCCCGCGCCCCCGAGGTCGCCGTCGTCGACGAGCTCGCGCACACCAACGTGCCGGAGTCGCGCAACGCCAAGCGCTGGCAGGACGTCGAGGAGCTGCTCGACGCCGGGATCGACGTGCTGTCCACGGTCAACGTCCAGCACCTGCAGAGCCTCAACGACGTCGTCGAGCGGATCACCGGCGTCACCCAGCAGGAGACCGTGCCCGACGAGGTCGTCCGCCGCGCCGAGCAGCTCGAGCTGGTCGACATCACACCTGAAGCGCTGCGGCGGCGGCTCGCGCACGGCAACGTCTACCCGGCCGAGCGGATCGACGCCGCGCTCGGCAACTACTTCCGCCCCGGCAACCTCACCGCGCTGCGCGAGCTCGCCCTGCTGTGGGTGGCCGACCAGGTCGACGTCGCGCTGCAGCGCTACCGCGCCGAGCAGAAGATCACCGACACCTGGGAGACGCGCGAACGCGTCGTCGTCTCCATCACCGGCGGGCCGGAGAGCGAGACGCTCATCCGCCGCGCCAGCCGGATCGCCGGGCGCGCCGGCGCCGAGCTGCAGGTCCTCCACATCCTGCGTGGCGACGGCCTGTCCGGGCTCGGCCCGACCGCGATCGCCCGTTGCCGCACCCTGGCCGAAGACGTCGGCGCGACCTTCCACACGGTCGTCGGCGACGACGTCCCGACCGCCCTGCTGGATTTCGCCCGCGGCGTCAACGCGACGCAGCTGGTGATCGGCACCTCGCGGCGCTCCCGGGTGGCGCGGCTGTTCGACGAGGGCATCGGCGCCACCGTGGTCCGCCAGTCCGGCCCGATCGACGTCCACATGGTCACCCACGCCGAGGCGGGCGGGCGGCTGCGCGCCCGGCTGGGCGCGAGCCCGCTGGGGTTCTCGCGGCTGGTCGCGGGCTGGGTGCTGAGCGTCGTGCTGCCGGTGCTGGTGACGCTCATCGGCCTGTTCGTTCCCGCCGGGCTCGACTTCGCCACCGACGTCATCTCCTACGTGCTGGCCACGGTCGTGGTCGCCCTGGTCGGCGGCCTCGGCCCGGCGCTGGTCGCGGCCGTGCTCGGCGCCGGGCTGCTCAACTTCTTCTTCACGCCGCCGCTGTACACGCTGAACGTGCACACCCCGCAGAACCTCGTGACGCTGATCGCGATGGTCGTGGTCGCGGTGCTCGTCGCGCTGGTCGTCGACCAGGCCGCGCGCCGGGCCACGCAGGCGGCGCGGGCGCGGACGGAGGCGGCGCTGCTCGCTTCCTACGCCCGGACCGTGCTGACCCACGCCAACCCGATCGAGCGGCTGCTGGAGAAGGTCCGCGAGAACTTCGCGCTGACGTCGGTGACGCTGTTGGAGAAGCGCGAAGGCGAGTGGCGCCGGGTGGCGACCGCGGGGGAGCACCCGTGCACCGACCCGGACGAGGCCGACGTCGACATCGCGGTCACCGCCGACGTCCACCTGACCCTGCGCGGGCGTGCGCTGCCCGCGGCGGACCGGCGGGTGCTGGAGGCCGTCGCCGGGCAGGCTCTGCTGTCCCTGCGCCAGCAGCGCAGTGCCGACGCCGCGGCGCGGGCCGAGCGCAAGGCCGAAGCCACCGAGCTGCGGACGACGCTGCTTTCGGCCGTCGGGCACGACCTCCGGACGCCGCTGACGTCGATCAAGGCGTCCATCGGCAGCCTGCGCGCACCCGACCTGCACCTGTCCGAAGAGGACACCGCGGAGCTGATGGAGGCCATCGAACTGTCCGCGGACCGGCTCGCCGGCCTGATCGACAACCTGCTGGACTCCTCGCGGCTGGCCACCGGCGCGGTGCGGCCGCACCTGCGCCCGGTCGGCTACGACGAGGTCGTCACGCACGCGTTGTCCAATGTGGACGCTTCGGACGCGGTGGTCGTCGCGGTCGACGACCAGCTGCCTTCCGTGCTCGCCGACCCGGGGCTGTTGGAGCGGGTGGTGGCGAACGTGCTGGACAACGCCTTGAGGCATGGCGGGGGACCGGTGTCCGCGCGGGCCAGCGCCCACTCCGGCCACGTCGAGCTGCGGATCGTCGACCACGGCAAGGGGCTGCGCAAGGGCACCGCGGACTCGGCGTTCGCGCCGTTCCAGCGGCTAGGCGGCGACCGGGACGCGGCCCCCGGTGTCGGGCTCGGGCTGTCGGTGGCGAAGGGGTTCACCGAGGCGATGGGCGGCACGATCCGCGCCGAGGACACCCCCGGCGGCGGGCTCACCGTCGTCGTGTCCCTGCCCGCCTACGCGGGGCAGGATCCGGACAAGGACCTCCTCGCGTTCGACGAGGTCGAAGAGGGGGTGCGATGAGCGACACCGGGGCCACCGTGCTGGTGGTGGACGACGAGCCGCAGATCGTGCGGGCGCTGCGGATCAACCTGAACGCCCGCGGCTACAAGGTGATCACCGCGCACGACGGCACGGCCGCGCTCAAGGCCGTCGCCGAGACCAAGCCCGACGTCGTCGTGCTGGACCTCGGCCTGCCCGACCTGGACGGCACCGAGGTGATCGCCGGCCTGCGCGGCTGGACGACGGTGCCGATCATCGTGCTGTCCGCACGCGGTGACTCGGCCGACAAGGTCCAGGCCCTCGACGCGGGCGCCGACGACTACGTCACCAAGCCGTTCGGGATGGACGAGCTGCTGGCCCGCCTCCGGGCCGCGGTCCGCCGTTCGGCGGTGGCCGGCGCCGACGACGTGGACGCGGTGGTGAACACCGAGTCGTTCAGCATCGACCTGGCGGCGAAGAAGGTCCGCCGCGACGGTCACGAGGTCCACCTGACCAAGACGGAGTGGGGCGTGCTGGAGCTGCTGGTCCGCAACCGCGGCCGCCTGGTCGCGCAGAAGCAGCTGCTGCACTAGGTGTGGGGGCCGTCGTACGAGACGGAGTCCCACTACCTGCGGGTGTACCTGGCCCAGCTGCGGCGCAAGCTGGAGCCGGAGCCCTCGCGGCCTCGGCACCTGCTCACCGAGCCGGGCATGGGCTACCGCTTCGAAGCCTGACCCCGCGGCCCGTGTGGCTGGGGTCGGACTACCGGATCAGAACCAGAACGTCGGCTGGTCGGCGTGCAACGCCCCCGCGAAGCCGCACCGCGGTTTTGGCCTGGGAATGCCGAAGGCCACCGCCGTAGCGGTGGCCTTCGGGGTTTGTCTCACTGGGCGTGCGTGGCGCCGGCGCTCGATGGGGCGGTCGTTCCGGTCGTGGTGACCGTCGCACCGCCGGTGCTCGTCCCGCCGCCGGTCGTCGTCGTGGTCGGCGGGTCGGTCCGCGGTGACGTCGTCGTGGTCGGCGGCGGCGTGGTCGAACTGGGCGGCGTCGGGGTCGTCTTCGGCGTCGTCGCCGGGGGTGGAGTGCTGCCCGGGCCGCCCGGCGGGGGCGTGTACGGGGGCGGCGGGGCCTGGGTGACGACCGTCGTCGTGGTCTTGCCGTCCGGGCTGACCGAAACCACCGTCGTCGGAGCGCTCGAGGAGGGCGTGTCCGTCGGCGACGGCGGGCCGCCGAGGGTGGACGGGCCGCCCGGGGTCGGGGTGCCCGGCACCGTCTGGACGCCGGCGGGCGAGGTGCCCTGGCCGCCGGGGGCGCCGGTGCCGCCCGCGGTGGTCGCGGGGGCCGGCCCGGCGAGCTCGGCGACGGCGGCGAACGCCGTCGCGACGACCAGCCCGGCCACCCCGAGCACGACGTACCCGGCGCGGTTCGGTTTGCTGCTCTTCGGCGGCGCGGTGGTGTCGATCCTGGTGATGCGTGAGCTCGAATCCGACCCGTCGGGGCGGGGCATAGAGGCTCCTAGAAGATCGGGGAGACAGCAAAGCTTGCGGCTCGAGGTCGTCAAAGGATCACTGCTTGCCCGAGCGGGGGAACCCGGGAGGGCGACCTCGGCGGGGAGATTATCACCGTCAGTGCCGCATTCGCCCAGGTAGGGAGCCTGCGTGATCACAGTGCGCAGTCAATCTGTCCGGAAAGGATGAACGTGTGAGTGAGCAAGAAACGAACACCCGGTTGACGGCGTGGGTCCGCGGGCAGGTGCAGGGTGTCGGTTTCCGCTGGTGGACGCGCAGCCGGGCGCTCGAACTCGGCCTCGTCGGCAGTGCGCGCAACATGTCCGACGGCCGTGTTGAGGTCATAGCGGAGGGTGACCGAAACCACTGTGAGCGGCTGTTGGCCGTCCTGCGCTCCGGAGAATCACCCGGAAGTGTGGAGACCGTCGTCGAGCGCTGGTCCGACCCGAAAGGGGGACTCGCCGGCTTCTTCGAGCGGTAGGCCGGGCCTTGGTACTTCCGGGGCGGGTGTGGCGCATGAGGTTGCCGGTGCCGCCCGCGCTGTGCTAAGGCGCGCCGGTGAGGGGGCGCGTCCGGCGGTCCCCGGGCACCCCCAGGTAGCCTGGGACGATTGAAACGCCAGAACCGGCAGCCAGAGGGGTCAGCACCCAGTGCACCTGAAAAGCTTGACGCTGAAGGGCTTCAAGTCCTTCGCTTCGGCCACCACGCTGCGCTTCGAGCCGGGCATCACCTGCGTGGTCGGCCCGAACGGCTCCGGCAAGTCGAACGTGCTGGACGCGCTGCGCTGGGTCATGGGCACCCAGGGCGCCAAGGACCTGCGCGGCGGCAAGATGGAGGACGTCATCTTCGCCGGCACGGCGGGCCGCGCCCCGCTCGGCCGCGCCGAGGTCACCCTCACCATCGACAACGCCGACGGCGCGCTCCCCATCGAGTACGCCGAGGTCTCGATCACCCGCCGGATGTTCCGCGTCGGCGCGAGCGAGTACGAGATCAACGGTGACCGCTGCCGCCTGATGGACGTCCAGGAGCTGCTGTCGGACTCCGGCATCGGCCGCGAG
>Ga0307515_10014143_pt1 | contig 14834 bp, 11 predicted proteins | sample 17_EM_MG_FD_194513 | JGI IMG/M metagenome (GOLD analysis project Ga0307515, IMG submission 194513) | Populus trichocarpa ectomycorrhiza microbial communities from riparian zone in the Pacific Northwest, United States - 17_EM | ecosystem: Host-associated > Plants > Roots > Unclassified | place... | reverse complement strand
GGCACCAACGCCGACCTGGCGCAGGTGGAGGTGCAGAATCGCCTCAGCCGCGCGACGCCGCGCCTTCCGTCGGCGGTGACGCAGCAGGGCGTGCGCGTGGACAAGTCGCGCAGCAACTTCCTGCTGTTCGCGATCCTGTCGTCGAAGGACGGCTCACTCGACCCCATCGCGCTGGGTGACTACGCCTCGCGCAACGTGCTGCCCGAGCTGCAGCGCCTGCCGGGCGTGGGCACCGCGCAGCTGTTCGGCACCGAGCGCGCGATGCGCATCTGGGTCGACCCGGCCAAGCTGCAGGGCTTCGGGCTTTCGATGGGCGAAGTCACCGCGGCCATCCGCTCGCAGAACGCGCAGGTCGCTTCCGGCAGCATCGGCGACCTGCCCCACATTCCGGGCCAGGGCACGTCGGCCACCGTGGTGGTGAGCGGCCAGCTGGCCTCGGTGGAGCAGTTCGGCAACGTGCAGCTGCGCGCCAACCCCGACGGGTCCAGCGTGCGGCTGAAGGACGTGGCGCGCATCGAACTCGGCGCGCAGGCCTACGCCACTTCGGCGCGGCTCAACGGCAACCCGTCCACCGGCATCGGCGTGCAGCTCTCGCCCACCGGCAACGCGCTGGCCACCGCGGCCGCGGTGCGCGAGAAGATGGACGAGCTGCAGAAGTACTTTCCGCCGAGCGTCACCTACAGCGTGCCCTACGACAGCTCGCGCTTCGTGAAGATCTCGATCGCGCAGGTGGCCGAGACGCTGATCGAGGCGGTGGTGCTGGTCTTCCTGGTGATGTTCCTGTTCCTGCAGAACTTCCGCTACACGGTCATCCCGACGATCGTGGTGCCGGTGGCTTTACTCGGCACGTTCGCGGTGCTGCTCGCTTTGGGTTATTCGATCAACGTGCTGACGATGTTCGGCATGGTGCTGGTGATCGGCATCGTGGTGGACGATGCGATCGTCGTGGTCGAGAACGTCGAGCGCATCATGTCCGAGGAAGGGCTGCCGCCGCGCGAGGCGACACGCAAGGCGCTGGGGCAGATCCAGGGTGCCATTGTCGGCGTGACGGTGGTGCTGATCTCGGTGTTCGTGCCGCTGGCCTTCTTTGCCGGATCGGTGGGCAACATCTACCGCCAGTTCGCCGCCGTGATGGTGGCGTCGATCGCCTTCTCCGCCTTCATGGCGTTGAGCCTGACGCCGGCCCTGTGCGCCACGCTGCTGAAGCCGGTGGAAGCCGGCCACCATCTGGAAAAGCGCGGCTTCTTCGGCTGGTTCAACCGCGGCTTCAAGCGCACGGCCAAGGGTTATGAAGGCGTGGTGGCGCGCATGCTGCCGCGTGCGGCGCGCTACCTGATCATCTATGTCGCCATCATCGCGGCGGTGGGCGTGGTCTACGTGCGCCTGCCGACCTCGTTCCTACCGGCCGAAGACCAGGGCTACATGATCGTCAACGTGCAGCTGCCGCCGGGTGCGACGCAGGAACGCACGCGCGCGGTGATGCAGCAGGTGGAAGGCTTCATCCTGAAGCAGCCCGAGGTGCAGAGCATGGTGGGTGTGCTGGGCTTCAGCTTCTCGGGGCAAGGGCAGAACGCGGCCCTGGCTTTCGTGACGCTGAAAGACTGGAAGGAGCGCAGCGGTGCCGAACACAGCGCGCAGGCGGTCGCGGGGCGCGCTTTCGGCGCGCTGATGGGCGTGCGCGACGCCTTCATCTTCCCGCTGAGCCCGCCGCCGATCCCCGAACTCGGCACTGCCTCGGGCTTCGCCTTGCGCCTGCAGGATCGTGCCGGCAAGGGCCACGAGGCGCTGGTGGCCGCGCGCAACCAGTTCATGGGGCTGGCGAGCAAGAGCCCCATCCTCACGCAGGTGCGGCCCGACGGTCTGGAAGACGCGCCGCAGCTGCAGATCGACATCGACCGCGAGAAGGCGGCGGCACTGGGCGTGAGTTTCGATGCGATCAACGCGACGATCTCCACCGCACTGGGCTCGACCTACGTCAACGACTTCCCGAGCGCCGGCCGCCTGCAACGCGTGGTGGTGCAGGCCGACGCGCCGGCGCGCATGCAGCCCGACGACCTGCTGCGCCTGAACGCCAGCAACAGCAGGGGCCAGGCGGTGCCGCTGTCGGCTTTTGCGACCACACGCTGGATCACCGGCGCGATGCAGACCGTGCGCTACAACGGCTACCCGGCCATGCGCATCGGCGGCCAGGCGGCGCCCGGCTACAGCACCGGTGCGGCAATGGACGAGGTGGAGCGCATCGCGGCGCAGCTGCCCGCGGGCTTCGGTTTCGAATGGACGGGGCTTTCGCGCGAAGAGAAGATCGCCGGCTCGCAGGCGCTGATCCTCTACGGCTTTGCCATCCTGGCGGTGTTCCTGTGCCTGGCCGCGCTGTACGAAAGCTGGAGCATCCCGCTGGCGGTGATCCTGGTGGTGCCGCTGGGGGTACTGGGCGTGGTGCTGGGCACGCTGTTCCGGGGTTATGCCAACGATGTGTACTTCCAGGTCGGCCTGATCACGATCATCGGCCTGTCGGCGAAGAACGCGATCCTGATCATCGAGTTCGCGAAGGAGCTGCAGCTGCAGGGCCGCAGCCCGGTGGACGCAGCGCTGGAGGCCGCGCACCTGCGCTTCCGGCCGATCCTGATGACGTCGCTGGCCTTCATCCTGGGCGTGATGCCGCTGGTGCTGGCCAGCGGTGCCGGCTCGGCCAGCCAGCGTGCCATCGGCACCGGGGTGGTGGGCGGCATGATCACCGCGGTGCTGCTGGCGGTGCTGTTCGTGCCGGTGTTTTTCGTCGTCGTGCGCGGGCTGTTCAAGGCGGGGCTTGCGCCCGATGCGCTGCATGCGCAGCAGTCGCTGCCGCAGGAGGGGCGTTGAAATGAAGCGCCTGCTGCCTTTGACTCTTCTGGCCGCGCTGCTGCTGATGGCCGGCTGCGGCAGCCTGATCCCTGCCTACGAACGCCCCGCTGCGCCGGTGCCGGCGGCCTTCCCGGCCGCATCGGCCGGCAGCGGCACGGCGGCCGCGAACCTGCCTTGGCAGGAGTTCGTCAACGATGCGCGGCAGCGCACGCTGGTGGAGCTGGCGCTGAAGAACAACCGCGACTTGCGCATCGCGCTGCTCAACGTCGAACAGGCGCGCGCGGCGCTTGGCGTGCAGCGCGCCGACCAATGGCCGACGCTGGGCGCCGGTTTCAACGCCAACCGCACGCCGGCCGGCAACGGCAGCGCCTTGAAGACCTACACGGCGGGGCTCACGGTCAGTGCGTTCGAGCTCGACCTGTTCGGCCGCGTGAAGAGCCTGAGCGAAGCGGCGGCCGCGCGCTACCTGGCCAGCCAGGAAGGCCAGCGCGCGGCGCAGGTGTCGCTGATCGCCACCGTGGTCAGCGCCGACCTTGCGCTGCGTGCCGACGACGAACTGCTGCAGGTGACGCAGAGCACGCTGCAGTCGCGCGAAGAAGGCCTGAAGCTGACCCGCGTGAGGTTCGAAGGCGGTGTTGCGGCAGAGCCCGAGCTGCGCGCCGCCGAATCGCTGATTGCCGCGGCGCGCGTGACCCTGATCGCGCTGCAGCGCCAGCGTGCGCAGGACGTCAATGCGCTGGTGCTGCTGCTGGGCCAGGGCCTGCCCGAAGGCCTGCCTACCAACGCCACGCTCGACACGCTGAAGTTCGCCGAAGTGCCGGCCGGACTGCCGTCCGACGTGCTGCTGCAGCGGCCCGACGTGCGCCAGGCCGAGCAGCAGCTGATCGCTGCCAACGCCAACATCGGCGCGGCGCGCGCGGCCTTCTTCCCGCGCATCACGCTGACCGGCAGCGCGGGCTTCGCGAGCACCCAGCTGTCGGGCCTGTTCGACAACACCGCCTGGTCGTTCACCGGCCAATTGCTGCAGCCGCTGTTCGATGCGGGGCGCAACGAGAACAACCTGGCTTCGGCCCGAGCCGGGCGCGACATCGCGGTGGCGCAGTACGAGAAGACCGTGCAGACGGCGTTCCGCGAGGTGGCCGACGCGCTTGCCGGCCGCGCGACGCTGGGTGAGCAGCTGAGTGCGCAGCAGGCGCAGGCCGAAGCCGAGAGCCGGCGGCTGCAGCTGGCCGAACTGCTGTACCGCGGTGGGGTCGCCAGCCAGCTGGACCGGCTGGATGCCGAACGCTCATCCTTGGCGGCACGCCAGGCCGTGGTGCAGGTGCGCGCCGCGCAATTGCAGAACGCGGTGCTGCTGTACAGGGTGTTGGGTGGAGGGGCCACAATCGCCCCGTGAGCAGCGACAGCAGCCCCAGCAGCCCCGCCGACGAATACGCGATGCGCCTGGCGCTGGACCAGGCGCAGAACGCCTGGCTCGTCGGCGAGGTGCCGGTGGGCGCGGTGATCGTGCGCGACGGCCAGGTCGTCGCCACCGGCTACAACCGGCCGATCACCACACACGACCCGACCGCTCACGCCGAGATCGTCGCGCTGCGCCACGCGGCCACGCTGCTGGAGAACTACCGGCTGCCGGAGTGCGAGTTGTTCGTCACGCTGGAGCCTTGCGCCATGTGCGCAATGGCGCTGATGCACGCGCGCTTCAAGCGCGTGGTGTTCGGTGCCACTGACCCCAAGACCGGTGCGTCCGGCTCGGTGCTGAATCTTTTCGCCGAGCCGAGGCTGAACCACCACACGGCGCTGGAAGGCGGCGTGCTGGCCGACGCCTGCGGTGCCTTGCTGCGCCGGTTCTTCGCCGAGCGGCGTGCGCAGCAGCGCGAGGAGCGGGCTGTCGTGAGCGCTGTGGTCGATGAGCCGATCCCTGCCGGCGACGCCATCGAGTTGGCTGTCACGCCGGACGAAACCGATCCCGCTTCCAAGCCGTGAGTTGACGATGACCCTGCTGACTCTCTTCACGCCGGCCGGCGTGGTGCCCAAGGCCGCGCCGCTGCGCCTGGCTGCCAAACGTCTGCAGACACTCGGCTTCCAGGTTCAGCTGGACGACAGCGCGCTGGCGCGCAGCCAGCGTTTCGGCGGCGACGATGCAACACGGCTCGCGGCGCTGCACCGCGTCGCGCTGGCGGCGCCGTCGATCGCGATGGCCACGCGCGGCGGTTATGGCCTGACGCGCCTGCTCGACCGGATCGACTGGAAGCTGCTGGCGCGCAGCGTGGAGCAGGGCACGCGCTGGGTCGGCCACAGCGACATGACGGCGCTGCAGATGGGCTTGCTGGCACACACCGGCACCGACAGCTGGGCCGGGCCGATGGCGATCGACGATTTCAGCCGCGACGACGACATCGGCGGCGTGGACGAGGTCACGCGCGATTGTTTTGTCGAAGCGATGGATGGCAGTCTGGAAGCGGTGGGTTTCCGGACGGAGGCGGGCTTCGACGGGCTGTCGGTCAGCGGCCGGTTATGGGGCGGGAACCTGTCGATGCTGTGCGCGATGCTCGGCACGCCGCATTGGCCGCAGCAGCTGACGAAGGGCGGCGTGCTGTTCCTGGAGGACGTCAACGAACATCCGTACCGCGTCGAGCGCTGCTTGCTGCAGCTGCAGCAAGCGGGTGTGCTGGAACGCCAGAAGGCCGTCGTGCTGGGTGCGTTCAGCGCCTGGCGGCCGTCACCGCTGGACCGCGGTTACACGCTCAAGACGGCCGTGCAGCACCTGCGCACCGGCCTCGGCGTGCCGGTGTTGACCGGGCTGCCCTTCGGCCATGTGCACCCCAAGGTGAGCCTGCCCGTGGGCCGGCGTGTGCAGCTGCTGGTCGGCGGGCGCAACGCGCTGATCGGCTGGTAGGCAGTGCATAAAAAAGGCCCCGGGCTTGCGCGCGGGGCCTTGTCGAAGCTTGCTTCACTGGGCGGCAGGGCCGCCCGGCGAATCAGAACTTCTTGTCGTAGGAGACGGTGAACTTCACCGCGCGAGGCGCGCTGTACGCCTGCACCGCACCGTAGGTGTTGCGAAGGCCTTGGCCCGTGTTGTAGCGCTCTTCGATCACCTCAGCGACCTGGCGGTTGAACACGTTGAACATGTCCGCCTGCAGCTTCAGGCCCGGCAGGATGTTGGGCGTGAAGCGCAAGCTCAGGTCAAGCGTCATTTCTGGCGGCAGGGTGCCCTTCGAACCGCGCGGCGAAGCCTGTTTGTCGCAGAAGAAGTACGCCGAACCGTAGCCCGCGTAGTCGGTCACCGGGCTCACGCCCGGAACGAACGGGGTTTCCAGCGCCGTATCACCCGGAGCGTTGCCGATGCAGTTCTTCGGACGGCCGCTCGAGTACACGAAGTTGGCGCCAGCGCCCCACTGCTCCAGCACCTGGTAGTAGCCGAACACCTTCAGCTGGTGCGTGCGGTTGTTCGGCAACTTGCCGTCGGCGTTCACCGAGAACTCGGGGAAGTCGTAGGCCTGCGTGGTGGCCACGTCGCCCTGGCCGATGTCCGAGAGCAGTTGCCCTTCGGCGTTACCCTTGTTCTGCGACCAGGTGTAGTTGACCTTCAGCCACCACTTGCCGTCGAACGGGTGCTCCAGGCCGAAGTCCAGCGCGATGTACTTGCGCTTGGGCTTGAGCACGCCGAGATCGGCAGCCGATAGGTTGATGTTCTCGTACTTGGGGTTCCCATTGGCGTCGAGATCGCCGTCGATGTTGATCGTGAAGTTGTTCGCCCGCCCCGGGTTGAACAGGGCACAGTTGTAGCCCCAGTGCGAGTCGTCCACGCCATTGCGGGCGGCCCAGGCGCGGAAGGGACGGTCATCGCAATGGTCGTCCAGCACCGTGCGCAGGGTGCGGTAGGTGAACTTGGCGCTCGACTTCCAGTCCTTGGCGATCGCCTGCTCAATGCCGAGGGTGAACTCGTCCTGGTAGTTGCCCTTGATGTTCTTCGAAGCGACTTCGTTCGGGTCCTTGGCCTGGCCGAGCTCGTTGTTCGACGAGAACAAGGGGCCGAGCTGCACCAGGCCGGTCGGCGCGCCGGTGACGGGGTCCACGCCGGTGTAGGTGTAGGCCGTACGGGCGTTCAGCGACGAACCGGCGCCGCGCACTGCCACGTTGGTGGGCAGCGGCACGTGGTAGCGGCCCAGGGTGGTCTTGATGACCGACGAGGCATCACCCTTTGTGTCCCAGATCGCGGCGAAGCGCGGCGCGATCTGCTTGTTCAGCTTGATGTAGGACTTGCGGTTGTTGGCATTCTCGTCGCCGCCGTTCAGGTTGTTGAAACCTTCGTTGCGCAGGCCCAGGACGAACAGCAGATCCTTGTTGAACTGCCACTGGTCTTCAATGTACTCGGCGTTCTGCTTGACCTGCGGACGCGACAGCGTGACCAGTCCGGTGCTGTTTTCGGCGTAGTAACCCTGCTGCGCGAGCGCGTTGCCGGCCACCGAGTTTGGCGCTGCGGCACCGACATACGGCGCTACCGACGCATCGGTGGCATGGAAGTAGGTCCAGATCGATCCGCCTGCGGTACTGTTGCCGGCCTTCGAGGTGATGGTGTTGGCGTCGATACCGCCGCGCAACTTGTGGGAGTTGTTGATCTTCCACTCGATATCGAAGCGCGCGCCCTTGTTCTCGTCGTAGGCGCCCTCCGTCAGCAGCGAGCCGACGATACCTTGCGGCACCGTGTAGGTCAGACCGGGAGCCTGCGCGCCGTTGAGCACGATTTGCGGCAGTGCCGGGTTGTAGCCGGCCGGGATCTGCTCGTGTGGCGACTTGGTCTTGCCCACCACCACGGTGGCCGTGACGTTGTCGGTGATGTAGCCGGTGGCCTTCAGGATGTCGACCGTGGCGCCCTGTTGCGCGGCCACGGGCGTCGGGCCCCAGTTCAGGTACGAGTTGCCGCCATTGCGCACCGAGGTGCGCTGCAGCGTGGCGTAATCGAAGCCGTAGAACTTCCGCGTGTCCTTGACCTTGTCCTGGATGCGCGTGTACTCCAGCGTGTAGTTGTCGGTGATGGCCCAGTCGAGCTTCACCAGGTAGCGCGGAATCTGGATCTCGATTTCCTGGAACGACGTCGACTGCGCGAGCGCCGAGTTGGCGTAAGTCGCCGACGCATTGGCCGTACGCACGCTATCGCGGGTGCGTCGGGTTTCTTCCAGTGAGCCGAAGAAGAACAGCTTGTCCTTGATGATCGGACCGCCGGCGTAGGCGCTGGCCACCGTGCGCTCGTCGGTGTTCAGGCCGTTGTAGAGCCGGTACTTGCCGTTGAACGAGCCTGGGGGCGTGCCGGCGCCCGTGTTCTCGAACAGCATGTCGCGCTCACGGGCACGCAGGCTGCGCGGCTCATACGAAATCGAGCCGCCCACTTCCCAGTCGTTGCCGCCGCGCTTGGTGATGAGGTTCACCACACCACCGGTGGAACGGCCGAATTCGGCGCCGTAGCCGCCGGTCAGCACCTGGGCCTGGCCGATCGCGTTGAAGGGCAACTGCGAGAAACCGACCTGGGTCAGCATGTTCGTGACCGGGAAGCCGTTGATGTAGTAGGCGTTCTCGGATGCCGACGAGCCACCGAAACTCGGGGCGTTGGTGCCGCCGTAGCGGCTGTCGCCCTTGGTGGTGTTCGGCGACAGCTGGATGATGGCGCCGACGTTGCCGGCCACCGGCAAGCGCTCCAGATCCTTTGCGGTGAAGACTGCAGCGGATGTGGCCGACGAGGTGTCGATCTTGGCAACGCGGCTGGCACGGATCTGCACGGTCTGCGTGGCTGAGGACAGTACGACTTCGGCACCTTGGCTCAACAGAACCTGGATGCCTTCCTGCTTGTTCACGACGCTGCCGTTTCGGATCAGAGAAACGGTATACGTACCAGTGGGAACCGACGGGAAGCTGTAGCGCCCGCTGGCATCGGGCTTGACGGTGCGCTTGAAGCCGGTTTCCTTGTTCTCGATGAGAACCTCAGAACCCGCCGCCGAGTCCACCGTGCCGTAGATGGAGCCAGTGGTGTTGGACTGGGCATACGCGGCCGGTGCCACCCACACCCCGACAGCGGCCATCCCGAAGGCCAATGCGACAGAGCGTGCGATCGCTGTTTTCCGAATCATTCAACTCTCCTATATGCAAGCAGATCTCGACGGAAGACGCCGGGCCGCGTGTAGCAGCCATGTTCCCTAGGTAAGGGTTTCCCCCGGACTCCCCTTCGAGGCGTGAGTCATTGTCAGCCAAGTTTCTTGATGAACGCCCTTGGGAATGACACGCACATGAAGGTGCCGTGGCGCCCGCGCAACTTGTGGAGCCGACAGACGCCGGTGGCTCCGGCGCGCCTCTGAATGTGTCCGATGGTCGCGATGAGCGACGACAGATCGCTGTCAGTGGCAATCAGTCGCCGTACGTCACGGCACGTCGCAGATATGGCGTCACTTCGCCTTGACCAGGCGCGGCGCCAGGCGCCGCAGACGGTCAGCGCGGTGCCAACCGGATCGCGCCGTCCAGGCGGATCACCTCGCCGTTCAGCATGTCGTTCTCGACGATGTGCTTGACGAGCTTTGCGTAGTCCTCAGGCGTCCCCAGGCGGCTGGGGAAGGGCACGCCGGCGGCCAGCGCGTCCTGCACGTCCTTGGGCATGCTGAACAGCATCGGCGTGCCGAAGATGCCTGGCGCGATGGTCATGTTGCGGATGCCGTTGCGCGCCAGGTCGCGCGCGATCGGCAAGGTCATCCCGACCACGCCGCCCTTGCTGGCGGCATACGCGGCCTGGCCGATCTGGCCGTCGTAGGCGGCGACACTGGCCGTGCTGATCAGCACGCCGCGTTCGCCGGTTTTCTCGGGCTCGTTCTTCGCCATCGCCTCGGCGGCGAGGCGAATCATGTTGAAGCTGCCGATCAGGTTGATCGTGACCGTCTTGCTGAACAACGCCAGCGGGTGCGCGCCGTCCTTGCCGACGGTCTTCGCCGCCGGCGCAATGCCGGCGCAGTTGACCAGGCCCATCAGCTTGCCCGCACCCACCGCCGCGGCCACGGCGGCCTGGCCATCTGCTTCCTGGCTCACGTCGCAGGTGACGAACACGCCGCCGATCTCGGCCGCGATGGCCTGACCGCGTTCGAGCTGCAGATCGGCGATGACGACCTTGGCGCCGTTCGCGGCGAGCATGCGCGCTGTGCCTTCGCCCAGCCCCGAAGCCCCGCCGGTGACGATGAAGACCTTGCCCGCGATGTCCATCCGATTCAGCCCTTCAAGGCAGCCATCACACGCGCGGTGATTTCTTCCACCGTGCCGGTGCCGCTGATGCACGCATAACGCGGCGCACCGGCCGCGCCGCTGGCGGCCCAGCGGCCGTAGTAGTCGACCAGCGGCCGGGTCTGCTTCTGGTAGACCTCGAGCCGCTTGCGCACCGTCTCTTCCTTGTCGTCGTCGCGCTGGATCAACGGCTCGCCGGTGATGTCGTCGACGCTGTCCACCTTGGGCGGATTGAACTTCAGGTGGTAACTGCGGCCCGATGCCGGATGCACGCGCCGGCCGCTCATGCGTTCAATGATCGCGGCGTCGGGCACGTCGATCTCCAGCACCACGTCGAGCTTGACGCCGGCGTCCTTCATCGCGTCGGCCTGCGGGATGGTGCGCGGGAAACCGTCGAACAGGAAACCGCTGGCGCAGTCGGGCTGCGTGATGCGCTCCTTCACCAGGCCGATGATGATGTCGTCGCTGACCAGGCCGCCCGCGTCCATCACCTTCTTGGCCGCCACGCCCAGCGGCGAGCCGGCCTTCACGGCGGCGCGCAGCATGTCGCCGGTGGAGATCTGCGGGATGCCGAAACGCTGGCAGATGAAGGTCGCTTGCGTACCTTTGCCGGCGCCAGGCGCGCCCAGGAGAATCAGTCTCATCGAGTTTCCTCGGAAGTTCGAATTTTGGGCGCGTCGAGCGTGGGCCTCAAGGGGCCGGTCGCCGTTGTCTCTCTCGCTCGAAACGAGAATAGCACGCGCTCCTTGGCGTCAAGCTGACGCAGCGCCGCGGGCAAACAGCGCACGCACGCGCGCCAGGTCTTCGGGCGTGTCGACGCCGGGCCCCGGGCCGTCGGCCGCGACGTGCACCGCGATGCGCTCGCCGTGCCACAGCACCCGCAGTTGCTCCAGGGCTTCGAGCTGCTCCAGCGGCGCCGGCGACAAGGTCGGAAAGCGGCGCAGGAAAGCGGCGCGATAACCGTAGATGCCCAGGTGGCGCAGCGGCGCCGGTTGCTGCGGCAGTCGCGCCGAGCCTGCGGCTTGGCCGTCGCGCCACCACGGGATCGGTGCGCGGCTGAAGTACAGCGCGCGGCCCGCGGCGTCCAGCACCACCTTCACGACATTGGGGTTCGTGTAGTCGGCCAGTTCGTGGATCGGATGCGCCGCCGTGCTCATCACGCAGTCGCTGCGTTCGGCCAGCAGCGTGGCGCAGTGCTGGACCAGTTCGGGGTCGATCAGCGGTTCGTCGCCCTGCACGTTGACGACCACATCGTCGCCGTCCAACCCCAGCAGCGCGCAGGCTTCGGCCAGGCGGTCGCTGCCGCTCGGGTGGTCCTTGCGCGTCAGCAGCGCACGCACGCCGTGGGCGGCGCAGGCGTCGGTGATGCGGGTGTCGTCGGCAGCCACCACCACCGCCGCCGCGCCGCTGGCCATCACACGCTCAGCCACGCGCACCACCATCGGCTTGCCGGCGATGTCGGCCAGCGGCTTGTCCGGCAGCCGCGTCGACGCCAGCCGCGCCGGGATCAAGACCGTGAAGCGCATCGCTTCAGCTGGCGGCCGGGCCGTCGATGGGCTTGGCTTCGCCTTCCAGCATCACCGGAATGCCGTCGCGGATCGGGAAGGCCAGGCGGTCGGCCGGGCACACCAGGTCGGTGGGGCGCTGCTCGCCGTCGCGGCGCATCTCCAGCGGGCCCTTGCAGACGGGGCACACGAGCAGGTCGATCAGGCGGTGGTCCAGGGTCATGACGGGAAGAGCAGCGCGAGCAACTCGGCGATCAGTTCGGAAGGCAGTTGCAAGTCTAGCGGCACGACCCAGACCCGCGTGCCGTGCAGCGGGTGGTCGACGAGCTTGACCGCGTCCTTCTCGGTCGTGATCACGTCGGCCGCGGCGGCAGGCCAGGGCAGGGTGGCGTATGGGTGGTGGTCAGGCAGCGGGCTGCGGGTGATGGCGAGCCCCGCCGCTTCGAGCATGCCGAAGAATTTTTCCGGGGCGGCCATTCCGGCTACGGCCAGCAGCGGGCGATCGCGCAGCGCCTTCAGTTCCACCGCGGCTGAGCTGTCGCCGCTGCGCCAGGCCACCAGCGGCCAGGCGCGGCCAAGCGCGCGCTGGGCGAGTGCTCCGGGTACCGCCGTGCTGATGACACCGCCCGTGTAGAGCACGCGCCGCGCCGCTGCGCCGGCGCTCGGCCACGGCTCGCGCAGCGGCCCGGCGGGCAGCAGCCGGCCGTTGCCGGTGCCGCGTTCGTCGAACACCACCAGCTCGGCCTGGCGCGGCAGCGCGCTGTGCTGCAGGCCGTCGTCGGCGACGATCACATCGACGTGCGGATCCGCGTGGCACAGCGCGCGCGCCGCGGCGCTGCGTTTGCGGCCTACCCACACCGGCACGCGGCAGCGGCGGCGGATCAACAGCGGCTCGTCGCCCACAGCCGCGGCTCTGTTGCCATCGCGCACCTGGCGCACGCTGTCGTCGCTGCGGCCGTAGCCGCGCGACACGACGCCCGGCCGATGGCCGGCGGCCTGGAGCGCAAGCACCAGTGCGATGACGGTGGGCGTCTTGCCCGCGCCACCGGCGACGACGTTGCCGACCACCAGCACCGGCACCGGCAGGGGCGGCCCCGGCGGCGTTGCGAGTTGGATGCGGAGAAAGCCGTACAGCGACGACAGGGGGGCGAGCAGCCGCGCCAGCCAGGTGCTGTGCGGCTGCCACCAGTGACGGCGCAGCAGCGCCTCGGCACGGGCGGCCAGAGCGCCGCGCATCTGCCGCGGCGTCAGCGCCCGGCGCCGGCCGCCTGCGCCGCGAAGGTCAGGCGCGACAGGCCGGCGCGCCGGGCTGCGTCCAGCACGTTGACCACCGCCTGGTGCGCCGCCATCGCGTCGGCCGAGATGATCACCACCGTGTCGGCGCGTCCGCCCGCCGCGGCGTTCAGTTCGGCCGCCAGCAGTTCGACGCTGCGCCCGTCCACCTGCTTGCGATTGACGGCATAACGCCCGTCGGCCGCCACCGCGACGATCACTTCGCCCGGCCGCTCGCGCAGCTTGTCGGCGTCGGCCGCCGGCAGGTTGATCTGCAGTTCGGTGAAGCGCGAGTAGGTGGTGGACAGCATCAGGAAGATGAGCACCACGAGCAGCACGTCGATGAACGGGATCAGGTTGATCTCCGGCTCTTCGATGTGGCGGCGGCTGAACCTCATGCGGCACCCCGGCGCCGGGCCGCCCCAAGCCGGGGTGAGCCCCCCTGGGGGGTGGCGAAGGCGCGCAGCGACAAGCCTGGGGGCACCATGTCAGCCTTGCTGGGCGCGCACGACGAAGCGCATCAGGTGCGGCACCATGCGTTCGGCGGCCAGCTCCATCGTCAGCTGGTACTCGTCGACGCGGCCGCGGAAGTAGCGGTAGAACATCAGCGAGGGGATCGCGATCATCAGCCCGAACGCGGTGTTGTACAGCGCCACCGAGATGCCGTGCGCCAGCAGCTGCGGGTTGGTGCCGCTGGGCGCCTGCGAGCCGAAGATCTCGATCATGCCGACCACGGTGCCGAACAGGCCCAGGAGCGGCGCCGCGGCAGCGATCGTGCCCAGTGTGTTGAGGTAGCGCTCCAGGTTATGCACCGCGGTGCGGCCGGCGTTCTCGAACGACTGGCGCAGCGCGGCTTCGGGCAGGCGCGGTTCGGCGATCACGCTGCGCAGGCCCGACGCCAGCACGGTGCCGAGCACCGAGTTGTCGGACAGCTTGCTCACCACGTCGGCCGACGGCAGGTTGGAGCGCGTGACGCCCACCACTTCCTCCAGCAGGCGCGGCGGCGCGACGAGCGCTTCGCGCAGGTGGTACAGGCGCTCGATCACGAGGGCCAGGGCCACGATGGAACACAGAATCAGGGGCCAGATCGGCCAACCGGCCGCTTGTATGATCGACAGCAAGGGGTTCTCGGCGGCTTGTTCAGGAGCAGCGGGGCCTACGACGCGCGGCATTATGTCTGAAGGCGCAACACGCGCCGCGTCGTTTGCGGGCTGTTGCACAGCCGCTGCCACTGTCCACTCAACCTGTGGATAAGACTGTGGGAAAGCCGGCGCACAACGTCGAAAAAACATGGATCGGCGCCGTCCGGCGGCCGGTGCTCAAAACTCCAGCACGAAAAATCCTATGCAAATCAATGCCTTGCGCGAATGTGACTGGACGATGACAGGCACAACCGCCCGGGAAGGCTGGATTGGCGCGGCTGTGGAGTTCCACACCCGCGAAAGCCGGGGCTTATCGCGTGGGTGAGGGCTCAGAAGCATTGCCGGCGGCGCCCATGCCGTGGGGCGTGGCGGCATTGCTGGTCGCAACGGGCGATGCGCTGGCGGCGCGCTTCGGCGCCGTCACCGTGCGTGGCGAACTCTCGGGGTTTTCGCGCGCGTCCAGCGGCCACTGCTACTTCGCGCTGAAGGACGCCGACGGCGCGCCGGCGCTGCTGCGCTGCGCGATGTTCCGCCGCGCCGCGGTGATGCTCGATTTCGCACCCGCCGACGGCCAGCAGGTGCAGCTGCGTGGCCGGCTGTCAGTGTTCGAGCCACGGGGCGAGTTGCAGATGGTGGTCGAGTCGCTGCAGCGCCTGGGCACCGGCACGCTGTACGAGGAGTACCTGCGCCGCCGTGCCAAGCTGGAAGCGCAGGGCCTGTTCGATGCGGCGCGCAAGCGGCCGCTGCCGGCGCTGCCGCAGGCGCTCGGCGTCATCACGTCGTTGGGCGCCGCGGCCTTGCGCGACGTGCTGACGACGCT
>Ga0307515_10014142_pt1 | contig 14837 bp, 11 predicted proteins | sample 17_EM_MG_FD_194513 | JGI IMG/M metagenome (GOLD analysis project Ga0307515, IMG submission 194513) | Populus trichocarpa ectomycorrhiza microbial communities from riparian zone in the Pacific Northwest, United States - 17_EM | ecosystem: Host-associated > Plants > Roots > Unclassified | place... | reverse complement strand
AAACAAACTAAAATAACTAAGGAGCGTTCTATACTACTATATTACTACTTCTACCTAAAACGTTATCTCCTAATATTTTTTTATAGACCCTATTTAGTAAGTAAGAAACGCTTAAAAAAAACAACAACCTAATACCTAGTACACCTTTAACTCCTCTAAAGCTGTCTATGCCCCTTTCTTATTTATTACCTCTATTCTATATTATCTACGCCTTCCGCCTTAAGCTCTGTATTTATATTATCCTATATATTAATAATACTAACCTAGAGTTTTAAAGACACCTTTTTACGGACAGTATTTATTTCCGCTTATATTGTCTTCCATATAAAAGGTTAAAGAACACTAAAATTAATCGTCTGTTTTTTTTAAAGCAGTACCCTTTTTAAAATTAGTAAAGGTATTAGATAGTATAATACTACTAGCTTATTAATATTCTCTAAAGTATTAATTAATGCCGGCGAATATTTAGAAGTAGTATTTTAGAAGCTATCTTCTTTAAGCTTACTTATATCCTTTAGCTCCTAGTTAATTTCTATAGGCGCTACCTTATTATTAAATATATTAGGACTAAGGTTTAGCGCAGTAGTCCTAGCGCCCTAAGGCGTAACAGCCCTAGCCTTACCTTTAAAATAGCCTTCGGAACCATAATTAGTTAGTAAAGGAGCGCTAAAAGTTATACTAGCTGGGTTATATTTATATTCTAGATCCGAAACTAAGTCTTTAGGATATTCTAGGTCATCTACAGAACGCTTATGCCCTTATTCTTTTACTAAAAAGTAAACCTTTACCCTAAATACCTTCCGCTTAAATTCCTCTAGCTTTCCAAAGCTCTTATAAATAGCCTCAGCAATACGCGTCCTATATCTTTCCCAAAATACTTTATATTTATTATTTAATAAAGGATCTAGGATTAACTGTTACTCTCTTCTTACTTAAGGGTCGTTCTATAAAAGTCTCCTAACTAAAGCATTTAAAACAGCGCTCTTTGCCTATAGCTATATATAGGCCGGAAACTTATATAAAGGAGCGTTAGAAATAAGTTCGCTAGTAGGAGTTAAAACTAAGAGAAAAGCGTCTAGATTTATCTATATAACGGCCTACTAGCTCTTAAGCCTAGGAATCTCTAATCTCTTAGTATTTAGTAGAATTGCGATTAAGTCTAGTATAATAATTAAGCAACTTAATATTGCTTAAGAGGCTCCTTATATAATAGTAGCTTTTATAAACTATACTTTACTAGTCCTTAACATAATAGGTATTTAGTTAAGCTTAAACTTCTTAGCATTAGCTTTAGTCTAGGCAGTTTCTATATTCTTAATACGCCCTCTACTATTAAGTTCCCTATATTCTTAAAGTAAGCCTACCTATTCTAGTATATACTAATATATATTAGGTAGGAACTCTATATAAAACTAACTCCCCTTATTAATTAAGGAGATATAAGAATAAAGCCAGCTTTTTTAAAATTTGGCCCTCCTTTATATACTTATAAAAGGTTAATTTCTAAGTTCTACTTTTTAGGAAGATGGCCACTAAGGAACTAGAGCGTATAGCTTAGATATATAATAAAATAAGTAGCGCTATCGGCGCGTAAAGCCACTATATACTAGTAGTGCTCTAAATCTATCTAAAGTGCCTACTATAGTAGAGAATAGCATATAGTCCGAAGGATACCGCTATTTTCCTCTCTAGCGGTCTTACGTAAATAATACACATATATATTAAACTTCTCTTTAAAAATATCTAGAATCTTAGTATCTTTCTACTATTTAAATAAATCGGCCTAATGGATTCTAAATAAGTCCTATTTTATTTCCCTTTTTAAGCCTAATATAAGCTTCTTTAACCCTATACGATTTATTTAATAATTACTAGGTTATATAGTAGAATAAGCGTAAATCCTAAGACTATTGTTTACATACTTAGGATAACTATCCCTTTTAAACTAAAAATAAGAGCTTTTAGCTATTTAGAGAATATTAATAGCATTATAGTTTTTAGAGACTAAGTAAATTCGTAAATATAAATTTATAAAGGAAGCACTAGCATCTAGTCCTAGTAATTCTACCATTTTCTAAAGATATATCTGGTATAGCGCGCGGACTTCTATCCTATTTCCTTGTTAGGCTATAATAAACTATTATAAGACGGAAAAGACACCGCCTTTTAGTTCTTTCTTTAAATTAAAAGCCTTTATTAATTTAACTAGCGTTTTAAAATAGCACAAGCATTATATTTTTTATTTCGGCCGTAGTTTCCTAATAATTACCTCTCTATTAGCTTTAGTAATTATAGCTACTTTTCCCTTTTATCTATTAGCTTTACTAGAAGCTAAAGGTTCCGTAAGTCCTATTTTTAGCTTCTTTTTAGGAGATTTCTTAGAAGCTTTTCTAGCCTTGCGTTTCTATAAGGAGCTAGCAATAAAGACATCCTCTAAAGACGTAGATTTATTAGATTTAGAGTCCTCTCTATTAGCTTTAGAAATCTTACCTCCAAATAGAAATAAAATACGCAGCATCTTTGCGTTTAAGCCTTTAACCTCTTTAAAAGGTATTAATAGAGGTCCTAGAGTAACTAGCTCTAGTATAAATCCCTCTCCTCTAGCTTTAACAGTTAAGGCTAATACTAAAAGCTTATAGCCCTAGCTTAGATAATAGGCGAGCCTTTATTTCTTAATTAGCTCCTTATTAACTTCTAATCTAAATTTATAAGCATTAAGGAAATCTAAGGGTATTAGGTATAGAGTCCTTAAGATTCTAGCCTTTAAGAGTTCTAGGTGGTTTAGTATTGCATTATTAACTATCTTTAACGCATTCTCTCTAGCGATCTTGCTCTTTTTAGCTTAATTAATAAGGATATAAATGCTTTTTAGTGCGTAATATATATAAAAGAGCTTACAGGGACCTTCTAAAAGTTCCTCTCCCTACTCCTTCTTAACTATATCCTATACCGTCTTAATCTTATTAATTTTATAAGTAATCTTAGAAAGCTTCCTAATATCTATAAAGGTATTTTCCTACTCTTTACTTTCTAAGTTTCCTTTAAGCTCTCTATCCTTTTTAATTTTAATTATAGTATTTTTTATAGCCTTAACTATATTATACTCCTAGTTCAAAATAACCTACGTTAAACTATAATAGATATTTACGCGCTAATTAACTGGGTAGCTTTAGGCAGCTTTAAGGATAACCTCTATTATCTACGCCTTTTCTTAGTATGCGAGGGCTATTGACCGGATAGTAGAAGGCGGAGGCGTAGGAGGTAAAGGCGGCGGCCTTCCTTTTAAGCGGAGTTCTATAGTTTTAGGCATTTTTATAGTAAAATTCCGCGTGCATAATAGGTAATTTAAGAGAAGGGTAACAATAGTGCTTTTTAACGTAAAGAAAGGCAAATAGGTGTGTATAATTAAATAAAATAGGGTAATAGAATAACAGGATAATAGGATAACAAGAAGTTAAAATAAAGATCTTATAGTATTTACTAAAAAGGTGAATTAAAATGGTTATTATGTGAAATCTTAAGATATTAAGGAACTTTAACCGCTAGTTAAAATTATCTAATTAGTTAGATTTTCCTTACTAAGGCATTTATATAATAATAACTTTAACATTAACAATTTTTTAAAAAAAATTAATGAGACTTAGATAATGCCTAATTCTAACCTCCGGTATACTTAACTAAGACTTCTTAAAGTAAAGTAGCTCTTCTCTTAACTTAAAAGAAAACGAAAATGTTAATTTAAAAATTATAGAACGTAAAAATATAAAATACTTATAAGAGATAGTTATTAGTAATAAAGGTAGAAGGAAGAAAACTACGCGTATAGTTATTTCTTATAAAAATAGATATTAAGATAGAGGATTTAAAACTAGCTTTAAAGAGTTAAACTCTTTTCCTAATTCCTTATACTAGTAGAATAAGGTAGGAGTATAGTAGAAGACTCTAATCCTTATAGTTACTTTACGTGTTTATTATAAAGGTAGAGAGAAAAAAGTAAACGAGTTACTGCTTATAGTAATAGGTGTCCTAAGTAACAGCCTATTTATAGAAGAATCTTTATAGAAGACTGCCTTTTTAGTAGGGTTGTGTAATCCTTAAGATATAGTAAGATTATAGTGCAGTTAGAAGGAAGAGACGCTGCTACAGCCTCCTCTTTAGGTGCTTCTTCTTCTGTAAAGACTTCTTCCATATTATAGTTACTTTTATTTATATAGTCTTCTAATCTAATCCCCTTAGGATCTTATATATAAAACTATTTCGACTAATTCCCATATAGGGTGCCTCCTATTTTAGTGCTATTAAGGTCCTTAATTTATAGAACCCTTTTTCTAATAACCTTTCAATCCAGAGGGAGCCCTGCTATTTTAGCTGCAGCTTTTACCATTACAATATATCCTTTGCCTTCTTCGTATCCTATACTAGTATAAGCTCTCTAGGCTTAAGCTTACTTTTATAGGTATTCTTTATCTTATTAAAGTATTTTTTATTAGCTAGATAATAGCCACGTATAGAATACTAGAACTAAATAGGAAGTCTACAAAATTAGGTATTAAGTGCAGCTTTATTAAGTAAGGTATTAATTAGTATTATCTTAGGCTTATTTACGTTAATATTATTAAGGCCTTCTACTACAGGAATACGCCCTTATAGCTTTGCATTAAAGCTATTAATAAGTAAGTCGTAGTAAGCTGGTTACTTTAGGATTCTTTACTTTCTAGCTTTAGAAGGTTCTAATTATAATAAGGTTAATTTAAAAGGTAGCTTTATAGGCTATCCTTCCTTTAAACCCCTAGAGAGCCTCTAGGTTCCAATATTAACAATATCCTTATAGCTAAGGTAACTCTTTTATCCGCTAGGCCGCCTTATAATAGTAGTTAATAGCTTAAGCGTAAGATAATATACATTAGTAGCTGCGTTAGCTAGCGTATAATATATGCTATTAAACTAGCTAAATGTGTCCTCTATAGCATACCGCAGCTTTAGGCAGTAACTAGCGGTAAGTAATACTTAAGTAAATAACTCTATCACATCTAAACTAGTTCGCCGTTAGCCTTAAAGAAAAAGCTTAAGAATAAGGTTATAATATTCGTTAAGTTAATCTATCTTAAACTAACTATCTTACTAGCCTCTATAATTAACTAATATATTAGTAAGTAATAATCTCTAAAAGACTTAATCCGTAGCTTTAGTTATAAGCAATCTAATAAGGTATAAAGCCAACTATATATATTAACTCTTTACACTACTAGTAAAGAGAAAATAGTAGTAAATAATCACCCGTTTAATAAGCCTAATATTAGCGTACTTAATAGCAAACTTTAATATAAGGTAGACCTTTATATCTTATATAAATTAAACATAGTTTTAGAACACCTTATTAACTAATTTATTACTATAGGACCGTTAGCTAGGCAAGAAGAACTCCTCTTAAATACGCTATAAGGTAGTAAGGAATCTTACTCTTACTACTGCCGTTTTATTACCTCTTTTAATATCTTATCCAGTAATCCAATTATTAACCCCCTTATTACCCTAGTCCTTAATATTTTAAGGAAAAAAACTAAGGAAGTAGGCAGTAATTCGGGCGTTAAAGGACTTAATTACAACCTCCTCTTTATAATAGAACGGTGTCCTATAACCCTAATACGCGCTAAGGTAAACCTTACTATAATCCAACAATTTAAAGTAGTTAGATAGTCCGCCGTAAATATCATATATTATATCTATATAGTTAGTTCGCTAATAGAACAATCTAGCTATAGGAAGAAACTATTTTAGCTATTTATAGTAACGCTTTTTAAGATAGCGCTCTTACTATATAGATTAGAGGAGGCCTATAGTCTTCTAATCGCCATTAATTAAGACTAATTTACTATTGTTAAAGGATCCTTCCTTATACCCTAGCTGGCCCTCTTAAAACCCGCATTCGCCGTTATTACCACTAAATATATTCCTAAGAACACTATATATACCCTCTAGAGTGCCCTTATTCTCTAGAATTGGACCTAATATAAAGTGGTATAGCTTTTATAAAAGGAGATAATCTATAATAGGTATACTGGGCCAGAAGTCTGCGACAATATTAAGCTCTTTAACTTTTAGTATTATATATATAATAGCCCTAGCAATCTAATATAACTAGTACTATTTCGTATAGCTATCTGCCTAGTTACTAGGATAATTAAAGATTATACTACAAGTAAGCTGTTCCGTAGGTTTAAGTATAAAAGTATAAAAACCATTATATAGAAACTTAGGGTTAAGTATAAGCTTAGAAGTAGTAGTAGAGAGGTGCTTATTAGTATTTAGTATAGTCTTATATTAAACCCTTTTATTCTAGTTAAAGTTATTATATATAACCGTCAGCTAGTTCCGGTTCTTTAAAGCAGTTACCTTAATTATACGCTATAAGAAAGTTACTATTTATTACACTAGCAGTAACTAAAAAGCCTTAAGTACGCAATCTATAGCTAAGATACCTTAACTATGCCCTCCGCTTATAGTGACGGAGGCGTCTTATCTAAACCCTTAAGTGTGGAAGTATATACCCTACCAACTTCCTCTAGTTCCTTTTATATTTTAGCAAGACCGGTATATAATATTATAACTCCTAACTTATAAAGAAGCGTAATACACCTTCTTTTAACACCTATATTATATAAATAAACCCCTAAAGTAGTATAGAACTGGTAGCTAGCTTAAGGGGCTTACATATTCGCTAGGATTGCGTATACTATAAAGAGCTTATTATAGTAAGGCGTAATATTACAAGAATTGGCAAATAGCCTTTACTAAACTAAAGCTATAAGGAAGCTCTATAACGTTAGAGCAAGGCACTATACGTTAGTAGTAATTATATTAAGCTTAAGCTTTTTAACTAGTTCTTTAGCGTTAAATTATCTAAGCCTACTAGGAATAATAACTCTATTCTCTTCTCTTAGGCGTATAAGATCTTCTAACTCTTACTCTATCTACTTATATAGAGGTTCTTAATAGAGCCTTCCTAGCTAGCAATTACCATACACTATAAGCCGTTCCTTAACTTCTGGCTCTTTAAATATTACCTTCTATAGCCTATTTATATATCGCTCTAGTATATTATAATTAAAAGGGCCAGAAGTGGTTATATAATGCTTAATAAAAGTTATAATACCCTAGCGGTGCTTATATAGCTGTTTTAATATTAAGTTAACTTTTTCGCGTTCTAAATAAAAGACTTATAGTCCTTAATTTTTATTTAAAGCTAGCTCGTCAGTTTAGGTACTCTGGCTATAGTAGGAAGAGGGCAGCGGTGGTTATAGAAGAGGTGCGGCTGCTACGACTCAGGGGCGTCGGGCGCGATAATAAGATAACGAATTAGAATCGGGCAAATCGGGTAACGTAGTCTTCTTCGCTAGGTTTAATTTAGTAATTCTAGCCATCAGGAATAGCTTAGGGAGCTATAGAAGTTAAGACAATTTGGCTTAAAGTAGGTGTATATAGGCCTAAATGCCCTGCGCGGGACTAACAAAAATCCGAACCGTGTACTAGACCTTCTAACGAAGATCTTGCCAAAAGCGGCTAGCGGCTTGGCAAGGTAAGCCTTGGCAAGAAGGTCTGGGAACGAGACAAGCAACCAACACCTCCCTCTTCACGGCACCACTCAAACTCGCAACAAGCGCACTTCCAGCGCCTGTAATCGCAGCTTGGATATCCGCCATGGGAACATCGGGAAGAGTCACACTAATCGCAGCCTCTGATTTGTTCAAGAATACGGAGTTTGCAATCGCGAGCGCGATGGTGACACCAGAGACTTGGGCACAAGTGGTGAATCCCACTGCTGAAGCGATAAACTCCGGTTCAACAGTAGTCTGGGCGACGGAGAATGATGCTTGTGCAAAAAGACCAGTGCCGAACCCGAGAATTATGCTGTAGCCGTAGACGCGGGAGACGCTTGTGTCTACGTCGACGGTGTACATGAGTGCGCCTCCGGTGACGACAAGGATACCACCGAGAGTGTACCAAGGCATGTAGTATCCGTATGCTGAGAGAATGGCGCCATTTCCGATGACGGCGAAGACCAGGAGGAAGATGAAGGGGAGGAGACGAACGCCAGCTTCGGGCGGTATCGTCGCGTATGAATTGGAAGAAGATAGGGACCATGTAGATGGGGAGGAAGGCTGCAGTGCCGCCTGCAGAGGTCATAGCGAAGAGGATGAGGATTGTACGAGATTTGAAGAATTCGACGGGGAAGATGCGACGAGATGTGGTGGTCAAAAAGGTGTATACTTATTGGATTCCGAGAATAAGAAAGAGAACGCCAGAGCAGACGAAGAGGCCAATGATCTTTCCACTGTTCCATGGGTAGGTGATTCCATCGAACGAAATGGCCAAGACTCCAGAGACGAAAGCACCGAGGGTAAGAACGGCTCCAAGGTGGTCTATCTCGCGTGCGCGGTCTATGAGGGAGCTCCAGGGCGAGGGTCCTTGTTGGGGAGCATAAAGAGGTAGACAGGTGCACAGATGGCACCGATGGTGTAGACGGCACCGATGGTGTTCACGGCTTGGCTCAGCGACTCAGCGGGCGCTCAGCCGAGCCGTGAACACCAAGTTAGATCAGGGGTGCCTTTAACTCACCCACCTCTTGCATATATAGGGGCTCCAAAGCCTCATCTCAGGAGGGCAGAGTTTTCATTCTAAATTGTCCAGTCAACAGCTACGAGCCCGGATTTCTTCCCCCATATAACGTCTGGCCAAAGGATTGGTTATGGCTCGTGTTCGGGTATTCACTCGTTAATCTCTTTTCTACATGGCCAATCTGCGACCACCCACGAAAATTCGATCAATGAGACCCTGGCACCTTTCTGTCACGATACCGGAGGAGCCGTTGTAATGAGCAACGCGCACCACAACGAGACGCTCGCACCGTACTGTCGAAAAGTCGTTGGGATGAGGAAGTCAATTGTGCAAGAGTGGAATCAGAATTAGAAATGAGATTCGCAATGTATTATTCCGTTACGAGCTTACAATTCCCTGAAAGTAGATATAGAAAGGAAATATTGATTGCTTCAGAGAAACCGAAATGACCACACTGAACCGAGACTTACAAAAATGACAGCAACGGGGTAGATTTGAAAGAGACCAGTCCCGCACGATTTATTTAGTCTCAAACTTGCTTTCTTTCTCTAGCCACATCCCAAAATCCAGCAATCCCGGATGTATCTTCTTCAGCTCCTCAATATTTGCCCCGTAACCCTCATCTTTAAACCACTTGAACATAATTCCGACCTCCTTGACCGCCCACAAGAATGTAGTCGAGATGAAGCTAAATGTGGTGGGCATGTCCGTCCCAACCTTTGCCTTGAATATTTTATTTGCTTGGTCAAACGTAAGATTGCACCCTGCTAGCGAGATAAACCGTCCATTGTATTCCCCTGGTTTCGTAAATGCTTGTGCAGCGAAGTATCCAATGTCACTTGTGGAAACAAACTGTAGAGGCTTGTCACCCAGAGCAGTTTTCCAGGTAGTAGCAAATGCCTTGCCCATGAAATTCGGGGCGAAATTATCCAAGAATGCGGTGGGTCTCAGGACTGTCCATTGCATCTCACCATTTTCTGTTTTTTCCTCTAGATGGCGCTCGATGTTGTGTTTGCTGATAAAATGGGGGATAGGAGTGGGGTTACTAGAGGACTTGGCACCACCCCGGTCAACTGATGCGTAAACAAAGTATTTGACACCTTCGGCGAGTGAAACATCAATGAGGTCTTTGCCCTGCTTTTCCTCGGTTTGGGTTGTCTGCCCATTGCCCATTGGGACCTTGAAAGCTGTATTTAGTTATGCGTTTTATGGAAAGTTGCGAAGAGTTGGAAGATTGTACCTGAACACTGAAGACGCCCCAGATTGGCTTGTCCGTCACTTCTTTCGCGTTCTTGAATATGGTTGTAGGGTCATTCAGATCTCCTTGAACTAGTTTAATCTTTGGTGACTTCTGCGCAAGCTTCTGCGCTGATGGAGAAGCTGTGTTGCGAGTTACTGCCAGTATTGTAAAATCGGAGGATGGTAGCAAGGCGTTAACGACAGCTCCGCCTTGCTTGCCAGTGGCTCCAGTAATTAGCACAGCTTTCGACATGACTGAGAGTTGTATTGTGCAGTCGAAGATCTGTATAGCTATGGGGTGAAGGTTAGGGGTTGTTGGAGGGGAGCTCTTTGTTATCCCTTCCGCTGGTGTATTTCGTCCTACTGTTATCGGTAAGGGCTGGCCAATAGAATCAAGGCTCCGTGATTATTCCACCTCTCGGGATAAGTACATGCATTAGACGATAGTGGTGTAATTAAGATATATTTGCTATTGACGCATTCCATGAGCTTGTTATATATTTTCACCCTGCAGAAGGCGCCCTTATCTTGTAGCTTGGCTAACTTGCCCAAGAAAGGTAGCCTTGAGCTAGCACTAGATGCTTTAATCATCTCGGTATTTCTGGTCACCGTCGATCGCGATGCTTACAAACCTGGTGTTGTGGCGAAACTCTTTGGCGTAGTACATACACAGCAATGTGGGAGTTTTGTCATGGATTATGTGACTTCAGAGGAACATTGGAAGCATTTGACTAGGCTTCCATTCGCTTCTACGAAGCCCTGATTGCTTCAGCCGGCCTCCGCTGTGGCTTGCAGCACCCTCGGAAGTGTGAGAGACGTCCGACCTTTGTCATCGCGGGATCGCCAAACTTTTACCGCTGCCCGCATAATTTCTATGCCCCACAACGCCATATTTGCTCCTAGCAAGACGCAACCACCAAAACGAAGGAACTCCACTACAGTATCATCAAACATGTCAAGAGTTGCTGGGTTGGTAACATTTTATCTCTGTTTTAAATGCGCTGGCTGACAAGCTTCTGTACAGACGCACCGATTGGGCGGAAGAAGAAGATGAGGATTCAATCCAGCTCCCACAGCAGCAAATTATCAAGAACAAAGATGGCACCGAAACGATCATAACATGGAGTATCCGCGAAGATGGCAAAAAGGTCAAAACAACACGGCGGATTAAGAAGATAGTCGTGAAGCAAGTCGTCAATCCTCGCGTCGCAGAGCGGAAGCATTGGGCGAAGTTTGGCAATGAAAAGGGCAAACCCGCAGGTCCTCAAACCGACACCACCAGCATCGCAGAGAACATAGCATTTAGGCCAATGGCGAACTGGAAAGCGTCGGCGGAAGACAAGAGCGAGGCAGAGAAGAAGAAGACCGTCCTGAAGGATGCCAAGATTAAGTGTCGTATTTGCAGCGGTGACCACTGGACAACGAAATGTCCCTTCAAGGATACGATGGCGCCCGAAGGTGAGCCTAGCGCCGCAGAAATGGACGGTGATGCGCAAGAACAACCAGGAGCTCTTGGCCAAGGCGGGTCAAGTTATGTGCCTCCTCATCTGCGAAGAGGTGGTGCTGGAGCGGGCGAGAAAATGGGTGGCAAGTATGAGAGGGATGACTTGGCTACTCTGCGGGTCACCAACGTATGTATTCTTGAGAAATTAGCGCAGATCGAGTGCTAACTTACGATAAAGGTCAGCGAATTTGCCGAAGAACAGGACCTCAGGGATATGTTCTCGCGATTTGGTCACGTTACAAGAGTCTTTTTGGCAAAAGACCGGGAGACTGGAAGAGCAAAGGGCTTTGCTTTTGTCAGCTACGCAGACCGATCAGATGCTGCGAAAGCTTGTGAGAAGATGGATGGCTGTAAGAAACTCAACCTTGATCCGGCTCGATGAGACACCTGCTGACAAATTTCCTAGATGGCTTTGGTCACTTGATTCTGAGAGTCGAGTTCGCAAAGAAGTCTACTTAGATGAAATGCTATGACGATAGAAAAGTGGGTGTCTTGGTTGGCGTTCCTATGGGGTAATGTGAGGCGCACGCATTTGTTCGTCTAGAAAGTCATGTATAGTGAGAGCCTGCTTCATCAAATATCCTCATAATCAATGAAAATCCTCTGAGAGTTAAAATAAATGTTTTGATTATGAAATCCCATAAACTTCGATGAGGTCAAAGCTATCAGATACTCGAGAGAATATGGTCTTTGCTAGAGCCATATTCTAAAGCAAACAGTTGCTAGAGGAATATACGTTTTCTTAACCGTTCCTTGATGATAGGCCTCACCGTATTTATGTTCTTTCAGGGGTCCCTTTAAAACGGTTGATGCTTTGGTGATCATGATAGGCGGGATCTCTCGGCAGTGCACAGCCACCAACCTTAAGGGCTGAAGCATCAATGGCTGACGAACGCCCTCCACACCTTTTTCTAAAATACGGGTTCCCCTATGTTTCAACTTGGACTCAAGCAATATGCTTAACTGTCGGTGATCTCCATCCTCCCTTCTACACGACTAGTCAGAACCAGGCCCGATATGTCTACGCCGAATCACACGTCATCACGCGCCGAACAGAGCCCTTCGAACGGGAAACCAGTCGGCGGAGAACATGTCGAGCTTAACGAGATTCCTTCATCGAAGCCGAGTCTTCCGGTGGAAGAGGATATAATGCAGTTGGCAAGGTTAGGCGAAATTGGAGCAATACAGAAGCTGTTTGATAGCGGGAAGTTTGATGCCAACTACGCGGATGAACAGGGCATTACACCACTTCATGTACGCCCACGCAAGCACTTTAATGTCTGGGAATTTTCGAGGACGCTGCTAACATATCTATCGTACCTAGTGGGCTGCGATCAATAACCACTACGCCTTATGCCACTTTCTCATCCAGAAAGGCGCCAACATAAACGCCAAGGGCGGAGATGCGGTCGCTACTCCTGTGCTATGGGCCGCAAAGAGATGCCACTATTACGTGGTTAACCTACTCCTACAACATGGCGCCGACCCTCTGCTCACCGACGACCAAGGCTTTAACCTTCTTCACTCTGCTACCCTTGACGGGAATGTTTTTCAGTTAGTTCTACTCCTCCACCAGGACATACCCGTGGACATCCCAGATGCACAATCACATACACCGTTGATGTGGGCGGCATACAAAGGATTTCCCTCATGTGTGGATCTGTTTTTACGGTGGGGCGCAAATGTCTACGCAAGAGACGACCAAGGGTTTACAGCTTTACACTGGGCGCTGGTGAAAGGATCTCAAGGCTCAATGCAAAGGTTGATTGAATACGGCTCGGATAGATTTGCAAAGAACAATGACGGCAAAACCCCTGCGGCAACAGCAAAAGAAATGAACAGCCTTCGACAATGGCACCGCGCTCTCTCAGAATGTGGCTACAATGCGGATGGGACTTCAAGGGACTTTCCCCTGTCTTTCATGGTTAAGGACACAAGAACGTTTCTCTCAAGAGTCATCTTTCTCTGGCCATTCATCATCGTATTTTGCGGCCTATACATTCTCAGCCATATGGTCGTATATGCTGCGATTCCCATAGCTCTCGTTGTTGCGTACTCGCTGCAATGGGTTGCTCAAAAATTATTACGATGGGCGCCTCCTAATATGAAAAACATACACCACACTGTTAGTGGAATATATCCCCCGCAAAATAATCGATAGAAATCTCGGCTAATTATTTTAAATAGCCGTTTTTAGCTGGAATATTTGCTGGCACACTTTTCTGGGTTGGCGTTCGCTGGATCACCACAGTATTGCCATGTAAGATGTCGAAGGCGAGACTCTAAATGTGTTATACTGACAAGAGATAGGGACGTACATGTCGAACCCTTTCCTCAACCTCTTCTTTGCGATCTTCTATGGATTAACAGCGTATTTCTACATTTTCACAATGGTTCGAGATCCTGGGTTCGTCCCTAAACTAGGTAGTCGAAGTCAGCAAAAGGCCGTGATCGATGAGCTTCTGGAGTTACGGCAATTCGACGAAAATCATTTTTGCGTAAATTGCATGGTTCGGAAACCACTTCGGAGTAGGCATTGTAAGAGATGTAATCGTTGTGTTTCGAAATCTGATCAGTATGTTCTCTTGTTTAATAACGGTTTTCGTATACTGACTTTACCAGTCATTGCCCGTGGGTGAACAATTGTGTTGCAAACAATAACCATCGCCATTTTGTCCTGTATGTTTTGAGTTTGGAAGTCGGCATCCTATACTTCGTACAGTTGGTACTTGCGTGTAAGTCTCGAAGGTCATTATTTCTAAATACGGTATTTAATGCTAATTTACAAAAGATCTCTCCATTGTACCAACACCAAAAGAAGTGACATGCAATGTAATATCCGAAGACCTATGCAAGATTTTGCATAAAGACCCTTACACCATCCTTCTCACCGGCTGGGCAGCGTTCCAGCTGACCTGGGTAACCATGCTTCTTCTTGTCCAGCTGCTCCAAATTGCGAGGGCCTTGACCACGTTTGAGAGTATGAGGGGCCATCTCAACAGCCGTACACCAGCAGAAGCGCTCACAACCTTCGTTACAACGGGCGCAACGTCACAGGAAACTGGCAGCGGACCGCTAAATGGCGCCGGTTCCGGCCAGGACACAGGCGATCAGCCCCGTCATACCCAGAAGAAACACTCGGTATGGGGACAATGGAAACGGCTTCTGGGACTCGACACGTTCTTCGCGACTGCTTTCCGGGGCTCCCAGGCAAACCGAGCACGTGATCGTGGCAACCCATTCTCGCAGGGTATCATTACCAATTGCAAAGATTTTTGGTGCGATGGAACGCCGATTTTTGGAAGTAAGGATCCTGGTATGGCTTTGCTAGGAGGACAAAGGGTGGATTATACAAAGATTTATGAACCACCTCCACGCATGATTATGCGAAGGGCAGAAGGCAGAGGGGGGAATTACGAGGCAGTTGGTACAGATGACAGCGTTTGACGATACCATTGTAATTATGCAGTATTTTCTA
>Ga0307515_10014141_pt1 | contig 14838 bp, 21 predicted proteins | sample 17_EM_MG_FD_194513 | JGI IMG/M metagenome (GOLD analysis project Ga0307515, IMG submission 194513) | Populus trichocarpa ectomycorrhiza microbial communities from riparian zone in the Pacific Northwest, United States - 17_EM | ecosystem: Host-associated > Plants > Roots > Unclassified | place... | reverse complement strand
TGGTAAAACAAAGTAAGCTGTATGGTAAGGTGTGCATTTTTTTTTTTTTTTTCATTTGCAATTGCCGGTTCCTTGAGGATGTGCCCGGGTAATATATTACTGGTGCAAAGTATTTGGATCCCATGACATCGTGTGGAATCGACAACAATCGAGGAGGAGAGTTCATGCGTTCCGGGGAAGAGGACAACAAGGGTAAAAGTGTACCTTACCACAACTGCCTACAAGTCGTCTGGATGGGCAGGAGGACGAGCAGCAAGCAACAAGAAACGACTTATAACGCAACTATGGACTCACATGCAGGAAATGGTATCTAGTTTTTCATGGAAAAATCAACGATGAGCTCAGATATATCGATGATGAGAACCTTTCTATACCTACCTAGGTACTGTATTGCAGCTATATCGTACGTTGCAGAAGTGAGGTTTATGGACTAAATCCCCAAATCATGGAGATGCATTCGCACTTCAGGGATTTCACAAAAGTGACAGATCTCGGACGTTTCCATTTTGATCCGGAGGCAGGGAAACTAAGGCTTGAAGCTCGGTGTAGTTTGGCGCGATTGAGTGTGTTTGAAGGGAAATGGATGGTTAGGTCTAAGGGGGCAAGCCCCAGTAGTCGGTTGTAATGTAAATTCCCTACCAAGGTAGATATATGCACTTAGATCTACTCTACCTCAGTGTTTGTAGGTACCTTTGGGTTGAATTGGAAGTGAAGTCGGAGTATAAACGTCTTTTCCGTGATCAATGCCTCACCTGGCTTCCGATTTATCTTGAAGGTGGGGTTTATAGCCGTTCCAGCAACACATTGGCTTCTAGGGTACAATCAGTGCTCGATCTAATGGTTCTGCTCACTATGGTAGATATGGCATTACGAGGTGCTTAAGTGGCTATAGCACCGCGAGTCGACAGAAAGTGAGGCAGAAAGCCACGCAGTCATATGTAGCACGCACGTTTGATGCAGATAAGTGATTGAGCAGGGGACTAAAGCAGGTCGGGGAGTCGGAGACTACACTACATTGCATTACATTACATTAGCTGGGATTAGCTCCCCAGAGAAGAGCCATTGACAATTCCCTTGAACCTGGGACACCTGAGCGATAAATTAGTTATACAGTACGGTGCTAAGTTTGTTGGGGTTGATTGAGTGGGTTTCACGGCTGAAAGAAACGGAAAACGAGTGAAATCATCGAGGATTAATCCAACACATATTATATGATTAAAATTAAGTATAATAATGATAAAGCCAAAGAGGCATCGTGGCATTGTCGTTTTGTTTGTTTGTTTCCGCCTGGCAACACACGACAAATGGCATACCCAGAGTGACAGCCGCTGATGCCGAGATCAGCAGCAGCAGCAGCAGCTCCTGACACATCAACCGCACGCACCACAACCACAAACCTACCTCCGCACCACATCGCAACGGCTGAGCTTCTTCTTCACTCAGCCTTGCCGATTTGCGCGCCAGCACCAGCACCAGCAATTACCGGGAGTAGAACTAGCTCCACTCTAGGATAAGTGGTAGCTCGACAACCAATCCATCTCGGGCAACTGCCTAGCACTATCTCACCCAGACTGCTTCACTTCCACCACATTGCCGATCCCCTCCCCCGACCGGGCTTCAGCTCTGTATTTCGATCCAGCTTCCCCATTATTTACAATACGAGCTGCAGATGCCTCCCGCCAACTCTCCTTCGGTAAGCAATCACGACCGTAGACCTCGTTGTTTCGGCAGCTGCTCCTCTGCAGTTCAAAGAATATCCGCGCTGATAAGCTTTCGTTTGTATTTAGGACACTCCTGCGCTTGCACCGCATCGAAGATCGGCCCCCTTACCTGGTGCTGCTGAATTCGACATTGCTCGCAACCTCCCGCTAGCTCGACATACGCCGTCTTTGTTTGACGGGGATTCACGAGGAGCTCGGTCTGGCGGCGTATCACTTCTGCATCGCCCTCACCGAACCTATGATCATGGGATAGATTTGGGTGCCCGACCTCGCAGAGCTGGCGCCAGTCGTCGCAATTCTCGAGATCAAGACTTTAGGCAACCGAGGGATCAGGCTTATGGTCCACGCATACCATTGGTGAGACCGGGCCAACGGCAATCAGTGTATGACTGGGCCCCAGCACCAGGTGTACCTGTTGGTGGCGCAGACAATCCCGAAAGTCGTACTTTGCCACCACTGTTTAATTATGGTACGCTTGATGAAGACTTGTCAATGGAGCTTCCGTATCACGCGAGGGATATTAATTCACTTTTGGAAGCAAGAGAGCTTCGCGTGTCAAATCGATATGGGGAGCTTGGTGGAGGCCCTGGACCTGGCTCTGGAGATTCTACATTTAGGATGGCAGTTATGCAGTCGTTGAGGAATAACAATCCGCGTCGACCCAGCTACCCACGAGCTCACTGGCAAGACCCTACTTTGCTTGAAAGAGAACGAATGGATGATGCTAGCAGGTCTAGATTAGATGGGCGTGCATCGGATACTGTATCCCGAGCTCGGTTTTTTAGGCCTAGCAGAAGTGACCACGGGACAGACTTATTCCTTCCGGCGGCATCCAAAGAGGTTGAAAAAGCAATTGATTATCTTTCAAAAGTTCGGATGTGTCGTACTCCCGAAGAAAGCTTGCGTTTGGCGGTCAGGGCGGGAGTTCATAATGGTGAGGACTGGCTGGAGCTCTGTGAGGAGCAACTCCGATGCGAAGATTTCGTCTTGAATACATCGTTTATGCGGGCAGCTGAAACCTCGTGGTTGAAGGCCGGTGGTGTATTTTGGGGATCTCAAATTGCGCCGACCCTATCTGCCATATCGCCGCGCTCAGCGCACTCTTCTGTTTCGTCAACTTCCTCGTTGCATGCAAATATATCCAATAGTTTACCATCCATTGACGGTGAAAGTTCCTCTACCAGAGGGTCTTCAATTGCTAGCGCAAGTCAGTGGACCGTAAAGGTTAGCATATCGAGTATTGACTACTCCCAGTTACGCCTGAGTAAGTTCACTTGATTATCAATTTAGATCTATCTAACTAGCCCGGATTTGCAGCGGGTACTATGGAAGCATTCACAGACAGGAAAACCAACTCCGCCTCCTCCAGCATAATAACTTACCTGGAGGGCGAGATTATAGACTTCAACAAACATTCTTTCGAGACCCTGAATTTTTCTAGCAGTCTGTCGGATGATGCAAATAACTGGCGCAAGCTGGAGCCGTTTGTACACATGAGCAATAAGGAACTTGTCAAGAACTTAGTCTCTAAAAGCTTCATGAAAGAGCTGACCGATAACTGGGTTTTCATGAGATGGAAAGGTATGTTTACCCAGTGGATTCTGTAGCTTAAGGCTGAACAGGAATTATAGAGAAGTGCTTCATCTCGCCTGATCCTGATGTTGGCGGCCTCACCATTGGCGGTTTCTATTTCTTGTCTTTGAAGAGAGAAGATGGTCATATTCAGGGATATTACTACGATCCACAGAGTCAGCCATATCAAGAGCTGACCTTGAAGCCACAAAAACCTGTATTTCCAACATACGAATTCCGGTAATCAATCCATTTGGAGGCAACGGAAACCACCGTTTTGCTTTGTTTATTTTGCTTTATTATTCGTTGGATGGAACAGTAAACGTCATCGGACAGATTATAGTGAGAGATAATAGCCTCTTTAGGTGGTTTTTTTCTTTCAATGATGTACTGCATTTTGATTGCTTGTGCTTGGTTTTGCTTCTTCGGCGCGTGGGATTGCAATGGTTTAAGTTATTTGTTCTCCGGGACTTTTTATTAGTGGTCATAGTTCTTCTGGTAAAGGGCTATCGTTTGCGTGTACATATTCTTTGGTCTTGGGATGCACTCAACAAAGCACATTGTCAAGCAGGCGTTCTTAACTGGATCGGTAGTAACTGTCTGTCACTTGTCACATTGGATTCAATCAAATTGTACCCACCTAGGTTCATCCGATTGTCATTCTTTGAGGACACTATCAAAAAAAAAAGCTATGACTGCATGATTACCCAAAGGCCCCATCTATTGTATTTTACATGTGTCGTAACCGCTATGTACCCACTATCAATAACACCAACCAACGTACGCCATATAATACATACACCCCATAGATACATACAAAGTAAAATCCTAATGATACAGACGAGAAGGACTTCTCACGGCGATCCCTTCCTACCCAGGAAGCTGTCCACCGAAGCAACGAAACTAATTGCTTTATTCACAAACGCAACAAAGCCTTCACCAACAGAGAGGGGATCAGAAGGACTAGAGGCTTCGGCACCTTCACTACCATGCCCATTCGCAGGATCTGAAGAACGGGAGAACGGAACGTATTGCAATTTCACCTCTGTTCTTCGACCTCCGCTAACACCACCCTCCACCACAGTGCGTGAAAGGACGTATCCCTTTTCTTCCAGGCTGACTACGCGCCGGTATTCCATCCCAGTGAACGTGTAATCGATCGGTGCAGCAAAGGGTGCGGTAGGAGCCCAGGCTGAGGGCAGAACCATCCACGGCGGGATATGAATCTGCAGTTTTGGTGACGCGCGGAGTTTCAAATTCTGAGAAGGGTTCAAGTGACTCTCTGTCATGAATCTAGCCCATTCTCTGGAATCAACTCCGCCATGCTCAGTATCATCTCGGACGTGGAAGAGACACTCGTCGCGGCGTACGAATCGTAGATCGCAGGGTAGTCGGGGTAGCAGTACGTCTGCGTTGCATTCAGACCCTAGCGCGAATATTCTGGGTGTATGTGGGGTGCCAGCAATGGAGTCGATTTCGACCGTCATTCGAACGGGTGGGTAGCGCTCAAAAGAAGTGGGGTTTGACCACGGTGATGGAAGAAATCGAAGCTGGAAATATTCCTTAGAGGATGCACCTTGCAGGGGCGGCGCGGGGATCTCGAAATTGGACCGCCCGATTGGGTCTTGCGCGAACACTGGAATCCCGGGGAAGGCGTTGCAAAGGATTCGGGGTTTGTCGTGAAACTTTTGAATGAAGCTTGGCATATCAAGCTCATAATGGTCGGCCCTGATATTATAGTCGTCGGTGTTAATGCTGTAGAGGAGGTGACATATTATTGCCTCGTATTCTGTTGCTAGTCCTCGTTCCCGTATATCTTGGGGTATATTTCCGCCCATTTGGTCCAGTGCCTCGCGAACGGTCTCCAGGGATCCTCGGCCGCCATCCACTCGCCTTATGATGTCGAAGGTATCTATTGCAAACTTTGGCCGGCTGATGCCTTGAAGGGGTTTTTTCGTCACGAGCTTCCAGCGACCCCAGTTTTGGTTCCGGAAAGTCCATGGCAATGCAGATCCCTCAGAGAAAGGGAATAGAGCACCTTTTTTCGCATTGTCCATGGGTGGGTTGAATAATAAAGATTCCTTGGATCGAAGTCGTAAATCAATTGAAGACAAGAGGAGGCGTCGAGCGTCGTCCATTCTATTTCTCTCAGGTCCAAGGCCGGCAATGCGAAGCTATATAGTAGTCAGTATCAAAGTAGCGCTTGGTGTATGTGAACCACGTACGGTGCGGTTATCTATGCGCTCAATGAAAGTGTTCGTCATGCGCGCAATTACTGGAATAGCGCCATCTCCAAAAGGTGCAATTCTTGATGTGGCAGAGATGTCCAAAACTTCGGTCAGGATCGAGCTGAGAAGATGATCCAACCATTTCTGAATCTCTTCTATGCTAGCACGACTTGCCCGTATACTGAGCAAGTTATTCGCCACATCCACTGTAATCCTAGCGTTACCACGATGGGCCCAGTATCGTAGGATACGACCGTCTAAATCTATCAGTTACTGTCACGACTTTCATCCCTAAAAAATGCAAACGCTGGGTGAAGCATACCCTCGCCGATAAGGAAGAAGATGTCGCGTTTGTTTGTCTTTATTGTTTCGGTGACAATAACGTCCTCACGCTCGGCGATTTCCTCGGCAATTACCATACCCCATCGATATTGCATTATCCATTTTATAGTATCTATTTTTGGCGCAGATTTGGCAAGTTTCGGTGTTGTAGAGGTTTGTGGGACCGCGCTATCATAGTAACTCCGCAATTGAAAGAGATTGAAGGCTTGAAATAGCTGGTTGTAAAGCTGTTCAAATCGTTCTTTGGAGACCCGTCGCTCCAACGGCTTCAACAATGATATCTCCATTTTTGTCGAATCAAGCTCCGCCTCCCGTTCATATGTAAGAATTGATTTTGACAATTCAGCTAGCCCGCCTGTGCTGAGAGGTTCAACCGTATTGTACAGTCCGTCTACTGATGGTAGAGGACGAGGACGTAGCGGCCCGAGGACAATGAGTTCCTGTCCGGACTTTGTTTTGGTACCTTGATTTGGGTTGGAGAATGGCGTAGTACTATCATCGTTGAAAGTCGAGGACGTCGGATATACGGTCGATTTGGATGCTGCACGGATGCCGATGGCACGAGTCGTGTTTGGTGATCGAGAAGCAGCTCGTAATTGGCAGCGGCAACATATTGCTAACAGTGACCCTGATGATGGTGGTGGCATGTTCTGGTGAAAGAAAACTTAAAGAGGCTTGAATGGATTAAGAAGACTGGCTTGGCATAACACCTTGATCACTCAAGGTACATCCCTGCTACAAATTTTTAGCTGGTCTAATGATATATAGGAGGAAATCGGGTGGTAATATTTGGCTAGCACGTATCCATTGTACTGTACAAAGTACGGTTGGAAGACCCGTGTTTGATGCGTATTGCACTGACAGAACTAAAAATTGACTTGAATTCTATGCTGGTCTTGCAAAGGAACGGTCTAAATATATACCTACGACGTGCGTCTTTAGTATTTTGGTGGCAGTCAGTTTTCAACCCTTGAATTAGTTACTTTATATAGACTACACGTGCAGTCCATTGATTAGGTCGGGTGGCGTAATTTAATTAGATGGTGAGCCTTCAAGATCTGAGAAACCCACATGTATACTGGATAGGTTGTTTAGGCACATTGGGTCTAGATGAAAGATGCCTATGGCATGATAAGCTCCCTGAGTTCTGTTCCCACAATTGTAAATGCTCCCCAGTGTCCACTCCTATTTCCAACTCTATCCACCAAAACTTCAACAACCGTATCCTCTCTTGGTGAATTCTTAAAACCCCCATCAAGCCGAGAAGTAGCATCTCCCGGTCCTTGGGGGGGTTGAGAAAGCAGGAGGTGTAGATCAACCCCATACGTATATGTAGGGCCGTGCGGAAGCCTCCAAGAAACCGACTCAAATACGCTTTGGAGCGTGATGTGTCGAGACGTATATTTGGACTGGAGAGCAGATGTAGCAGGTGGGATGTCGTTGAGGAGCAAGACAGCGATATTCAAGTCCCTCGAAAGCAATGCCAGACTCCTCTGTATTGTCACTAACATTGCCTGACCTACACAAAGCTTTAGCAAACTTTTGGGTCAAGGTCTCTGGAGGGGAAAACCATGCCTTGAAGTTGATTCTTATTCACCATCGACGCATATGGCTGCGTGATATTATCCACGACGATCAACCTCACTCCACATTTCGTTTGTGGATAAGGGGTATTTTCTAACACATCGTCCTCATCTTCATCCTCACCATCGCTGTCGCGAACAACTTCGGTGGCCCTCCGCCGCTTCTCGTGATCGAACTTGATCTCATCGATGGTCTCCGCAAGTCCAAGTAGATCGAAGACACGGGCGACCTTCGCCCTTTCCAGCACCTGGTTGACATCACCTTGCCGCAGTTTGAAATAAATGATGTCTTTTAGGATTCCTCCGGAGAAGCTTCCGTTCGTATCAACCCATGTTGCTTCAGTAGTAAGATCAGAGAGAAGATGCGAAGCAAATGCGTGCATTGCTACCTAATACCAGGTAGACTTTAGTTCAATGCGATGTAGTACGGCAGAATCAGGACAACACGTACCAATGTTCTAGTGGGTGGTATTGAACCCGAAATAGATGTGACCGAATCATACGGAAATCCGCCATTCAGAACATCGTCGATTGCTGAACATGAGGTTGCAAGAACCGGTTTCCGGTCGCTTGTACCTGACATGGCAAGTAATGAACTTGCTAGCGAAGGCTTTGGAAAAGTTGCAACCATGCCAGAAAAAATGTCTGACTATGAGTGGCAGGTACTTCAAAAAAAGTAGCCAATCATGAAGATAGTTTTCTTACCCGGCACGCAAATACTAGTTGTCATCGGTTGGCACAAAGCTTGAGTTCCAAGGTATGTAGACGTCATTGGACAATTTCACAAGTATCATATCACGATGAAAGTGGGAATTGAGTTTGGCCCAGAAAAAAACACTTTATCATTTCTCATTTCATGACAAAAGAAAACCCGGAAAGACATCCCCCTAACCTGTGGCCAGCCAACTTTTTATAACAATCACTCAAACCAAGCCAGACCCAGAGGAATATCACAACACCGAAATCATCCCAAAACCCAGAGAAGGAAGCACTTATTTCCTGCGGACATGTTAGAACTTATTGTTGGTGAGAAAACGGATGAACTTACTTGGAAGCCTTGACAGCAGCCTTCGTAACCTTTCCGGCCTTGTCAATCTTGACAACAGACTTGATGACACCGACAGCGACGGTCTGTCTCATATCACGTACGGCGAAACGTCCAAGAGGGGGGTACTCAGTGAAAGCCTCGACACACATGGGCTTGGAAGGCTGCATCTTTACGATAGCAGCGTCACCGGACTTGATGAACTTGGGGTTCTGCTCAACGGATTTACCAGTACGGCGGTCGATCTTCTCAAGCAACTCAGCAAACTTACAAGCAATGTGGGCGGTGTGGCAGTCCAAGACAGGTGCGTATCCGTTTCCGACTTGACCAGGGTGGTTCATCAGGATGACCTGGGCGTTAAAAGATTCGGCACCCTTGGGAGGGTCATTTTTGGAGTCACCAGCAACGTTACCACGACGGATTTCCTTGACGGAGACGTTCTAAGTATAAAGGTATTAGTATATGATGATTAGCAACAAGGGTCAATAGGTGAATAACAAACCTTGACATTGAAACCAACGTTGTCACCAGGAACACCTTCAGTGAGCTGCTCGTGGTGCATCTCAACGGATTTGACTTCGGTGGTCACACCAGCAGGGGCGAAGGTAACGACCATACCGGGCTTGATAATACCGGTCTCGACACGTCCGACGGGCACTGTTCCAATACCACCGATCTTGTAGACATCCTGAAGGGGAAGGCGGAGAGGCTTTCCAGATGGACGCTCGGGGCGGTCGATAGAGTCGATAGCCTCGAGAAGGGTCTTACCGGAGGACTTGCCACCCTCCTTAGTCTCCTTGTCCCAACCTAAGCCCCGAAGCAGTCAGTACGAGATCGGCAAAAATGTAAAAGAAAAAACTTACCCTTGTACCAGGGGCAGTTGCTGGAGGGCTCGATCATGTTGTCTCCGTTGAAACCAGAGATGGGGACGAAGGCAACAGTCTTGGGGTTGTATCCAACCTTCTTGATGAAGTTGGAAACTTCCTTGACAATCTCCTTGTAACGGTCCTCGGACCATTTAGTGGTGTCCATCTTGTTGATGGCAACAATGAGCTGCTTAACACCGAGGGTGTAGGCAAGTAGAGCGTGCTCACGAGTCTGACCATCCTTGGAGATACCGGCCTCGAACTCACCAGTACCGGCGGCAATGATGAGGATAGCACAGTCAGCCTGGGAGGTACCAGTGATCATGTTCTTGATGAAATCACGATGACCAGGGGCGTCTGAATTGAACACACGTTAGTTGAATACATTAAGACCATGAAGGCTAAATGGAGAGAACAAACCGATGACAGTGACATAGTACTTGGGAGTCTCGAACTTCCAGAGAGCAATGTCGATAGTGATACCACGCTCACGCTCAGCCTTCAGTTTGTCCAAAACCCAGGCATACTTGAAGGATCCCTTTCCGAGCTCAGCGGCTTCCTTCTCGAATTTCTCGATCGTACGCTTGTCGATACCACCGCACTAGACAAAAAAAATAGTTAGCATAGTTTTACTAGATAATGAAAAATAGCGAAACGATGATAAATCATCCAAGTTTGAACTAATGGGAGTGGCTTGCCTTGTAAATAAGATGACCGGTGGTGGTGGATTTTCCGGAATCGACGTGTCCAATGACAACGACGTTGAGATGAGACTTCTCCTTACTATAGCAAAAGCGTTAGCAATTGTAATGATAGATCAAGCAAATTGTAATCAACAATGGCAATCGGCGAAGTAGCAGCAAGTGCAGCCGTCGAAATACGAGAAAGGGATGGAATCCAACCAGGTGGAAAGGAAGAAAGATCAGCGGTTGGACGCAACATACCCCATTGTAGATGATGTTTTCGGTTGAGATTAGAGAGAGATGACGGTGAAAATTTCTCAGAAGAACGTAGGCTTGTTCGGTATGCTAAATGTGTTTATTAGTCAAATGAGAAGAATATGGTGATAGTGTTGAGGGTAGAGGCAGAAGGGGGATGCAAGCTAAGGGTAGGGAAGGAATAACATACAGAGACGATTTTTCACAAGACGGTGGGGTGGTTTGGAGGTTTAAGTAGAAGAGGGGTACGAGAAGAGCGGGGCAGCAAGGTGAGAATTTGGCGCCAGGGCTGAGCCATATGCAGTCACAGTGCCATGTGGCGTTGTGGCTGGGTTTGACCCCACCAAACTTGGGCAGTTAATCGGGAGAGGAACTCAGCCAGCCAACGTCGCTTCAGGAAACGGCAAGCACGTTTTACAGCACATCAAATAGAGTTCCAAGCAAGAATACGGTTGGCAAATAGAGTGGGTACTCGCTCGTTAGTTGAACCATAAATACAGATGGAGCTAGTTAGTGTTCGAACACCCTTCTGGCCACAGTCATTAATTAAGCCAATCACATCCGCTCTGGATATGTCCCTGGCGAGCAATGATATACCTAGGAGATACCCCTCACAGAGAAGCAAACACGTAAAACCAAAGAAGCCGTTACATCTGAACCGCCGCCTCATACACTTCATCCAGGCAAGAATCTAAGCCGTGAGGGGAAAGGTGTGATCTAAAGTCCATGATCGGGTCCATTGGGAGGTATCTCCAACTGATAAATCTTGGATATGCCCAAGGCAATGCTCCGTGTAGATTTCAGGCACATTGACCAGTCACTGCGGCAGTCTGGCACATACATAATTCGTCAGATCAAAGACTCGGCCGTTTGACAATCATTAAGTACGAAGCCATTTTGCGAGAGAACATATTTGCACCTTAATTAGCAGCTGGTCCCAGTCCTAGAGAAGAGCTTGGAAACAGCCGGTCTCTTCCCTTCTCCAAATTGGATTGACAGCGAACCAATTCAGGAAGTGGCAACATATTACGAGACACAAAGGTCGACTGAAGAAGATTCGCAGGACTATAACGTGTCGTTTTGCTGTCCTGCGAACTCCAGGTCATGGGTGATCCCCAATGACCGAAAGCAAACCACCTCATGCATACAGCCCAGGAGGGACGTGGGCACGCCCAGCGCCCACACCTAACAAGCTGCTAGCGGGGCACCTTGTGAATCCCGGAATTTTTTTCAAAATTGCAAATTTTTCAACAACCACACAATGGAGAGAATATCAGAGAGAGCAGTATAATAGACAACTCCCAGGCCTACATGTCAATACAAAAATCAAGTCAAATGGTACAATTTTGAGTAAGATGAAAATGTGAGTGAGAGTCCATGAAGCTGGCGGATTTTTGCCCACCTCCTAACCCCCCCTGTTTTATCACCAATTGTAAATGGAATTCAATGGTAATACTATTAGAGCATATAAAGTAGGCTAGCTGTCAATTAATATCAGTCTTGGCAAATTTAGGCTGGTGGTTGTTGAGATAGGTACTAGTTCTGAGTTGCTGAAGTAGGAGACCCTCTATAGTACTATAACTCAGGTAATTTTTGCCCAAGTGACAATTCATTGTCTCTAGAAACTGCCAAGCTGTACCCAAGTAGCATTGTAGCATGCCAAAGAGACTCAGACAGCAAGGGCAATGAATTCCAGCCACAAGTGGTGGAGAAACCATATAGGGTAGATAGCTTTTCTTCTTTTTATTCTCCCTTAGCAATCAACCCATAAGTCCACCAATCCTTGGTCAAATTCAAAGCTTCTTGGCACAGAGTAGCTATACTATATACAAATAGATTTTGAATGATTGTTGGCTGGATATTGATACTTGTTGTAAACTGGTTGGTCTCTATATTTAAGTCATAAGCTGTGATGGAATGGTAATGCTAGAAGGCAGAGAGTTCATCATGAATACTATGCCATACCTCCCATGGCATCTAAAGGGAATTGGTGAGAAAGTGCAGTTCTGGCTTGAGGAGCATAGAAAGAGGGTAAGAGAATATGATAAGGTACCCAGCCATGAGGAATTACACAAATTGCGTACATCTATGAAAGCTCGGTAGTTTGAGTGTGAGGGATCAAGAGTTGGGAAAGATAGATTGTGTATTTTGTTGTATGATAAGATAATGTCTATCTACTCCAGGGTCTCTCAAATATATATACTCCCCATAGTTCAGTCTGCCACCATTATCCCTTTATCTCAGTATACCTTTCCCCTTGCTGGCTTTTCCTACTAATATAAGTGGTGGTGGTGAGAAACAGATTTTCCTGCCACAAAGCTGTTACTCATTATGAATGTACCTGTAGTTAGATAGAAAAGATTTGCCTGATGGTATGTAATATGTAACATGTATCTAAGTATTAGATAGAAAGATTTACCTGATGGTATATAACATATATCTAAGTATCAGATATGACAGGGGTGCTTAATACCAATAATCAATACAATATTTATTAAGACTAAGTACAGTCACCTATTCACTTGCCCCGCTCATTTCCCCCCATCTTATCCCATGACTCAATGTCCTGAAATACTTTCCAAGAACAAATTAATACCTGTAATTGTCTGAAGGTATATGGTGCAGATTAACAACCTGGTCAAATTCTTTGTCTGGTCTGAGACCAGTGGTGACATATCTGTGTATGTCATAGTGAAAGCTGGCAACTGCTGCAAAGTGCAATACCAAGTTTGTCAGCAGATTTTGTCAGCATTTGGTGAAATAAACATACAGGTTTCCAAACTTGGTAACCGTATGATTGAATGCTGTCAGCAATACTCGTGATCACATCAGCAAAAAGTAAACTTCATTCATTAAATTCATATAGTTTATTGTACTCACAAACTCAAAAGAAAGAAATCAAGATTTCTGTGAAATATGGCATTGGTTTAACGTTCCACATCAGCAAGAAACATTTCCATCAGGGCGGAATGGCTTCGTCAGAGTGGACACGCTCTGTCAGAGCCGTCAGACACACACCGGTAGCGGATTACTCCGCGCCTGTCGTCAATACCATGCGTCACGTTGCATATTACCCTCCGATCGCTGTTTTGACATTTCTTCTTGCTCTGTTGGTCTCCTATTTTAAACCTACACTATGGCGTTGTGGCCAACTGTGACCATACGTTGGAATGGGTTGATTGGGTACACACTTGCATCAGAATTGCAATGCAATGGGTAACGCTGCGACAAACTCTCCTCGGGTTCCTTCTACATTAAGCTCGAGGAGCGTAGGAATAAGGTGAGAAGATATGATACTACCCGGCCGTGAGGATCCACAAAATTGCATGGATACATGAAGTCTCCGATAGAGCGAGTGAGACCAAAAGTTGGGAATGATAGAGTGTGAACTTTCATTGTATGATAAGAGGAGATGGAAATGGGATGATGTCTATTTACTCCGGGGTCTGCCAAATATATACTCCCCGTCACTCTGTCCACCTCCGTTACCCCTGTATCTCAATACACCTGCCGTTGCTCCTTGGAGATGTACTTGATCGAGCGTGTTTGAGATGCAGTTGGAGATGCTGATCGAGTGAACTCAGAGATGCACTTGGAGGCCGTGATTGAGCGAGTTTGGATATGCCCTGGGAGACTGAGATTGAGTGAACTCAGAGATGCACTTGGAGGACATGATTGTGCGAACTCGGAGGCCGTAATCGAGCGAGGTTGGAGCTACACTTGGAGGCCGAGATCGAGCGAGATTGGACAAGTACTTGGAGGCGGCCGATGGACCGTGCGCTGAGACTCTATTCATCAATAAGTCCACTCGCAACTGTGGGAATGTGACAATGTGACTTCACCTCTGAGCCCTCATGGAGAGCTGGCTGATGGCGGTCTATCATGTAGGAGGCATGATGGAAGCTGAAGCTACATTCAGCAGTCAACTTGTCATCATGAGAATAAAGGGAAGACAAACAATCTTGGGTGGATGTTGTACTCAGTGTATACTATACTCGGTGGATGCTGTACTTGGTGTATGCTGTACGTGGTGTATGCTGTACTTGGTGTATGCTGTACTTGGTGTATGCTGCACTTGGTGTTAACTCTTGATCATGGCATGGAGAGATAGAGAGGGATGACTTAACTTCATGTTCTTAGGTGATGGTAGAGTTGAGCACAAGAAAGAGAGAGATCAGAGGAGATGGGGGAAATCATCATAAGAAACTGGGACTTAGAGCATTTCATGTGCGAGTCAATTGACCATCCCTGATATGGCAGGTACCAGTTCCGATCTGGCAGGGAATAATACTGATACAAGGTCTTCTAAACCCAATCAGGCAAGTCATACTCGTTATTTCTCATAGCCGCACGTATCCTCCACATCATTCTCATCTTCCTCTTCATTCCCCATCTCTCTGTTTCTCTTCCACAACGCTACCATCATCGCAAGAACACAAAGTTAAGTCATCCCTCTCTATCTCTCCATGCCATCATCATGAGTTAACACTGAGTGCAGCATACACCGAGTACAGCATACACCTAAGATTGTCTGTCGTCCCTT
>Ga0307515_10014140_pt1 | contig 14838 bp, 11 predicted proteins | sample 17_EM_MG_FD_194513 | JGI IMG/M metagenome (GOLD analysis project Ga0307515, IMG submission 194513) | Populus trichocarpa ectomycorrhiza microbial communities from riparian zone in the Pacific Northwest, United States - 17_EM | ecosystem: Host-associated > Plants > Roots > Unclassified | place... | reverse complement strand
GGGCTTGCGGAAGTAGTCGGTGACGCCGCTCGGCACGAAGCTGCCGCCCGCGGAGCGGCTCCGGAACTGCGTCGGGGCACCGGGGCTGAGGATCGCGGCGGGCAGGTAGTCGAGGCCGTTCGTCGCGATGCCGGCCTCGATGTGCTGCACCGACTGCGAGCGCAGCCCGAGTTGGCGCAGGCCGAACTCCGCGCCCGCCGCCACGACGGCGGACCAGATCTCGTTCGCGTCGTTCGCCGGGCCGTGCAGTTCGTAGCCGAGCTCCCCGGAGATTCCGGTGCGCAACACCCGCACGGCGACGTCCCCGATCCGGGATTCCCGGCTGCGGTTGAAGTCGATGTCCCGCAGGCTCTCGCCGGTGGTCCGTTCCAGCACGAACAAGGACGTCGGCCCCTGCACGCCGAAGATGAACTGGTCCGGGCTCACGTCGGTGATCTCGGCGTCCCAGTTGCCGCGGCGGAACTGCCACCCCAGCCAGTCGCCGCTGCCGGCGGTGTAGACGAATTCCTCTTCGCCCAACCGGCACAGCACCCCCTCGGAGGCGACCCAGCCGTTGTCGTCGAGTTGGACGTGATGCTTGATCTGCCCGATCTCGAAGGCGGACAGATTGTTCATGCCCAGCCCGCCAAGAAATTCCAAGGCCTGCCGCCCGCGTACGTTGATCTTGTTCAGGGGCGTCCAGTCGCCGAGATAGCAGGTCTGGACGTGCGCGCGGCTCTCCTCGGCCCAGCTGGTGAATTCCAGGGGCAGCAGAATCTGCGCGAACGTGCCGAACGCGCCCTTGTCGTGGGTGATGTCCTGGGCGGCGGCCGCCGGGCTGAACAGCGCCGGCCGCTCCACAATGAACGATCCGTCCCGGTGCCGGACAACCGCCTCGTACGTTTCCCGCTGCCGCGATCCCATATCCATCAAAACCTCCCGGCCGGACGCTACCCGCGGCCGGCCGCACCGGACCTGCCAGCACACGAAATCAAAGCTGAACCGAACCGAAACGCCGGAGAATGGTCAGGACACGAGTACAATGCCGCGGCTCACACGAGTTGGCCGTCCACCAGCCGGACGGTCCGGTCGCACCACTGGGCCGCCTGTTCGCTGCGGGTGGCGAGCAGCACGGCGGTCCCCCGGTCCGCCTGGGTCCGGAGCAGGTCGAGGAGCCGGCTTTCGTCCGGCGCGTCCAGCCCGGCGCAGGGTTCGTCCGCGATCAGCAGCGGCGGATCGTTGGCCAGCGCGACCGCCAGGCCGGCGCGGGCCCGCTGCCCGGCCGCCAGCGCCGCCGGGACGCTGTCGCCCAGGCCGGTCAGGTCGACGGCGGCGAGCCGGTCGCTGAGGTCCCGGTAGCCGCGCCGGCCGGCGAGGTGCCGGGCGAAGACGATGTTCTGCGCCACGGTCAGGTGGTCGAGCAGGTTGGCGGGCGAGCAGAGCACGCCGACGTGGTTGGCGCGCAGCCGGGCCCGGTGCGCCTCCGACCGGCGGCTCATCTGCTGGCCCGCCGCGAAGACCGTGCCGTTGTCCGGCTCGTCGAGGCCGGCCAGCAGGGACAGCAGGATGGTCTTGCCGGCGCCCGCGGCGCCGATCACCGCGACGCTCTCGCCCCGGCGGACCGCGAGCGACACGTCGCAGATCATGAACGGCTTCTCCGCCGCGTCCGGGAAGTACCGGTAGAGCCGCTGGCCGACCAGCACCTGCGCCGGATCCGGCACCAGGCGCAAGTGCCGGGGCGCGCCCGGGTCCGTCGCTGGAGAGACAGCCGGGTGCCGGTTCACCGCGAGCACCGCGGCGCACGCACGACGTTGCGCCAGGGGCCGGTTGCCTCGGCCGTGCGTACCCGCATCTAAGTCACCTTTCGCCGTGAGCGATCCCGCGCCGGACGGTAGGCGCCCGCGGCTGAGAACGCGCTGAAAAAGCTGCCGGGGACGGCGGACGCCATCTGGTCCAGACGCCGACCTCCAGCACCGAGAGCGCGGCGATCATGGCGCCGGCCAGGACGTCGTCCGGGTAGTGGACGCCGACCCAGACGCGCGCGACCCCGATCGCCAGCGCCGCGACCGCCAGCACCAGGCCCCACCGCCGGTGCAGGAAGGCGGTGACGGCGAAGGCGACCGTGAAGGCGGCGACCGCGTGGTCGCTCGGCATCGAGACGCCGCCGGCGTGCGGGATCAGCACGGTGACGGCGTGGGTCTGGAACGGGCGAAGCTCATGGCTGATCGCCGACAAGCCCACCGCCGTGCCGTACGCGATCAGGAGCGCGACCGCGACCCGCAGTAACGCGGCCAGCTCGCGGCGGCGCAGGGCCCGGCCGGCGAGGATCGCCGCCACCGCGAAGACGACGTAGATCAGCCACTGGGCCAGGAACTCCATCACGTCGTCGACCCCGCGGTACCGGCCGGCCAAGTGGTTGAGCAGTTCGAAGAGCTGGAGGTTCACGCTCGGCAGGCTAGGACCGCGGTGCTGAGAATTCGGTGAAGATGCCGCGGATCGCCGGTCGCTGGGCGGCGGCTCCGGTCGGCGCCAGGCCGTACATCTCCTGCAAGGTACGCAGCAGGTGATAGTGGTCGAACCGGGCCGGATACCGGCCGGGCTTGACCCGGGCGCCGGCCACAATGGTCGCGATGTGGTTGTCCTCGGACCGGTCGTCCTCGTCGAAGGTCACGATGAACAGGCTGTTGTGGGTGGCGGCCCAGCTGACGTACGGGGCGAACCGCTTCCGCAGCCAGCTGTCCGCACCTGCCTTGGGGCAGTCATGCATGTCGTGGCAGAGGTTCGGGACGACGAACGACACCGTCGGCAGTTTGCGGAAATCGGCGGGGAACGCCGTGAGCGGCTGGTTCGCCGCGGCCGGGACGTTGCTGAAGTTCACCCAGGGGTTGTGCCGCCGCACGTAGCCCCGGTGCGTGCAGCCGCGCCAGCCGGGCGACGGCAGGTCCTCGGAGTAACCCACGAAGCTGCGGCCGGCGCCGATCAGCCGGCTGGCGAGGTTCGGCCGGGCGCCGAGGTCGTGCGGGCAGTCGTTGTCGGACACGCCCTGCGTCGAGCCGGAGAACAGGGCCAGATAGTTCGGCTGGCTCGGGTGGGTCTCGGCGTAGAAGTGCGTCAGGTTCGCCGAATGCTCGGCCAGCGACGAGATCCACGGGGTCAGCGGATGGCCGATGACCGCGTCGTACGGCTTGTTCTCCAGGATCACCACCACCACGTGGTCCGGCTTCGGCAGGGCGGGCCGGACCGACGCCACCGCGGCTCCGCCGGTCACCGCGACCGCGGCCACCACCCCGGCACTGATCCATCGCCCGAACCGGGCCATCAAGACTCCCGTTTTGTAGCTTTTATCCATATCCTGCCGGACGATTCGCGGCGACGCCGGTGGGACACGCGGAAGTTCGGTTCAGGTGGCGCGGGGCAGCCGTAGGCGCATCGCGGCGCCGTCGGCCAGGTCGTCGACGGTGAGGGTGCCCCCGTGCGCGGTGACGATGTCGCGGGCGATCGACAGGCCCAGGCCGGTGCCGCCGTCGCTGCGGGAGCGGCTGTCGTCCAGCCGGACGAAGCGGTCGAAGATCCGGTCCCGGTCGGCGGCGGCGATCGGCGGACCGTCGTTGCCGACCACCACCTCGGCCCCGGCGGAGTCCGCCCGTACGCCGATGGTCAGGGTCTTCTCGGCGTGCCGGGCCGCGTTGTCCACGAGGTTGCGCAGCACCCGCTGCAGGGAATCGATGTCGCCCAGCACGCGGGCCGGCTCGACCACGCCGTCCAGGCGCAACTCGGGGTGCTCGAGCGCCGCCCGCTCCCGCTCGGCGTAGACCAGATCGTCCAGGTCGACGTCCTCGCGGCGCAGCCGCAGATCCTGGTCGTCGACGCGGGCGAGCAGCAGCAGGTCGGCCACCAGGCGGGCCATCCGGGCGCTTTCGCGCTGGATCCGGGCCACCGACCGGGCCGGCGGTTCCGCGAGATCGGCGCTCAGGAGCAGGTCGGCGTTGGCCTGGATGGTGGCCAGTGGGCTGCGCAACTCGTGGCTGGCGTCCGCGGCGAACCGGCGCTGGGCCGCCGCGGCCGACTCGATCCGGTCCAGCATGGTGTTCATGGTCTCGGCCAGCGCCGCGACCTCGTCGTCCGCCGCCGGGACGGGCAGCCGGGTGTGCAGGTTCCGCGAGGTGATCGAGGCCGCCTGCCGGCGCATCGCCTCCACCGGGCGCAGCGTGCGCCCGACGAAGAGGAACGTCGCCGCCCCGACCAGGACGGCGAGCAGCGGCAGGCCGATCAGCAAGGCCGCGACGATCGCCTCGGTGGCGTCGTCGACCGCATCGAGGGACTCCCCGACCAGCACGGTCCGCAGGCCGGCCGGGGTCTGCACGCCGACGGCGACGATCCGGAACGGCTCGTCGTGGGCGAACTCGAGTCGCCGCTGCTCGCGGACGCGTTCCCCGGCGGCCGGGCGCAGGCCGGACAATGGCCGATGGCCGGCGATCGCGTCCGACGCGGCGACCACCTCGCCCGCCGCGTCGACGACCTGCACGATCACGCGTTCGCGCGCGGACGAGCGGAGCACGGCGGTCAGGTCGCCGGCGGAGCCGTCCAGGGCCGCGACGACCTGGCCGGCCCGGTCGTTCGCGGCGGAGTTGGCGTTGTCCAGCAGGATGCCCCGGGCGGTGCCCAGCAGCACGCCACCGGCCAGGACCGACGCCACGGCCACGACGCCGGCCGCGGCCAGGGCAGACCGCATGCGTACGCCGAGCCGGCGCCGGAGGCGTTCGACCAGCGACCTCTCGGGCATCCGGTCACGGTAGCCCCCGGCCCCGGCCGACTCGACGAAACGTGGTCAACTTCCGCGGCCGTAGACCTTCACCTCGGTCAGCCCGGTCTTGAACCCGGACGCGTGGGTGACCTGGACCCGCAGCCGGGCCGTGCCGACCCCGGCGAAGCGCACCACGTTGTAGTTGGCCCGCGGCGTGGCCGGCGTCTTCACCGGCGCGGTCACATTCACCCAGGTGGTGCCGTTGTAGTACTGGACCTGGTACGAACTCGGCGGCCGGTAGCGGTTGGTGGCCCGGTCGTTGCGGAACCACAGCCGCACCTCGTCGACGGTCCGCGCCTGGCCGAGGTTGAGCTCCAGCCAGTCGGTGGCGTTCGGCGACCCGTAGCTGCCCCAGATCGGCTCGTTGATCGGGAACCCGTCGACCGCGCCGGCTCCGGCGGTGCCCGAGGCGGTGTAGGAGGCGGCGGTGGCCGCGCCCTGCGCGTAGTTGGGCAGGTCGGCGGTCAGGTCGACGCCGGCCTTGTCGAACATGTCGACCAGTTGCGCGCTGTCCTGCCGCACCTGCGCCGGTGCCTGCAGGCCGGCGTACGCCTGGTTGTACTGCACGGTGGCGCCGCCGCCGGCGGGGAAGGTGACCGCGCCGGTGTCCGGATTCCAGACCAGGCGGACCAGCCGGTCGACGGTGACCACCCGGGTGCCGTTGACGAAGAGCGAGTAGCCCTGCGGGATGCCGGGGTACTTCACCACGCCGTCGGCCGGGTCGTCCCAGACGATGCTCAGGTCGCCGTTGCGGTAGCGCAGGTTGTTCGCGGCGAAGTTGGGCCAGCCGATCGCGAGCGGGCTCAGCTCGACCTGCTTGTCGTTGCGCGGCCGCAGGCCCATCACGTCCTCGATGACAGTCCAGTTGCCGCTGCCCAGGATGTTGTGGTGGATCCAGGACCGGTAGTCGATGGTCCTGGTGCCGGCGTTCCAGTCGGCCCAGAACTCGTTCGCGTCCGGCCACTGGGTGTTGCCGCCGACGTACTGCGCCCAGGCGTTCCAGTACAGCAGCTTCTTGTAGTCCTCGGCGCTCATCCACTGGTTGGGGTAGTTGCGCAGCACCGAGGAGTACAGCCGGAACTGCACCGTGGAGTTGATGGTGGAGAAGTTGTTGCTGCCCGGGAAGCCGGCCGCGGCGGCCGCCGCCTTGTCCTTCTGGTTGGCGGTGTAGAACGGGAAGATCGGGTACTCCGCCGGGTCGGCGAACAGGCGCAGGGCTTGGCGGTACTCGTCGGTGTTCGGCATCGCGCCGACGGCGTACGGATAATAGTTGTTGATCTCTTTCCACGGGTCCAGGCTGTTCGTGGCGACGTGCCGGTGCTCGATCAGCTTGGTCGTGGAGTCCCACAGGTAGGTGACGATCGCGTTCTTGATCCGGTCGGCGATGGCCTGCATCTCGGTGGCCTTGGCGGTGTTGCCGGTCGCGGCGTAGGCCTGGGCGGCGGCGAGTGCTCCGCTGTAGACATACGCCGACTCGGCCCGGTCCAGGTTGCCGGAGCGCCAGTCGAACGACACGGCGTCCGCGTCGTTGCCGGTCAGCGCGCCCCAGTCGTACTCGATCAGGCCGTTGTTGTCGTGGTCGTAGTAGGCGAGCTGACCCTTGACGTCACCCTCGGCGTACCTGGCCAGGTTCCCGGCGATGGCCGGCTGCCCGCCGTGGATCTGATAGCTGCGCCAGGCCGCCTCGGCGATGTACTGGGTGTAACTGTTCGACCAGTTCTCCGGGTCGCCGGGGTTGTCCATGAACCGGCCGCCCTTGGAGACCTGCCCGACCGACAACCACGGGCCATAGGAGTACGCGGGGTTGCGCAGGTACTTCAGGTCGTCGATGTGCATCGGCTGGGTGAGCACGATCGCGTTGTTGTAGCCCAGCGCCCCCTCCACGGAGGTGGGGAACTGGAAGTCCTGCCCGGGGATGTCGGCGTCGAGGAAGTTGAACCGCATCAGCCACCAGCGGTAGTAGATCTCCTTCTTGATCGCCGGCTCGGGGACGTCGAGATACGGCACGTTCTGCGCCCACCAGCGGTTGTAGTCGCGCACGTGGGTCGCGAACGCCGTCTGCGCGCTGTAACCCTGGTACGCCGTGTACTCGGTGAGCGACTGCGGGATCTCGGTGGTGACGAACCCCAGGACCACCTTGGTGGTGACGGTGGCGCCGGCCGCGACGGTCACCGACCTGCTCAGCGCTCCGCCGCCGGCGGTGAACCCGTCGGCGGACAGCCGGGGGAAGACGGTGGTCAGGTTGTTCTTCACCGCCACCTGGCCGGTCAACTCGGTGCCGCTGCCCGAGGTCGCGTACGGCGAGGTGACCCGCAGCGCGACGGTCTGCGCGCTGGTGCCGGTGTTGGTCAGCGCCAGGTTGTCGACCGCGACGTTGTTCTGGGTGATGAACTTGGTCTGGTTGATCCGCAGCGAACCGTTGGTGTGCACGCTCTTGAAGTGGCTGGGCGCCTGCCAGCGCTGGGCGACCTGCTCGGTCCAGGTGCCCGAGCCGGCGGTGACGGTGAACGCGCTCCGGTCGCTGATGCTCTCCCAGTACGCCACGCTGCCGCCGAAGCCGAGCACGGCCGGGTTGTGCGTCTTCATGAACACGGCCCGGCCACGGCTCATCAGCCAGGTGCCGGCGGGGTCGTTGCCGGGACGGGCGAGCAGCCGGTCCATCCAGAAGTCGGTGCCGCCGGACTCCGCGTCGAAGATCGCCTGCATGGTGTTGCCGGTGGTCATCGCCACCGGCGGGGCCGGCACGGCGGGCCCGGAGAACGTGGGATAGCCGATCGTCTGGGCCGCGGCCGCCGGTTGGCCGGGCAGCACCACGGCGGCGAGGGAGCCGGTGAGAACCGTTGTCAACGCGAGTGCCAGCCTGGATCTCCAGCGGGCGAACGGCATCGCGCCACCTCCAATTCGGGTCAGGCCTCCGAAATGCCGAAAACCTTTTCGGGGAGCCTGGCACCGCGTTACCACAGTGTCAACGGTCTATTTCTGGTGGGTCACGCGCTGCGGAGGATTTGTCGCACCACCGCCCGGCTGGCTATGCTCGCCGAAACTTTTCGGGAGGTCGTGCGGTGGGCCGGAAACGTGCGCAGGTCACGCTGAGCGACGTCGCCGAGCGGGCCGGCGTCTCGGTGGCCACCGCCTCCAAGGCCCTCAACGCGCGCGACGAGGTGGCCCCGGCGACCCGGCACCGCGTGCAGCAGGCCGCCGAGGAGCTGTCGTTCCAGCCCAACGTCCTGGCCCGCGGCCTGATCTCGGGCAACACCCGGACCATCGGGCTGCTCACCGACGAGCTGTCCGCCGCCCGCTTCGCCATCCCGGTGCTGCTCGGCGCCGAGAACGCGCTGGGCAACGAGCAGATGAGCGTGCTGCTCTGCGACGCCCGCGGCGACGCGATCCGCCGCCGGCACTACATCCGCACCCTGCTGGCCCGGCAGGTCGACGGCTTCATCATCCTCGGCGACGCGATCGACCTGCGCCCGTCGCTGACTCGCGACATCCCGGTCCCGGTCGTCTACGCCTACGGCGAGTCGGACGACCCCGCCGACCTGTCCGTGGTGGCCGACGACGCGGGCGGCGCCCGGCTGGCCGCCGAGCACCTGGTGTCGCTGGGCCGCACCCGGATCGCGCACATCACCGGCGACCACGGCTACCGGGCCGCCCGGGACCGCTCGGCCGCGCTGGCCGAGGTGCTCGACGCGGCCGGGCTGCCGCTGATCGGCGCGCCGCTGTTCGGCCAGTGGTCGCAGCGCTGGGGCCGGCACGCCGCGGCCCGGCTGCTCGCCGCGCACCCGGACGTCGACGCGATCTTCTGCGGCAGCGACCAGATCGCCTCGGGCGTCACCGAGGCCCTGCGCGACCTGGGCCGCGCCATCCCCGACGACGTGGCCGTGGTCGGCTACGACAACTGGGAGGTCTTCGCCACCGAGTGCCGCCCGCCGCTGACCACGGTGGACCTCAACCTCGAGCAACTCGGCGCGACGGCCGTGCAGCACCTCTTCGCGGCCCTGGACGGCGACCGCCACTCCGGCGTCGTCCGGCAGCCCGGCCGGCTCGTCGTGCGCGAGTCCACCGGGGTCGCTCCGGCCCGGCGGCTACCGGGCGATTGACCACCGCCCATGTCCGTTCGGCAGACCCGGGGATAGACGATCGGCTGATTTTCGGGTCCGGCGGATCTTCGGCCCAGCGGCGGGCCGTCCACGCGGTACGGTCTTGCGGGCCCGCGCTGTCAAGGAGTCGCGGGCGCGAGCTGGGAGCGAGATGTCAGACGCGGCGCACGAAACCACCCGGGTCGTCATCGTCGGAGCCGGCCCCGCCGGGCTCACCTTGGCCAACCTGCTGCAACGCTCCGGAATCGACTGCGTGGTCGTCGAGGTGCGCAACCGCTCCTATGTGGAGCAGCGGCAGCGAGCCGGCATCCTGGACGACTACGCGGGCCGGATCTTCGAGGAGTACGGGCTGGCCGACCGGGTCCTGGCCGGCGCTCCCCTGGAGACCCTGCTGGAGATCCGGTACGAGGGCGTCCCGCGCTTCCTGAACTCCCCCTCGCTCGCCGGCGGCCGGGCCGGGCGCCTCGTCCCGCAGCAGTTCCTGGTCCAGCGGCTGATCACCACGTTCCTCGAGGGCGGCGGCGACCTGCGGTTCGAGGCGCTCGACGTGGCGCTGCACGAGATCGACAGCGACCGTCCGCGGGTCACTTATCGCGATTCCGCCGGGAACGCTCACGAGCTGCACTGCTCCTATGTGGCGGGCTGCGACGGGTTCCACGGGGTGAGCCGCGGCAGCATCCCGGCCGAGGCGGTCACCACCTACAGCTTCGACCACGGGATCGGCTGGTTCACGGTGCTGGCCGACGCCCCGGCGCCGCGCTACCCGCTGATGGCCGTCAGCCGGCACGGGTTCGCGGCCCAGTTCGCGCGCGGCCCCCGCTCGAGCCGCTACTACCTGCAGTACCAGCCGGGCGAGGACCCGCGGGAGTGGCCCGACGAGCGGACCTGGCAGCAGTTGCGGCTGCGGCTCGGTGACGACGCGCTGCCGGAGGGGCCGATCACCGACCGGGACGTCGTCGACATGCGCAGCTTCGTGGTCGATCCGATGTCCTACGGCCGGCTCTTCCTGGTCGGCGACGCGGCGCACATCATCACCCCGATGGGCGCCAAGGGGATGAATCTGGCGCTGGCCGACGCGCACGTGCTGGCCCGCGCGTTGGTCGCGGCCGAGCGGGACGGCGACGATACCGGGCTGGCCGCGTTCTCCGCGGTGTGCCTGCGGCGGACCTGGGACTACCAGGAGTTCTCGCGGTGGTTCACCGAGATGGTGCACGACTCCGGGGACGACTCCGCGGCCGGGCCGTTCCGCCGGCAACTGGCGAAGGCCCGGCTGGACCGGCTGTTCGACTCGCCGCCGGCCGCCGCCGCGTTCGCCGATCTGATGGCCGGCACCGCGCTCCTGCAGTAGGGGCGTGCCCGGCCCTACTGCGGATGCGGTACGGCAGATATCCACGCTGGTAGGACGACTGGGAACCGGTTACCGGGCAGGCTGAGCCCATGATCTTCACCCGTCGGCCGCGGAGCCCGCGATGAGCGCCCTGGCGTGGGCCGTGGCCGTGTCGGTGGCCTCGGCCGTCTGCTACGCCGCGGCCGCCGTCGCGCAAGAGCACTTCGCCGGCGTACGCCGCGGCCTGCTCCGCTGGGCGGTGCCGCTGCTGCTCACCGGGGCCGGCGCCGGCCTGCACATCGTCGCGCTGCAGTTCGGCTCGGTCGGGGTGGTTCAGGCGCTCGGCGCGCTCACCTTGATCTTCGCCCTGCCGATCGCCGCCGTGCGGACCCGCCGCCGCGTCACCGGCGCCGCCTGGCGGCAGTCCTGGCTGACCGTCGGCGGCCTGACCGGGCTGCTGGCGCTGAGCACCGCGGGCTCGGGAACGCTGAGCGGGCAGTCGGTGCGATGGCTCGCGATCCTCACCGTGGCAGCGGTGGCCGGTCTCGCGATGGCCGCACGGCGGGCGGCCACCCCGGCGGCGCGGAGCCTTCTGCTCGCCGGGGCCGCCGGGGTGGCGTTCGGCGTCTCGTCCGTGCTGACCAAGGCCGTGATGACCGCTCTCGGCGGCGGGCTGACCGGCGCCTCGATCCTGCCGGTCGCCGCGATCGTCGGACTGGCCGCGGCCGGGCAGGTGCTCAGCCAGCAGTCGTACCGGGACGCGGGCCTGGCCGGCCCGCTGGCCATGGTCAGCGTCGCCAACCCGGTGGTGGCCGGGGCGATCGGCTTCCTGCTGCTCGGCGACGGCGTCCGGTTCGGCACCGCCGGGACGCTGCTCGCCGTCGGCGCCGCCGTGGCGACCGCGCTCGGCGTCGTCGGCCTGGCGGCCCAGCCCGCGCCCGGCACCGCCACCCCCGCCGAACCGGAGATCCGGCGGGGGGACTCTCCCGGCCGGTCCCGGCCCGACGTTTCGCGCTATGCGTGGAGTGTCGGATAGGAGACTTTGTCGTACGGCAAAGACGTCGGTGATCACCTTTTCGTACTCCGAAAGAGATCCATTCATTGCGGGCCTCGCCCGGGGTGCGGTAAAGTGACGTTCCCTGAATCTTGGAGCGCGCTATGCCGGTCCCGATCCAGATCTCGGCTCCGCCCCGGGCCGGAATATACAAGCCGTCGCAGTTCAACCTCCTAGCGGACACACCGACCAACGAAGTCGTCGTGATAAATACGCTGACCGGTTCGCACGTGCTATTTCCCAGCGCCTATCGCGACGCGGCGCGGCAGTTGCTGGGGCAGGACCGGATCGACGTCGACCAGGCGAATTCCGGCCTCGTCCGGCAGCTCGCGAGCGTGGGCATCGTGGTGCCGATGGAAAGCGACGAGCGCCGCCAGCTCCGCTATCTGCAGGCACACCAGACCTCCACGGCAAAGAGTCTGCAACTGATCGTCTTTCCCACCGAGAAGTGCAACTTCCGGTGCGTCTACTGCTACGAGGATTTCGTCCAGGGAAAGATGTCCCACGGCCTGCGATCGGGGCTGGTCAAATTCGCCGCCACCCAGACGAAATCGCTGGAGTCGTTGTCGGTCGATTGGTTCGGCGGCGAGCCGCTGCTCGCCTTCGACGTGATAAAAGACGTGCTCCCCGAGATCAACGCCGCCTGCGCGGCCAATTCGTGCAAGCTGAACGGGCACATCACCACGAACGGATATCTGCTGACCGGCGAGATCGCCGAGCAGCTTCTCGACTGGCAGGTGGACAGCTTCCAGATCACGGTGGACGGGCCGCGCGAGGAGCACAACAAGCGGCGGCAGTTGCACAAGCACCGGGCCAACGGGGTCGGCGCCGATGAGGAGCACGGCACCTTCGACCGCATCATGGAAAACGTGCAGTCCCTGCTCGCGCAGCGGCGGCTGTTCCATCTCCAGCTGCGCACCAACTACGACCTGAATTCGCTCGACAGCATGGCGTCCTGGATCGACACCATGGTCGAGCTGGTGGGCGACGATCCCCGGGTCCGGGTCGACTTCTGCCCGATCTGGGCCGATCCCGACAACGTCGAGGTCAGTCTGGCGGTCGGCGCGACCAAACAGCGGACGTACGTGGAGTTGATGGCGGCCGCCCACGCCAAGGGGCTGCGCAGCAACGCCCCGGGCTACCTGAGCCTGGGCGGCCTGGTCTGCTACGCGGCGAAGGCGAATTCGCTGGTCGTGCGCTCCGACGGGGTCCTCAACAAGTGCACCGTCGCCCTGGACGCCGACTACAACGCGGTGGGCCGGCTGCATGACGACGGCAGCATCCAGATCGACATCGACAAGCTCGCGAAATGGACGTCCTCCGGCCTCGAGACCGACTCCACGTGCCAGGGCTGCGCGATGTCGGCGGCGTGCCAGGGAAACGCCTGCCCGCTCGAACGCTTCGAGAACAACCGACGACCGTGCCCGCCGCCGAAGAACTTTCCCGGGCCGGTGCTCAACATGGCAGTCCGCGACAGCTGAATACAAGGAGGAAAGCAGTGACAGGTCCCGCGAACGTCCCAGAGGTCCACATCCTCCAGGCCAAAGACGTGTCCATTCCGATCGTCCCCGGCGCCCCGAAGGATTTACCCCCGGAAATCCTCAAGCTCCGCTCCGACTTCCTCGCCGGTAAGAAACTCTCGCCGGAGGACATGGGCAACCTCCTGCGCGAGACCGCGGAGACCGGCGGCGGCGGTAACGGAAACTGCAACATCTGCTAGTGAATTGGCGACCGACCGTAAGTCTCTGCTGTTGTGCGTGACCGGCTCGATCGCCGCGACGGGAACGGTCGCGCTGCTCCAGTTGCTCGTGGAGCGGGGCCAGTTTGCCAAGATCCACGTCGCGCTGTCGGAAAATGCGCTGCGTTTCGTTCGCGCGGAGCCGTTCGCGATCCTCTCCAAGCGGCGGTGCATCACCGACATCTTCGCCGACGCCGCCGAGGGCAGGGCCGTACACGTCGAGATCGCACTCAGCTGCGAAATCGCCGTCGTCGTCCCTGCCTCCGGTGACGTCATCGCGAAACTCGCCCACGGAATAGCCGACGACACGGTCACCACCATGCTGAGCGTCTTCGAGGGCCACCGCATTCTGGTGCCGGCGGTGCATCCGGCCACCAGCCGCAAGCCGAGTTTCGAGCGCAACCTGGCCCAGGTAAGGGAGGACGGCTTCATGATTTGCGGTCCGGTCCCGGGCTACAGCATGTCCGAAAACAGGCGAGGGCCGGACGTGGCGGCAATGCCGGAACCGGACACTGTCGCCACTTTCATCGAATACGTGGCGATGACCGGAATGGCGCCAGACGTCGAGTTCCGCTATCCGAGCCACGGCGCGAACCGTCAATCCGGTGGAAAGCACTAGGACCGCCGCGGAGCCGATACTGAGCCGGTACGGCCAAGCCGCGACCGCCGACGAGATGTACCGGATCGCCACCGCGCGGCTGGTCCTGGCCGACCACGACCGGCTGCTGGCTGACTTTCCGCAGTTGCGCCCGACCGCGCTGCTCGCCGCGAGCCCGCAGCTGCGGGCGCTGGACGAGTCCGCGCGGGCGGCGCTGTGCCGGCAGGTCGCCGACCAGTGGCTCGTGCAGAACGCGGCGCTGATCTCGGCGGCGCAGACCGGCTCGGCGGAGGTGAACACGAGCATCGCCACCACCGGCCCGCCGCGAACGGTCGCCCGGCCACCCCGCTACGGCCGCGCGTGTGTCGCGCCGGTGCCGCCGGCCAGCATCCGGGTGGCCGGGCTGCGGCATCCGGTGCCGGTCCGGGGCGGCGGCGAACTGGACATCAAGGGGGTCGGGGTCGCCAAGGGGCAGGTCCCGGGCCGGGGCGACTACGCGGACGGGCTGATCTCCCTGGCCGACACCGTGCAGGAATATCTGATCGAACGGCTGCTCGACGCGATCTTCACCCACGCCGGCGCGGAGGCGCGGACGCTGCCGCACTACGGCATCATCGACACCGGCTTCGACGGCCTCGCCGGGGACGAACGATTCCCGGCCGCCCTGATCGTCCGCCGGGCGCACCTGCGCGACCTCGACTCGGACCTGCCGCGCTGGGATTCGGCCGACCAGTGTCTGAGCGTCCGGATCGAGCTGTTGCTGCGCCGCTACGGCGTCACGTCGTCCAACTGGGAGGCGTTCGAGATCCGCCTGGACGACGGCAGGCTCGGCGTCTTCAGCCGCAAGGCACGCACCGAGGACTCGCCCGCGCTGATCTCCTGCCTGGTCGAATATCTGGCGCTCGAGCTGCCGTTCGTGGCGGACCGGATCAACATCCAGATGGACGTCGCCGGCGACCCGGACGGGCGCCGGCAGGTCGTCGACTTCGGCCACTATTCGGCCCGGAGGTCGTTCCATCGGCCGCTCGTGAGCCTGGTCAGCGACCGGCCGATGGCCTGGGGCGGAATGCTGGTGCCCGCCGACGACGGCTTCGCCCAGCCCGACCCGCTGCTGGTGCCGAGCGGGCCGCTGTGGGCCGACGCGTGCCGCCCCGGAAACCGGCTGTTCCGGAGTTACGCCGCCGAGGTAGCCGCGGCGTTTCGCAACTGCGAGTTCGACCACGTCACGGTCGGCGCCC
>Ga0307515_10014139_pt1 | contig 14839 bp, 4 predicted proteins | sample 17_EM_MG_FD_194513 | JGI IMG/M metagenome (GOLD analysis project Ga0307515, IMG submission 194513) | Populus trichocarpa ectomycorrhiza microbial communities from riparian zone in the Pacific Northwest, United States - 17_EM | ecosystem: Host-associated > Plants > Roots > Unclassified | place... | reverse complement strand
CCACAGTATATAGAGCGCTCGTGCCTACGCACCTCTTGCACCTCTGTGCAATATCCTGTCGTGTACCATAGTCAATGCTACGACGTTCACAGAGCCTCCTGACCTCGTTCCGTGACACCCTAGCAGTATATCTCTATAGACTTCTATAAGCTACATATAGACCGTAACGGATATAATATAGTTATAATTCTAGTTGACCGCTTTAGCAAGCGCCCGTTTTTAATTCCCTATTATAAGAATATTAATGCTAAGGAGGCGGCCTAACTATATATTTACTACGTCTACCATATTTACGGACTACTAGATACTATTATATTTAATTATAGCCCGTAATTTATATCGGCCTTTTAGAACGAGTTTACCCGGATCCTAGGTATTAGGTTAAAGCTCTCTATAGTATACTACCCCTAAACAGACAGCTAGACGGAAATTATAAATTAATATTTAGATTAGAGACTCTGGCCTTTTATTAACTACTTCTAGAATAACTAGGGCGAACTGCTACCCCTAATAGACTACGCCCAGGCGACCCTACCTTATAACTTTATGGGATTTGCACCTATTTAACTAGAAATAGGGTATTTACCCTAAATAAGCTTTGACTAGGATAGACTAGAAGGATTATAGACCGTACGCGAGAAACTGTCTTATAAGGAAGCCTAGCAGTACGCTAAGCGCTTAGAAGAAGCCTAGATAGTAGCCTATATAAATCTAGAAAAGGCCTAGAAATTAATAAAATAGTAGGTAAATAAGTATAGGCGCGAACCTAACTTTACTATAGGCGATATAGTCTGGGTTATAATAAAGAACTAGAAGACGGAACGGCCTAGCTATAAGCTAGACTATTAGATGGCGGGACTGTATAAGGTCCTTAAGAAGATAGGTAACTTATATAAAGTAAAGCTCCCGGATTTAATTAAGGTTTACCCCGTTTTCTCGCCGGATAAGCTACGGAAAGCTATAAACAACCTATTGCCTGGATAAAAGAACAAACCTCCCCTACTAATTTAAGTTAATGGCGATAATGAATGGGAAATTAAAGAAGTACTGGCCTGTAAACTAGTAAGGAAAACGCTAAAGTACCGCATTAGTTAGAAAGGCTATAACCTAAATCCTACCTAGTACCCTATATAGAACTTTATTAGCAGTCCCTATAAGCTTTAAGAATTTTATAACCGCTACCTTAATAAACTAGGACCCCTAAAGTACCTAGATGAGTAAATAGAGTGCTAGTATAGCGAAGATAATAAGCTACCGGAAGAATATAAAGATAAGAACGCTCTATAAGTATAATATGGACTACAAAGCCTAAGGGTAGGCTTTTGCGGAGGGGGGAGGTAATATTACGGCACTGGCAGAACTTGGTAGAACTTCGCGGTTACGTGACTAAAGGACCGTATAAAAGAACCCTACTTCGACCGGCGCTGCTCTTCTTCTCCTTTCCTTTCTTTAGCTTTAGATCCTTGTTTATAAACTACTAATTGTACAGGCTTGCGCGTCCCTCTTGCCGTGCTCGTGCCTTGATTGACTAAGTCGCTAACACTAGTGCCGCGGCGATACGTAACGACCGCTTGCCTTATTCCTAACAGAAAGGATTTATTTGCCCTAGTTAATTACTATTTACTTTATTTATACTATTTATTAAAAAACCTAAAAGAGGCTTAAGATTTTATATTAATTATTAAGCCCTAAATATAATTATAATTTAAAACTAATATCTAATTCCTCTACTTTAAGAAACGCTTAACTACTTAGCGAAAGTATAATACTTTATAAAGCTTAACGTAGTTACTACCTTTAATTAAATCCGTATTTATAAAGGAGATAAGAAGTATATAGCTTTCTATACACAATAGGGACTTTTTAAATACCTAGTAATGCTATTTAGCGTAAAAAACGGTCCTAGTACGTTTTAGTAATATATTAATAATATACTTCGCGAATTCCTTAATGTATTTATTACCGCGTATATTAATAATATTTTAATCTATTTATCTTTACTTTTTAAGCATTAGAAGTACATCTAAATAGTCCTTAAACGCCTATAAGACGCGGGTTTATAATGCGATATTAAGAAATACAAGTTCTATATATCCGAAGTTATATACTTAGGCCTAATTATATCCTATAACGGAATTAAAATAGACCTTAAGAAAATTGCTATAATTATAAACTAGGAAAGTCCTAGTAGTATATAAGATATTTAAGGATTTCTAGAATTTGCAAATTTCTACTATATAAGAGGCCAGCCTGACTAAAACGTATAATTATTTAATCGACAGTGTTACTAGTAAGTAGATGGTAAGTTAAAGGTAAATAGAAGGTAAGTTAAAGGTAGAATGAGTTTTATATATTGAAGGACAAATGCTTCTAACCACTTCTATTTAGAGACTAATTGCTAGTTCTTCTTTAGAGGAGAACTAGCTCCCTATATAATCTTTCTAAGACGCTAGTAAAACCCTTTACCCCTTATTTGTTTAACTGTGTCTTCTAGGACGTAAATAGAATATAGATAAGACCTCCTTTTAGAATATAAATAAGACCTCCTTCTATCTTATCTAATATATACCTTCTAGGGAATTCTATTACAATTGCCTCCCCTTTAAGGGTTTTGGTCCTCTAAGACTTCGCCTTTACTAAGCTTTTATAGAGTTCCGGCTAAAACTACTAAAGAAATTCTTAGTAGAAAGGTACTCTATAATGCGGCTTATAGCTAGTTCTTTACTAGCGTAGAATTTCACTTTGTTCTTAGTTCCTTTGCTCTTTTCCTACTATAGTTTCTTATAATGCCTTTATAATAGAACTAAAATAATAATAATAAAAATTGGATGGGATTTACCTTTCTTATTATAAGAGTTTGTTATAAGTTAATCTGGAGGTTATCCTGTATAACGCGTCTATAAGTTACTATCCCTATTTACCTAAAATAGATTCTAATGATAATGTCTTTATTTTAATTTTTTTTTAGTTTATAAGCTGTCGCCTTTTATATGTCTTTTTATTAATAACACCATTCGTTTTATTTTTTAGTAGACTGTTTCCTTTATATTTCCACTTTTAGCTTCCGTGTCTCTAGTTATTCTTTTATAGCTACTTTGTTTTCTTCTTGTAATATGTCTATAAGCAATAGGATCCCTACCTTATCTTCTTATAATAATGCTAACTTCTTAGAGTATTTTCTTATAATGGCTTATGGTCCCTAGACCGGCGGCAGTATTATTAATCTTTTAGTGACGCCCTAGATAGCGTCTGTTGCTCCTACAGCAGTTTCCCTAAAATGCTATTATTGCTGCGTTTATGCTCTTATATAGGATCCTTCCTATGTCTATAAGATGCCTTACTTTAGTAAAAATAAATCTAAGTACTCCTATTATTGCAGTAGGAGAAAGACCTATGTCCTAGTATTTCCCATTCCGTCCTATTCTAGATTTCGCTAATTATGCTAGATCCCCGCTATCTATATATATAAGACTTATAGGCTCTAACGCGCTATCTAAGATTTCCGCTAATATCCTAATAGTAATAGGCGGGGATAGAAGGTGTCTTCCCTTGCTTGTAGACTCTTTAATTTTATAAGGGTTTCTATTACTATAAAGACGTAATGTTCTTAGATATATAGTATTTAGGAGCGTATATGCGAACAGCTCGTCCTTATTAATAATAATATTCGTACTCTTGCGTGGGCTACTCTAGCTAGGTAAGTTTCTCTAGTGACTTACTTAGGAACTATGCTAACTCCTTTAGCTAATATCTCTCTAATCCTTACTTAGACGCCGATTTGGAACCTAGGGATACTGAGGATAGCGATAAAGGTTAAGATAAACGTTCTCCTTGCCAGTTTCCCACCCGTACTAGTCTTTTTAGTACCTATTGTTCTAAGAAGAATATTAGTGGAAGTGCTAATACTTCTAGGGATAGAGGAGCCGATAATACTATTAATAATAACGTTAAGATAAAAGAGGAGGCTCCTATTGCTACTGTTAGTATTTAAGTTATTATTTAGCTCTTTCCTTCTTCTTATAGAATAGCTTTATATAGTGCCTCTCGGGTGCCTTTAGGATGCCCTATTATTAGGAATTAACTTTATACTTTAGGGATGCCTTTATTCTAAGCTTTGGTGACAATCTATATAAACGCAGTGCACTACTATAATCCCTATATGTAATAAACGGGTGGTATTCCTATAGGTGCCTTATAATTCCTTAAATTTTCTAATTCTTTATAGGCTGTCCTTTTACTTCTCTTTGTACTATTAACTCTACTGTGTATTTTTAGTGCCAGGCTAGATACTCTCTTTTTATCCCTAGGGGATCTTTCTAAATCCCTAAGGCCACTTTTTATAGTGCTACTGCTTTTTCTTATATAGCGTCTTCTTTAAACAGTATCCCTGGTGGTTCTCCTATAAATCCCTATAGGCTTCCTCTTATAGAATTTTAGGATCCCTATTATAATAGCGAGATGTTTCCGTTCTTAATGCCTATACTTAATCCTATAGTTTTAATTTGCGGGGTCTTCCCTATTACTTTACCTATAGTATATCCGGAACCATTTTTAAGTCTTTACCTTTAGTTCTTAGGAAGGTTTTAATTGCGGTATTATATCCCAGCTAAAGGTACTCTTTAGGTTCCCAACTATTATACGCCTAGGAGTATCCTTTCTAATAAACTAAAAATTTGTGCTTCTTCTAGCGCCATCTTTAGTCTAGAATATCTTCTATATTTTATTCTAGTTCCCCATTAATTTTGCTAGGTGGGGGTAGTTCCGCACTATCTCTTCTCTAGTATAGCTTTAGCAAGGAAATATAAAATATAGGATATATTAGATAAGATTTTGGTAATTCTAATTTATAGGCTTAGTTTCCTTTAGTTCTCTTAACTATTTTAAAGGGTCTAAGCCACTGGTGATCCAGCTTCTTCTTAATGCGTTTTATTTGGATATTTTTTATAAATAATAAGACTTCGTCTCCTATCTTAAATTCTTTTAGTATATATTTTTTGTTATAGTACCTTTTTTACACGGCCTAGGTGTCTAGTAAGTGCTTTTTAAGTTCCTCTTTGCGAATTCTTATTTACTTAATTCTTTTAGACGCCGCTAGTACCTCTCTTTTAGGAATAATATCCTTAATATTCTAGGGGTTATCTGCTTTTACCCTAAATAATACTTTATAAGGGGTTATTTTTGTACTGCTATAGATACTTATGTTATACATATACTGCGCTAGAGCTAACTATAATATCTAATTATCCTATTAATAATTAATATAGCAGCGGAGGTAGTGTTCCAACAACGTATTTAGACGCTCTATTTGCCTGTCTATTTATGGGTAAAAGGCAGTATTTATTTTTTGCCGTATTTTTAATAAGAGATAGAATAAAGACCAAAATGCACTGTTAAATATGGTGCCTCTATCAGATATAATTCCCCTTAGCGTGCTAAATAAGAGCTACTATTCCAAAAACAGGTCTGCTAGTTCTGCTATTATGATTATTATTATAACAGCAAAGTATCCTAAAAACCTTATATACCTGTCGACGATTATTAAGATAGCGTTAGTAACCTCTCTAGTTCTTATTTTAGTAGGGGGTAAGCCTATAATAAAATCTATTGTTAATTCTAATATAGGTCCCCACGGAATAGGAAGTACTAATAATTTGCCATATAGGCGATGCCTAAATATCTATATCCTTTAGCACGTATTACACTTTAATATATAGTCCTTAACCTCTTTAGACATTCCGTCCTAAAAGTATTTTCTTTAAACGGCCTTAAGGGTTCTATTGGCACTGTAGTAACCCTTAAAAGGGTTGTTATAGAAGACCTTTAGAATTTCGTCTTAAATCGCTTGGTCCTTTAGGATATATATAGCACCCTTAAAGCGCAATAGACCCTTTTAGTCTTGCTGCTATAGCTTCTTAGTAACTCTAGCTAAGTTAGTCTCTATTATATCTTTCTACCTCTCCCTAGAGGCGAAGGCGTCCCTTTATTAAGCTTAAAGAAGAAGATCCGGAAAGGTTTTATATAGATTACTTACTTCCGTTTTGCCTACTACTATTATAGACTTAAGGTGTGGCATAAGACGTTTTAAACCATTAGTGCTAGTAGATTCTCCTACTGTTATATAGTATGCCACGCTGCGGATAAGCATCTTGCCTATTCCCCTTAGATCTAAAAACTCGCAGCTAATACGCCGTTAAGTCAAAGGTTGTTAGGCCATAGAGACGCACTGGCCATAACCGGCTTAGCGCAGGCGAGGCGCAGGCGAGGCGCCTACAAAACGTAGTCGCCCCGCATCAGAGAACAGCAGAATTCAGTTCTATAGTTCTACTTCATCAAGAACCAGAAACTCTTTACATCCCGCTACTGTTGTCACGTTACTACATGCCCTAAGGACCTTAGCATCCTAACAGTACTAAATTCTTATCCCTTTTTAGGGGTAGTGGCCTAACAACACAGCGGTCTACGAAGGCCACGACTACGTAGCAGCAACCCTCTGTTAAGAAGATGACCTATATTTATTAGCTATATCGCAGCCTATCAACCTAATGGCGAGACGTGGGCGTACTAGCGTAGTGCGTAATACCGAGTTTAGGGATCAGCCCTAGGACGACACAGGCGAACCTATGTCGTCCTAGATAGAACCGGAAGCTACGGATAAAGGGGATATATAGGAAGAAATACAACGGCTAGAAAATAAGAAGCTATAACTCCTAAAGTAAAGGAAACTATACTCACTTAGGGAAGAGGTGGAAGTGCTAAGACGGCGTTAACGCGGCAAGGCGACGTCAACTCCCGTTCCTAACCCAGATCTGTAACCTTAAACTATCCTATTAAAGTACTTAGATAGTAGCCAGATGCGTCCAAACCTTAAGCGGAAGGCTACTAATATAATAGGCGCTCTGTTAAAACGGGCCGTTAAAATAGAGAAGATTGCTTTATATTATGGTAAGACTATATAAGAGCACTAAGACTTCTGCGATAGCTTAAAGCTAGCGTTCCGCCTAGAGCGCGACAGCTTTTTAGATAAGGATACTAAAGTCGCGTTTACTATGCAATATATAAAGGGGACTAACCAAACCCTTTAGCTATAGTATGAAGATAACCACCCAGATATATAGTTTACCTAGGAGGAGCTAATAGAATTCCTACTGAACCAAATTAAAAGTCCTATTAATTAAGAACTCTATATAGCCCTAATATATGCGAAGGCAATATAGCGAACCGATTAACTAGTAAATAAGTTTACTACTTACCTAACCTCCTTAGAAGCGCAAATTAACCCTCCTTATAATATAAAGCATCTAATAATATATCTGTTCGCGAAGCTGCGGCCAAAGCTACGGGTTGCTATTACTAACTATTAAGAATTCTCTTAAATACAAGATTAGCTAGTTTCCCTAGCTGCCCTATTAGAGGAAAACTAGAAGAGCGTAAGCGCCCTATAGGGTAGAAGTAATAGGCGCGCCGCGAACTTGAATATAAAGACCACCTAGTTGGGTAACTTAGGGAAAGCGGACTTTAAAACCACCGCCGGCGACTTAATAGCGGGGCGAAGTAATACCGCCGGGGGTTTAACTTAGCCTAAAGGAAACTATAAAATTTATAGTAAGCTAGGACATTAGTGGCGATAGTGCCTGGAGCAATAACAGTAACAGTAGCCGCTACTAAGCAGCGTAAACGCTATCTCTATGCCAGGAAAAGGCAGGCGCCCTTAGAGCCCCTTATACCCGTAGGGCGTAAGCTACTACTAGATTATAAGGAAGCTATTACTATCTTAGGAAAAGTCCTATCTAAGCAGACTTAGAAAGAGACCTTAGTAATGCTTAATCTCAGCGCCAAAGTAAATGTAATTAATTAGCAATTCGCAATAAAGTATAACTTTAAAACACTAGATATAGAATTGCCTACCTACTTCTAGTTAAATAAAACTTAGGTATATTGCTATAAAGTCTATAAGGTACTATTAAGAATAAAGGACAGCTAGGGTAGGATTAGGGAAGTAACCCTTATTTGCTACAGAATGGCTAATATATCCCCCACTATTACCCTAGGTATGCCAGGGTTAAAGAAGGCCCGACTTCTTATTAACTGTAAGGCAAAGGCGTAGCAATAGAAGCTAGATGGCTTATCCCTATTGCTATAAACCCCTAAGGGTTTCGCGGAGTCTCTCTAGAGGGAATCTAGGGTCTTTGCCTTAGTAATTGCTGGATTAATACCTAGTAAATAAGACGACGGCAGCTTACCGGTTCTTTCCCTACAGTTAAAAGAAGCTAGCGATATCTTCTTATATAAGTAAGTAGGAAAGCTACCCCAACATTACTAGGGCGACTATACTATTGACCTAGAAGAGGGATAGGAGGTCCCATATAGACCGCTTTATAACCTCTCGGTTAAGGAGCTAGAGGTACTAAGGGAGTACTTAGATAACGCCTTAGCTAAAGGTTAGATCTAATTAAGTACTAGTCCCGTAGGGGTACCTATCCTATTTATACCTAAAAAAGATAGGAAGCTGCGGCTCTGTATAGACTATAGAGGCCTTAATAAGGTGACGATTAAAAATCGTCTTACACTACTATTAATTAGTAAGACCTTAGACCGCTTAGTAGGTTCTAAAATCTTCACTAAGTTGGACCTAATAAATGCGTACTACCGCCTTTATATCCGTTAGGGCGACGAGTAGAAGATAGCATTCCGCACACGTTACGGCCACTTTAAGTATTTAGTTTTACCTTTTAGGTTAACTAACGGACCAGCGACCTTTTAGGGCTATATTAATTAAGCCTTATTAGGACTGGTAGACGTCTTCTATATAGTCTACCTTAATAATATTCTAATTTTCTCTGAAAATCTAGAGGAATACTAGCGCCACGTACTAAAAGTGCTACGTAGGTTACGGCAATATTAACTATATACAAACCTTAAGAAGTGTAGGTTTAGCGTATAAGAGGTTAAGTTCCTAGGATATATTATTAGTCCCAAAGGCGTAGCAATGAATCCTAGCCGGGTAGAAGCCATTACTAAGTAGGAGAGCCCTCAATCCTATAGGGATGTCTAGGTCTTCTTAGGTTTTACTAACTTCTATTACCGGTTTATCTATAAGTACTCTACTATTGCGAAGCCTATTACTAATCTCCTTAAGGGAGTAAAGAACGGCCGTAAAGCTGGGCCTTTTAGTTGGCTAGAAGAGGTAGAGTAGGCAATACGCTAGCTCTACGACGCCTTTACGACAGCGCCGCTCCTACGACACTATACGCCGGGCTTACTAACCCAGTTAGAGACTAATGCCTCTATATAAGGCCTAGCAGTAATTATATTATAGCTATTTAAAGATAGCCTTTAGCATCTAATAGCCTTCTAGTCTAGGAAGCTTTCGCTAGTAGAGCGTAATTATAAGACCTATAATTAGGAGCTACTAGCTATTATAGAGGCTTTTAAGCATTAGAGACACTATATTAAGGGGCTATTAAGCCGCCTAGAAGTGCTTACAGACTATAATAATCTAAAGGGTTTTATAAAAGTAAAAGCCCTTAATAGACGGCAAGCTAGATAGGCTATAGCATTAGCTGCCTATGACTTTATTATTAAGCATAGGGCGGGAAAAACGAACCCCGTAGACGCGCCGTTAAGGCGACCCCTAGGCGTAGGGGGTCCGCCAGAAGAAGACACTATGCTACTATTACTCTAAAGGACTTTAGGAATGCAGGGCCACTAACCTAAAGTAAAAGTCCTATTAGGTGTATAAGAAAGCGAGCCTTCTACAGAGGTGTCGTTTTTATAGCTATAAGCCGGCGACCTGATGGCGGTACGCCTAGGCTATATAGCATTACGGTTTAACTAGGCAACCTATACGTATGCCGTTAAGTAGCGTATAATAAGGACCCAAGTTAGAGTAGTAAGCGCTTAAGAGAGTGCCTATAAGTCTAGTACGGAAACAGTCGTTAAGCTTATTAAAGGACTTTAAACTATAGATAACTTTATACTATAAAAGCGCAGCGATAGTATAGATATGGTAAGACGCCGTTAACGCGCCCGCTCAAAGCCAGTATAGCAGTTTAATTCCGCTAAACTACTTTATTACCATAGGAGGTTATATATACCCCCAGACCTAGCAGTTTATATAGAGCTCCTACAGATCCACCACAATAATACCCTAGCTGGGCACTTTAGTGAGAAAAAGACTCTAGATCTACTCTCGCGTAAGTACTACTGGCCTAGTATAACTACAGACGTTATAAACTACATCTCTACCTATAATCTATGCTAGCGTATATATGCGCCTTAATATCGCCCTTATAGCGAGCTCCAAGCGCTACCTTACCTAGATCAGCTATAGTAGGAGATTATAATGGACTTTATTATAGGCCTACCGCCTAGTAGATAAGGCGATAAGGTGTATAACGCGATATATATAATAGTTAACCGTTATACCAAGATAGCTTTATATCTGCCTATAGTAAAAACTATTACGGCAACCAAACTTATAAACCTCTTCTTTAACAAAGTAGTACGCCATTTTAGAACCCCTAGAGGGATTATCTCTAATTATAGCAGTATTTTCACTAGTAAGTTCTAGTTAGAGCTATACTTTACTACGAAGATAAAACGTAGGCTAAGTACGGCTTTTTACCTATAAATAGACGGGTAAATAGAACGCCAGAACTAAACCCTAGAGTATTACCTCTGTATATTCTATAATAAGAAGCAGAGCAACTAGTTAGGCCTCTTATTACTAGCCGAATTCGCCTATAATAATGCTAAATATAGCATGACGGGTATAAGCCCGTTCTATACCTGCTATAGGTTTTACCCGCGTCTAGAATACAAGGTCTAGGTAGACAATAGTAGTTCTATTCTAGCCGCCTCTAAGAGGATTAAAAGAATATCCCTTAAATACAAAGCGCTGGCGAAACGCTAAAAGCACGCCGCCAAGGCGCAGGCGAAATACTACAATCATTATTACCAACTATAGGTATACAAAGTAGGGGATCTAGTCTTACTATTAACTAAAAACCTTAAACTAAAAAGGCCAAGTAAGAAGCTTATAGCACGCTTTATTAGACCTTTTAGTATAGCCAAACTAGTTAGAAAGTAAGCGTACCGGCTATATCTACCTACGTCTTACTATATTCACCTAGTGTTTTATATTAGCTTGCTAAAGCCATATAAATAATATAAGGGCACTACTAAAGACCCTCTACTAGGGCCTATTAAGCTAGACAATAAAGAGGACCAAGAGGACTAGTATAAGGTAGAAGAAATACGTAGAAGGAAGGAATATAACTAGACCCTATAGTACCTAGTTAAGTAAAAAGGCTAGCTAGAAGAGTATAACAAATAGGTCCTAGTAGAGGACATTAATAAGAACGCAAAGGAGATATATAATAGTTACTTTACCTTAAGGGGCAAACGGAAAAGAAAGTAGATAGAAGAATAAAAAACTTTTAATTACGCCCTACTAGCGGGGCGATAATAGAATAATGGCGGAGTAATAGTAGTACGCTAATAGAAATATAGATACTCTACAGCTCCAATAAATCCTCCCTCTCCTCCCCTCCTTCCTCTTCCTTATCCTCCTTCTCCTTCTTATTCTCCTCCTCTCCCTCCTTCTTATCCTCCTTACCCTTATCCTCCTCCTTATCCCTTATAATAGGAGGCATATTGGCCTATAAGTACTGTTAGCATACACTACAACGGCGAAATATCTGCGCTATAACATGTACTAAAGCGCGCATTATATTAAGAATTCCTTTAAGAGTACAACGGATAGCCTATAATTCCTATACTTAGAGCAGGGGAAAGTCTTCGCCCTTTAGGCGCTAGCGGAGACCGTGCTTAGCGCCAGTGCGCACTAAGGCCTTAATATCCTTTGTAAAGGACTTCTGGGCGGCAGCGACGCGAGCGTTAAGGTTAGCCGTATCTCCGCCAGTAACCCGCTAGCGCTTAGCCCTATTAATAAGGGTAAGTAGCTCATTTAGGCGGCTATAGAAGGCCTTAGAGACTTAGTCTGTTAGCTATTAGAACCTAAACTAACGCACTTAGACGTACTAGTTGGCACAACTTATTTAGTTATTAGCAGTACCCGTAATTACGGTTGGCCTACTTGCCGCAGGTAGCCCGCCTAGCTGTGGCTATACGCTTAGCGTAACGGAGGCAGATTAGTTCTAGTAAAGCTAGGGAAGCAGCTTGCGAGCAGCGTAGGAGCTTTAACGGCGCCTAATAGGGTTAGCGACAGCTATAAGCTAGTATAAAGAATACTTATAGAAAGCTCGCGAGCAGGCGAACTGACGGCTTAGCGCTTGCGATTTATAATTAATTAGAAATTATAGAGAAGGCGAGTTGCAGACTAAAAGAATTAGAATAGACTTAGAAGGGAAATCTAATGTCCTACCTAGGTGGGAACTCCTACCTTTATAGATCTCTATAAGGTCCTATTGTTATATTATCCTATTATTATATTATCCTATCGTTACATTATCTAATTTACTTAAATTTATTAAAAACTTTTTATTTAGAGAAGGACAATAATTGCACTCCTATTATATAATAGCGTCGGCTAAGGACAGCCGCTTAAGAAGGGGGGGGCAATTGTTAGGCTATAGAGACGCACTGGCTATAACCGGCTTAGCGTAGGCGAGGCGCAGGCGAGGCGCCTATAAAACGTAGTCGCCCCGCATTAGAGAACAGCAGAATTTAGTTCTATAGTTCTACTTCATCAAGAACTAGAAACTCTTTGCATCCCGCTACTGTTGTTACGTTACTATATGCCCTAAGGACCTTGGCGTCCTAATAAAGGTGCCGTGACACCTTTAACACATCCTGTAGAATTTTTGCTAATTTTAGGGTACGCTAACTTTATAACGTCTACTTGGTCTATAACCTAGTCTATAACTATATCCTACGGCTCTATAATTATGTCGCTTCGCAGCTATATTGCTAGGACCTCTACCCTATTGCGAAATTCTATAGTTTTAGGGAAAGAGTCTTCTTTCTTTTTAAGCAAATTTTGTAATATAGGGATCATTTCCCCTATACTATTCTGGATCCTCCCTGTCTTATAATCCGGACGTCTTAATAACCTATTAGTAGGATTTATCTTTCCTAGGCGGTACGTAATCTTAAAATTGTACTATAATAGTGCCTTTACCTACCTAGCTTATTAACCGCTTAACACCTTTATAGTTATAAAGTATTCTAGGTTGTTATGGTCTATGAGGACTTTAATAGGGTAATTGCTTCCCATACAATAATGTCGCTAGTGCTTTATTGCTACGACTATCGCGAGTAACTCCTGGTCGTGCGTTATATAACGCTGTTTTATAGGGGTTATCTTCCTAAACTAAAATGCTATAGGATGCCATTTTCCGTCTTTTAATTAAGATATAATTGCCCCTAGGGTAAAGCCGAATGTATCCGTTTTAAGATATATATATAGCTCTTAGTAGAAGTGTATTAGGATAGGCGTTAATATAAACAAATCCTTTAACCGGTCTATAGCCTGCTTAGCAGCTTCCCCAAATATAAAGGGTCCTAACTTCTTACTATTTTTAGATCCTTTTAGTAGATCAGTAATTAGGAGTATTATTTATAAGTAGTAAATAATAAACGTTTGGTAGAAGTTCGCCGTGCCTAAGAAAACCTATACTTCTCTAAATGTCGTAGGGTAGGGCTATTCCCTAATAGCGTTCACCCGACTTTTCTCTATTAATACTCTGTTAACGCTAATAATAAAGCCTAAAAAATTAATGCTAGTAGTATAAAATATGCACTTTTTTAGGTTTATATAGAGCTCGTATTCCCGCAGTCTTTTTAGTACTATTTATATATAGTATATATGTGCTTCGTAGTTATTAGAGTAGACTATAATATTATTAAGGTAAACTATATATATCGTGTCTAATAGGCCTAATAATGCCTTATTAATATAGGCCTAAAATATCACTGGTGCGTTAGTAAGCCTAAATAGTATTACTAGGTACTTAAAGTGGCTATACTATATTTAAAACACTATTTTCCACTTATCGCCGGCTTTAATCCGGATTTAATAGTATATATCTTTTAAATTTAATTTTATGAATATCTTTACGCCCGATAGCCTATTAATAAGCTCCCCTATTAAGGGTAACGGGTAGTAATTCTTTATAGTAATCTTATTTAGCGCCTAATAGTCGATATAGAGGTAAAGGGTCCCGTCCTTTTTAGGTATAAATATAATTGGTGCCCCTACTAGGCTTATAAAGGGCTAAATCCATCCTCTCTAAAGATTGTCTACTATATATTAATATAGTACCGCCAGCTTATTTTCTAATAGGTTATATAGTGGTCCAAAAGGAGGTTATTTATCCCCTATATCTATCTTATGCTTAACTAATATAGGGTTAGGTAAGGTTTATGCAGCCTCTTTACTAAAAATATCCTCTAAGTCTATATATTCTTGTAGAATCTCTAGTTCCTTAACTACGTATAGCCGGATATCCGAAAATAAATATCCTGTATCCCCGTTCTTAGTGTTAAGAGTAGTATATATAGTATATACCTACCCTTCTTCTTATATATAGTTTAAGAAAGTCTCCTAATCTTTAACTACAATACGCGGTTAAGACTTTTGATGTTAATATAAGGCTAAAGGCCAATTAATATCCGGATTAACTTGGCGAAGCTATAGGTATCCTAAAATAAGGTTATACCCCTTAATTTCTACGGCATAGAAGCGTATCTTCTGTGTGTCCTATAGACTATCTGTAACGTGGCCCGCCTCCACGTCGCCATACGGCCAAAAAGACTGAGAGTGCTTGCGAACTTGTCGCAAGCGCGGCGGGACCTAATATATATACTCTTACAATTG
>Ga0307515_10014138_pt1 | contig 14840 bp, 2 predicted proteins | sample 17_EM_MG_FD_194513 | JGI IMG/M metagenome (GOLD analysis project Ga0307515, IMG submission 194513) | Populus trichocarpa ectomycorrhiza microbial communities from riparian zone in the Pacific Northwest, United States - 17_EM | ecosystem: Host-associated > Plants > Roots > Unclassified | place... | reverse complement strand
TCCCTCCTCCTTTAACTCCTCCTCTAACTCCCCCCTAAATCCCTCTTATTTAGCCTCCTCCGATTTTATCTAATTACCTAGCTAACTTATAGCCGTAGCGAAATATTCGTCATACTAAGTGCCCTAGGGGTAATACTCCAGATTAGCACTCTATAGCCCGGCCTTATTAGTCTCTATTGCTTTCTATACTATAGAGCCTACTTCCACTTCCAGCTTAAGAAGACTTAGGTTATTAACGGATTTTAGATATTTCTTATATTTAGCTACCAATTTATTAGTAAGAGTGGCTATCTTAACCAATTATAAGATACTATTGTGGGGTAATATAAAAAGTGCCGTTCTTATAGGCAAAATGCGGAACTAGAAATAGAGGTTAGAGTAAAATTTGAAGTAGAACTAAGGAAACGGAAATTAGAATAGACTTTAAAGTGTAATTAAGGAAATAAAAGTTAACTTAGTAAGTTAAGTGCCTGCTTAATAGGTTGCTTAAAGAATAAATCGTAAGCTAGGTTGCTGGGTAGAGGTTCTTAAATAATTATCGCGGAATAACGTACTTTAGTAAACAGGCACCTTTACTCTTAAGCTAATAAACGTTTGCCTCCCCTAGGGGTCATATAGGCATAAATTCTAGTTTTCAATTTCTTATTTATAAAATCCGTTTTCTCGCCTATAAAATCCATTTTTGTGTTTATTAAATTCACTACAAAATCTAAATCTAGAATGCCTTTTTCCGTTACCCTTCTTACCTTTTATATAAGCTTAAATAGTCGCACCTTCTATCGTCTTACGTCCTTACCCAAAACTATATTCTTTCTTTAGGCCATTATATCCTCTCTAGCCGCTACTACTTCCGCGGGCACTATTTACTTCTATTATACTACGGTATAGAATAATTTAATATTACTCTAATATGCTTACTAGTTAAATAGCCTATTTCTAACCTATATACTAACTACACCATATTAAGTAGTATAGATTTTAGTTAGAGCTGCTAGATAGCTTACCTTTAATCCTAACTTTATTAGTATATCGGTCGGAACAGTACTTTAATTTAATTTCCTTAGTCTTAATTACACGTTAATATAAAGTTAACTTAAAAACCCTTGCTAGAAGAACGGCTCCTTTAATATAGGATTTAATCAATTTAATCCTATAAACGTAAGCGGTAAGTTCGTTATAGATTTTAAGGTAGATACTAAAAAACCTTAATAGTTCTACTGCGCACAAATATTCCGCAAGTCTCATTGCTATACTGGCATGGTTTTTAGCGTAAACCCTAAAAACGAGGTAGACTAGTTTATAAAAAATGCTTAAAACTCTACCATTAAAGCAGCCTTAGTTATGCTCCCTACTACTAATACCTATCTTTTCCCTTCTAAGAGCTTTAAGGTTCTATTATCTCCCATAGTTACTAACCCCGCGGTTCTCTTAAGTATAGGTAAGGTTGCGTTAACTAGTAGTTCTTAAAGCTTATCCTTAATCTCGCCTAAAATTTCTAATAGCGCTAGAGATCTGTTATTTAAATTAAGCCACTATATAGGAGGTGTTCTTATAGCGTTGGTCTTATAATTTATAGACTTTTATAGTTACTTAGTAACTTTAAGTAGAGAATAATAAATATAAAGATAGTTTATGGATAATTTAGATGTACAGAGTACTAAATAAACTATCTATTTTTTGAAGTCTTAAAAGTGAATGCTATAAGATTAGAAAGATCAATGCGCTTACTTATAGAAAACTACTTTTTTATTTCTAAAATCCTAGTTCCTTTTTCTTATTTTCTAAATCCTAGTTCCTATCCCGGTTTACATCTCGGTTCTCATTTCTAAGATCTTAACCTTTAGATATACCCCTTTTTAATTACGCCTAAAGTCAAAAGACCTTACTATAATAGAAACTGGGAGATGTTTTATAATACCTTCCGGGCCCATTGCGACCCTATTCCTTTAAGTCCGCTTATTAAATAGCACCTAGCTATTTCCTATCTTTTGCATAAATAGGGAGCCTAGTACTATATTACTTTAAGAGTCTTATAGAGATATTTTAAGAGAACCGCTTTTAAGTACTATATAAACGGTTAGTATACCTTACATTTAGATATTAAAATCTAGTTAAAGGCTTGAATTTTATATAATTATTCCATTATACCCATTTCACCCATTCTGCCTATTTCGCCCATTCCGCCCGTTTCCCTTAAGCTCTCCTTATAAAGTTTTAAGTTTAGTTTAATAGAAATATCGAACTAGAGATAGGCTAAGATTCTCCTTTCTTAGAAATATTTCCATTATCGGATCCAAACAAGATTTGCCTTAGTTGTGGTTTTAGCAAAAAAGAGTTAAAAGGCCATACTTTGTTATATAGGGATAGCGCCTGCCTCCTATAATTATCCTTAGTAAATTAGGGCGGATTTATTGGTTTTCGTGGCCTATATAGTAGGCTTAGAGAAACTAGTAAAGGTTTTAGTTCTTATATAACGGTTATTAGAGGTAGCGGAGGATATAGTAATAGGGGAGGCGGGTAAAGGTATTAACTGGGATTTAGGGCTATATATTGTCCTAATTAGCGCTACTAAAAGGACTAGTTCTTTTAGTGCCATTTAGCGGTTAATAAGAGGCTTACTTAGATCTCGTTCCTTCCCTCTACTGGTAAGGAGTTCACCTCATACTAAGAGAAAAGAGAAACCAGTTCTTTTACTTTTTTCTATAGTACTTTCCCGGCGGCTATAACTCGAAGATTTTTGTCTTAAGTAGTAGATTTTATAATCTTCCTAATAATGCGTCTATTTGGCACCGTAAACATAACGCAATCTTTCTTTAAGTAATTTTAACGAAGTGGTTAAGGATAAGATATAATAGTAATAACTTTAAGGCTAATAGTATTATATGCGCTTAGTCGACTATATATACACTACGCTACATTACTAAAAGGGTTATTTTATTAAACCCTAAATGGCAATTTAAAACTAGGATTTAAAAATCTAGTTCCGGTTTCACGGTTTTAGAAACTAAGCCATTATATATATATAAGTTTCGTATTCCGGGATCCATAAAACCAAATCCTAATTTAAAAATATAAGGAATATACCCATATATTTAAGCCAGAGAACCCCTCTAAACTAAGAGTATAGCACAGCGCAAATATAATTGGAATTATACTCCTTCTCCTTCCTACCCTATCTTTGGGTATTCTCTTTCCCTTTAAAAATTCTCTCCTATACCTAATAAATTCTATTACGTAGGTAAATATAGGAGATAAACTGGATTTCTAGTACGTTTTAATACTAAAAACTCCTAGAGCTATACTAATAGGGCTATACAGATTATTTAATTCGCGAAACGCGTTATATAAGGCAACCTTAAACTTTATAAATCTTACCTTTCTTTTTCTCTCTATAATTATAAGACCTTATAACTATTCTAGGGACTAAACTGCTAGCTTTAAGATTCCCTAAAGCTCGCCGAATAGCATAGCTACTCTTTAATAGTATTACCCCTTATCCCTCTTATAAGGGCCATGCTTATCTAGCTAAGGTAGTGCGTTAGTTAACACACCATATTATATTCTCTCGTGGACATTATAGGTAGTAGCGGCGATTATAATACGTTTTAGGTGGATTAGGTAAGTATTATAGCAAGTGTTACTTATTAAAATAGTACTAGCTTCCTTTATCTATTTCCACAAGGTACTCCCGGCGTGTTTAGTCTCGTAATATAAATAATATCTTATTAGGATAAGTTGTAATTAGGGGGCGAATCTATATAATTAGTTTTAGTAAATATATCTATTGGATTAATCGCAACGTATTTAGGCTAATATTAATTAATATAGGTTTACTTATATATAACACTACATTAACTATAAATAAACGTTATCTAACCTAACTCTAATAGCCTCAAAAGCATAATAAGTCTATTTTAGTTCTTTATACAGAATAACCTTACTTATTATTGCCGTTATAGGCTCTAGAAGTAGAATATATCTAAATAGCTATATAAATTATTAAGGACATCCCTATAACTCTTAATCCTATTCCTTCCCTTATAACCTAAGAGTATACGCCTCTATGCCTATTAGATTTAATATATATATTCCTATACCTCTAGAGGTTCTATCTTAGCTAAGTACGCTTACTCTAACTCTAATTCTAGAATCTCTTTAAACTTTTATATCTTTGTTTATAAAGTATAATTCTCTTTACCTTTTACCACCTTTATTAATACTAGCCACTCTATCTATATTTTAATCTATCTTAAGTCTATCTTATCTATTAAGGTACCTAAATTAGGCTTATATCTGTACTGCATTCGCCTAAAAAGGTTTATCGCTATATGCTTACTTTTTCTAGTAGATCTTCGAGGCGTAATAGGAGTATTCTTATAAGGCGGGACTGCTTTTTACTTGCGCTATATCGCCAACCTCTGCTTATAAGGCGAAGCAGGTTTATACTTATAAGGGGAAGCAGATTTGCGTTTATAAGTAGTAATTTTATAATTATCGTCCGTAGGTTAATCTAACGCTATAGTAGACAATATATCTTTATACCTTACTCCTAAAAGTTTAGATTCTTTTTAAATGCTACTTCTCTCTAAAAAAAAAAGAGTAGTTAGTAAGTTAAGATTCCGATTTTCTATAAAGGAGATGCTGGAACGTACCTTTATCTAGAAATGCACCCTTAACTTTGGTAAGAAATTTGGCGTCATCTATAGCTTCGTTATTAATTAAAGGCGCGTTCTTGTTAATTCCACTATATTATCCTTTAAAGTTAAGCACCTAGCTAGATTTATTAATTAAGTCCCCTTCGGTTCTAGTTATACTGTTAACCGCCATAAACTAGGTGCCTACGATTATGCTTTACTCTAATGCTATTATTATCTAGCTTAGGACTGGTCCTTTTAGGTTATTTAGAAATACTGTACTTCTTACCTAGCTATTAACTATAAAATTCTTAGAGATTTCTGCTGGGGTTAAGCCGAAAACAGGATCCTTTAAGAGAGTAATGTTAATAAAGCCGTAAATAAAAGCCATTAAGAATAGATATGCTGTCTTTTTAACGTCTTAGTATAGGATGGTTTCTTCGACAAAAGGGCCTAGGGGATGCCTATTTATGTTTAGAAAGCTAACCTTTGCGTAAGCCCTAAAACAATACCCTAAAAGGCAGTGCCGTCGCTCTGCCTTATCTTCATTTACTATAACTACATAAATTCTAATCTTAGAAAGGTAGATACTCCTATAGAGCTAACGGGTTACTAAAGTGCTATACTACCTTAGTTTAAGGACCCTTAGTAACGCTAAGTCTTAAATATTTAGCTTATATGCTAGATTTGTAGTCAATAGGCCCTTAATTTTAAAACGAAGTAAAATAACTGGAATAGGTAAGGGGATACTGTACCGCAGTAAACAGCTTAAGCCGCCGTAAGCCTATTTAGCCTTCTTACTTTTAATATTCTTAATTTCTACTATTGAAATTATTTATATGCCTAAGGCCCCAGCACAAAATACTAACCTACTTACTTAAATGAAACTTCTGCGCCTACCTAAGGCTTTACTTAGTAGGTGACCCTTAATTAGCACTTATTACTTACGGCTATTTGGGTAACTAAGGTGATTATAGTAAGGCTATTTATGCTCTACCTTGCCGGTTTATATAGAACCCCTAGATAGTTTTACTTAGATGGCCCGTTATATATTATAATAGTATTAATTAGACTATAGGGTGTGTAATAGGAGTATAGCGAAGCTCTGTTTTTAGAATGTACTTTGTATCTACCTTATACTAACTTGCCCCTTTTTAGTATTTCTATTAGTGCAAAACAAAGTATAACTACTAGTACCCCTACTACCTACTCTATATATCTTTTGTCCTCACTTCTTTCTTTATATAGTTAATTTATTAAACTAAAATACTTAAATAAATTCACCCTAAAAGGCAACCGCATTTCACTAAAGATAGTAAGCCTTATTCTAAACCGAAATCCCTTAAAGAGATCTTACTTAAGGATTTTAAAAAGGTGTTTATAGCAAGGAAGAAGATTATCATTCTAAGCGGTACTGGCATTTTAGTAGCTGCGAAAAGTAAATCTTATGTATTGGAAACTGTAGAGAGCTACTTTTCTAACTCTTAATACTTATAGTTCCCGACTTTTATACGCTTTATAGGTACTAATCTAGATATAACCTATTTAAGATTAGTAATTATAATAACGGTGATTCCACCAAAAATATATATGGTAATGTTTATATTATAAATAAGAAAGCTTCTCGTGCCGTTTTTACTAACTCCCATTAACTTAAGTACGAGAATATCGTTTGTACCCTTTAAAACCTTATATTTTCTAGGCGCCAGTCTAAACGTAGCCTATTTAACATTAATAATTATAATAATAATTATTTAACTCAAAATATATATAGGGGCTTTTGCATTATAAATGAGCTAGCTTTTTATGCTATACCTACTAACTTCTACTAACTTGCGAACGAAAACGATAAGCGTATCCTTTAACACTTTACGCAGAATATTAACGGACTTTATAATAAATTCCAGTTATTATCTCTAGACTCTCCTCTGACTAAGAAGGGCCTATAGATAAAGATAATAGAACTCTACGGTTAACTAGATAGGATAATCTACTATAAGTATAAATGGCGCTTAGCCTTTAACCTAAAGTACTTTTAGGGATTGGAACTATTGGCTTGTCCTAATTATATTAGGAGAGATATAAACTAATAAGGCGAAGGGAAATGGTCTAGAGATATTGGCGTGCTTTGGCCCAATATACTTCTTAATGGAGAAATTAATAATTAAGACAAGGACGCGATTGTAGCTATATCTTAGGATGCTAAACGTTAAGTTCTAGATCTTATTCTAATTATAGGCACTTAGCTAAAAAAAACTAGGTGCATTTTAGCTAGCTATGCGCCTTTATAAGGCGGCGAAAACCAGAAATAGACGTAATTTTGTTATATAGATAAACAAGGAACCCCCATTACGTAGATTAGGGCTAAAATTTAACGGCCTAATTAACTACGCGATCTATAGGGACTGCTAAGAAATCGCCAAATATCTTTTAGATAAGGCTACGCCCCTATAACTTAATAGCGATATAAAATTAGGAGGTAGCTAGCACGAAGATAAATAGGGAGAGGACAACGTTAGAGTCCATAATAACAGTTTACTTAGTATAAGGAAGTTAACTATAGCCTTTAATCTTTCTTAGTAACTAGTCTTCTAATTTATAGGAAAGTTAAGTATATATAGTGTTAAAGCCTATATTATTATCCTTTCTAAGTAGTAGCTAAACTACTAGCTTATATATCTCGTCTATAAACCCTACTAGCCGCGTATTTAATAAATACATTTCTCTTATTTTATGCTAGCCCTCTACTACCCACTATAACGGCGTTTTACTATACTTATCTTTAGATTTCGCGTTAACGCCATCCTTAAGTAATAGCTCTACTATAGTTTTACGTGCCTATTAAGCAGCCTATAAAAGTAGTGTCCAACTATTACTATCCTTAGAGTTAGAGTTAACGCCTTTCCGCGCAAGCAGCAGCTTTACTATCCCCTCTTATCTACTCTCTGCAGCCTATAAGAGCGGAGTCTAACCTTTAATATTGGTAGAGTTTAGGCTAATGCCGTCCTTTATTAGTAGTAGCTCCACTATTACCTCGTGCCCACGCTTTGCAGCTGCTAATAGCGGTATTTAATTATAGAAGCCCTTGGGGTTTAGGCTAACACTATCCTACGCTAGTAGTAGCTTTACTACCCCCTTGTGCCCGTTTATCGCGGCCTATAATAGCGGTATATCTTTAAGAGCGCTCTTAGGATCTAAATTAACGTTATCCCGCGTAAGTAGTAGCTCTACTACTACCTTACTTCTATATTCTGCAGCTAATAACAGTAGTATAGCCCTAAATTTATCCTCGGAGTTTGGATCGATGTCATCCTATATAAGAAGTAGTTTTACCACTACCTCGTAACCGTCACTTGCAGCTAATAACAGCGGCATCCAATCAAAATCGTCTATTACTTAGATGTTAGCTCCTACTTCTAGTAGAATATAAGACTCTACTTCTTATCTATATTCCGCAGCCCGTAATAACGCTAAACTTTTAAAGCGCTGTGGTAATTCGGTTATTAATAAAAGCAGTGGCATTTCTAGACAAAGAGAGATATGTATATTAGCTTTATACTAGTGGGATCTAAATAAGTAATAGAAATCTAGTAGTAGAAGGCTTACTATCTAAGTAGCCGGCTATATGGTAGTATTAAAGTATATTTTAAAGATATAAGGCTAGTAACTTAACCTAGCGAATATAAAGTAAATTACCCTTTACTATAGAAGGATTTAAAATTTGTCTATAGAAGAAGAGGTGGCGTAAGAGGTATTTATTCTGTTGGACTATTATTACTTATTTTTGCTAAACGTCGAATATAAAATATTGTTTTAAAGTTAGGATTTGGGATTTGGGAAACCGAAAATGGAAATCTAGAATTAGGAACTAAGAAATAGGAAAATAAAAAGGATTTCTTTAATGGGAGGGCCTATCTAATAAGTTTACGTAATATTATATATACGTAATACCACGCTTAAGCTACAGAAGGGCCTAATAGTAAAGAGATATAAATAAAGACCGCTCGAATGTTAATATCTAATCTATTAAAGAGAGTAATATATTGTAAACGCTATTAGGGAGATAGAGATTACCAGTATAAAGTTATAAAGCTTAACGTTTAACAAATATCTAAATTTTAGAAAAGTATACTAGGATTTGCTAAAAAGCAAGTCTAATTATATCCCTTAAAAACCATTACTAGTCCACCCTAGTAGGTTCTTAGCCTATCTTATTATATCCTTAAGAGCTTTAAGCTAAACGTCCTAGGCATTCCTTAGTATTTTAAGCTTCTTTACCGTTCCCTTCTTAACCTCCTCGCACTCTCTCCCTACGGCGTCCTTTAGTGCAGTAATTTACTTTTCCGTTCCCTTTCTAAGTTTGTCGCACTAGTTCTGCGTAGTATCCTTTAGTATAGTCACCTACTTTACTATCCCGTCCTTAATTTCGGCTACCTATTTCTTTAACGAAATTTAAACCAGATTAATTATTTGCTTTGCTATACTCATTATATAACTCTAAAGTAGGGGAAGTAGAGGTAAAGGTACGGTAAGGTTAGTTTAGTGGCCTTTTTTACGCTTTTCTCCCTAGTTCTAGGTAGTTAATAAATTTTTAGCGTCTTAAGTAGTCTTTAATATATATAATATTCTTATTAGGCTCTTCTATAAAAACAATATCCTAGATATTTCTCTTAGCCTTTATAGATTAGAATATACGTTGCAGAAGTTATACTTACTTTCTTACCTTTTCCTCTATCTTTAATTCCTTCTCTTACTATATCTTAAGTAGTATAACTAAGGAAGGTTAGCCTCCCTCTATAGGTATATTAGAGGTTAGTATATAATTAATTAAACTAGGGCCTAAATCGGGAGTGTATATTGCCTTTAGTTATTTTAAATTGGATTCGCTAGTGGCTTCTTGCTGTTATATAGGCATTATGGTTATTAGAGAGTTTTCTACGCTATATATTGGCGTTAGTATCTATTAAGCCGGGTAAGAGGCTAAGTAAGAAGTGTCCCGCTCTTAAAAGGTGGGAAGATAGCTATTTATATATGGCGGAAGGCTAGTAGATAGCTAAACAAAGTAGTGTATAAGGCGTAGGCTGCTGAATATAGCGGATAACTAGCCGACGCTACTTATTTATACCTGCTACGACATTATACAACGCCTAGGGTTACGAGGCACGTATATAGGTTTGAAAAAAGCCACTTTCTGCTTAAGTAGGCTAAGATATCTTATAGGGTTGCTATAGTACGAACTTTATTTAGATTAATAGATACATAATTCTTAACAGCTAATTTATAGCTTGTTAAACTTTTACTTATATACCCATGAGGATCCTTTTAGAGCCACTCCTATAGCTTCTTATCCTAAGTTTACTCCCCTTAATTTAGCATTTTTTTATCTATAAAGGATCCTAATTTGGTCCCTACGCCTATTTAGCGGGGGCTAATTTATAATACTCTCTTTTATACGCAAGTCCCGATCTTTTTAGAAACATTATTATAATATATAACCATTCTAGATCAACACCGCCTAATTCTAAGAGAAGGGCCTTTTTGGTATCTGTCTACTTAAAACTACAGCCCTAGCGTTATAGCTTAATATTATCCGCGAGGGGATTTATAATAATAGGAGTAGGGATATAGAAGAATGGGATGTAGAGTTAGCGGCATTTAAGCAGAGTAGGAGTTTTCCTATAATTACTGCTGATGAAATTAGGTTACTCGCTACTAGTAATACTAGATTTAGTGCTAGATGTTAGTAATAGTAGTATTTAGCTTAGGTAGTGCTCTACTCTTTTAAGGTAGTTATATTAAAGGCGATATATAGTTTCTATCCTGCCTAGGAACTTTTTTATAATGGCGACCTTGTTATATAGGTCACCTTTTATAGAGATAAGAATTTTATCTTCCTTATATATCCAGTATATGCCTTTTAAGGGAAGATTAAAGTAGCCTAAAAGGCATAGACTAGGGGAAAGGGGCCGATTAATTTTGAGATTATTGCTACTATATAAACTGTAATAGTAATAAGTAAGATACTTTAGAGCTAGTAAGGTAGGGTGCGTATAATTCGTATCTTAATATATATTAGAGTGGTGTATATAACTTAAGCATTGCGGCAATCGATTTAAATCTAACTAAGCTCGCTCTTAAATTTAACAGGTCTGTATTTTAATTATTTAACTATATTATACTAGGCCTTTAATCGCTAGAGGTGGTATAACGGTACTCTAGCTAATAATTATTCTTTATTAACCCTAGCTTTTACGCGATTTAATCCCAATTAAACCCTTTATTAACCATCTATTTTAACAAGTTTATTTTTAAGGCATTTTTTTACTTTAATATTCTGAAGTATTTTAGGAACTTTTAGTTAAATATATATAAAGGAAAGAATAATAGAACGAACGAAAAGAGTATAGGCGTATTAACTCGTTTAAGGAAATACTTAATATATTACTGGTAATGCTAGATTCCCTACTAGTTATAATACTAGGATTACTAAGTCCTGGCGATAATAAAAGGTCGCACTTATTTAGATAATAATTCTTATAATTTGTTACAATTATGTCTAGATAAGACTCTATAATCCTTTCCCATGTTTCTCCCTTTCTTTGTTTATCTGGTCGCGTATAGCAAGTATTATTGCAACGCTTCTTTCCGCCTAAATAACTTCGCGAAGAAGTATCTATAAACGGCTTACTAATAGTAGAAGAGGAGATAAGCGTTGCATTCCTATTAGTAGAAGGCTTGCCGCTCTTAGGAGAATGTCTAGCCGTATTATACTGCATTAGGTATTAGTAGGGTAAGAATTAGGTAAGCACTAGCAGTATAAACTATTAACGCGTATATTTATTAAGGGTATATTAGCGCAAGGTTAACTAATTCTAAATTAGTTAAGGCTAGTAAAGGTAAAGACTTTAATCTTAAAGGCAGTAAGTCTATATTAGAGTTACGGCTATTAGGATAGGAGCTAGCTATATTTTACTCTATTAGGTATTAGTAAAGTAATTAAAGAAGAAGCATTAATAGTATAAACTATCTATATATATATTCCCTAAGGATATATTAGTGCGAGACTAACTAATCCTAAAACCCCTAAGTTTAGTAATAGTAAATACTCTAATCTTAAAGGTAGTGAACCTATAATAGGGTTGCGGCTATTAGGATAAGACCTAGCCGTGTTATACTATATTGGGTATTAGCAGAGTAATTAATTAACTAGGGGGCATCGGCAGTACAAACTATTAACGCGTATGTCCGCCGAGTATCTAATATTGCGAAGTTAATTAGCAGTGTTAAAGGTAGGGAGATTAATGTCAAAGCCTTTAGTAGCGTTAATCTCTTAGGCGCTTGCAGTGGTGTAATTAGGCAAATTAGACTTCTAATATCTATTTTTTAGGCTTTAGGTTGGTTAAGTGTTAATAGTAAGAAAGAGGGATAGTTGCAGAATATTAGGGCAAAGATAAGAGTTGTTTTATAAATGCATTCACTAGCTAATGGGCCACTAAGCGGCTAAATTAAAGCGAAGATATTAGTGGTATGGATTCTTATCTGCCGCAGGGGCACTAATTTTAGATTATCCGGCTGTATAGACTAGATACTCTATAATAGCGTAAGCCAACTAATTTAGGGGCATAAAGATTTCATTATAATTGCACACCGGAATCTATTACTAAACATTCTACTAAATAGTATAAAAAGCAGCTACTATAAATATAAACGCTATAACCTGCCTAGTTAAATCACTATATTATAATTTCCGGTGCCCATAACAGCCCAGCATTCTTTATACCCTTTTCCCTAATATATTCGCGCTAGCTTAATAGAATTATTTTCGCTTTCTTCTATAGCTAAATTAGAGTAGCTATAGTATATTTAAGATTAAACTTACTTAAAGTTTAATAGTCTTAGTAATATTAAATAGCGATAGATAAAACTTATCTAAGTAGAGAAAATACTCTAGCGATTTAGATTTATTTTCCTTTATAATATTATAGAATAAATGCCGTTCCTCTAGGGTAAAAAAGTATATTATTTTATAACTGGCGTATTCCGCGTTGTATTTATCTACGTTATTAACTTAGAGAAGTTTACACTAAAGTTAGAAGAAGTCGTTGGGTTAAGGTGCCCTTTAATAGCCTTTTAAATAGGATAGTTAACGGATAAAAGGAGGACTTTTAATTACTAGGCTTGTGGTCTAATAAGCTAGGGTTAGCTTAGGAATAGCTTTTTCTAAATCTATCTTAATAAATAATATAGTAATAGTGGTGTCTAGGCGAGATTCCTTAACTAAGGTGCTATAGCTAAAATCTTAGTCTAATTTAGAAGCCGGTATAATAGGTAACTAAATATAGTAGATAAAGGAATTAACAGCTAGTGTAAATAAGCTAGAGATTAAAATAAAGCAATCTATACTAAAGAGTAAATGGCTAGTAGATAGGGCAAATTAAAGCACGGTTTAAGAGCCGCAAAGAGATAAATATAGGGAGGAAATTAGGGTAACAAGAAGGTAACCGTATATACTTAGTATTACTAGGCGAAACCAGCTATATATTGGCTCTCTCCGTGCTTTATTAATGCGATATATAAATTGCTATATTTAGTATATTATTTATAATTAACCTAAGAACTATTAGACAATATAAAAGTGAAAATTAGCCCTAAGGCGGAATATAGATCCCGCTAGAAGATCTATATATAGGAGGCGCTGGATATAGACTTAACGAATTAGAGCCATTACCACTAGCAGTTAAAATTGGAGCCTCGCTTTTAAAAGTTGCTTTAGTCTATCCTATTAGCGAGTCGCTATATATAGTGGCTAGCGACCTATATACAGTGGCCAACGACCTATAAACAGTGGCTAGTGGCCTAAATATAGTGGCTAGCGACCTATAAAAAGTGGCTAATAACCTGCAAATAGTGGCTAGCGACCTGTATATAATGGGAAAAATAAAACTTGCCACGAATTTTAAGTCTAGAGCAGCCTTATAGCTCGTTTGTGTCCATATACAGAAATTACCTCTCTCCTTAACCTAGGACGGAAGAAGTTATAGTCGCTAAGATTATATAGTCTTACTTTAGCTCCTTAGCTGCTCTAAATATATATAGAGATTATATATACCGGGCGTTTGTTTCTTAGCTGCTATACTTTACTTTTCTTCTTTATCTTACGCTCGTATTAGAGTAATCTTTTTAAATGGTCTAGTATTATAGCCCTTTTCCTACTCTCCCTAACGCTCTACCTCCTTATTCCTATAACCTAGCTAACTAAAAAAATCTGCTATCCCTTATTTTAGTACCTTATGCGGCAATTTAGGCACCTTATCTCTTATAAGCTCTAAATTTACTTATTTTCTCCGTCTATTATCCTAGGCCAGATCCCCTAACCTTAAATCTTAATCTTTAGACTTTAAACCCTGTCGCACGCATATTTCTTACCTTAGTACTTTAGATATTAAATTGTATATAGTGGACTTAATATCGTTCTAAACTAGATCTTAAATATTAACCTAGACTAAATATACACCAGATATTTCCTATAATAATATTCTCCGACTTAATAATAGAGCTTTATAGGTTTTTGTTAGTGAAAGTATATTAGCAAATCTATATCGTCGATAACGTTTCGTTTAGAAGTTTGCCATCTTCAGAGCTACTTAACTTAAGCTATAATATATACTTAGTTATGTTTAAATACACACTAAAAGAACGTCTAAAACTATTTCCGGTTAGAGATATTAATTCCTTACATCTAGAGGAAGCGGTAGTAAGATAACTATTAGCCCGCTTAGTTTCGTATACACTAAAATTAGAGGGTAGAATATATAGAAGAAGATAGCTATTAAATAAGCACGGAGTCTTAATTAGAAGCTGCGTATAAAGTATTCTAACTATTAGAAGTAAGCCGCCCAAAGAGAAGTCTTATAGGTAAGGACTCTTTACTAGTTTAGGTGAAAGCACCTATTATATTACTAGATTTCTAGAACTAAGCTTTATTTAGCTAAGGTACTATACTTAAGACTAATTATAGAGTTATAGCGAGACAGCGTTAGTAGAGCAGCTTTTAGGTATATAATTAGTTATAATTAGTATAATATTGCGTTCGCTATTATAAAAAATAATTTTATAGCTGCTATGTGATTTTAACCTACCTTTTAAATAGAGGGAGGTAGGAATATGTAATGGAAACAAGGTGTTTTATATAATGGCCTACGGCGA
>Ga0307515_10014136_pt1 | contig 14840 bp, 12 predicted proteins | sample 17_EM_MG_FD_194513 | JGI IMG/M metagenome (GOLD analysis project Ga0307515, IMG submission 194513) | Populus trichocarpa ectomycorrhiza microbial communities from riparian zone in the Pacific Northwest, United States - 17_EM | ecosystem: Host-associated > Plants > Roots > Unclassified | place... | reverse complement strand
GAGACAACAACATCGGAAAGCTACTAACGAACTAGTGGCACACATGATCGATAAAGCACACCAGGCTCAAAAACGAGCCTACGATAGATGGAAAAACGACGCCCCTCAATTGCAACCAGGAGATCGTGTATGGCTCGAAACGACACATTTATCAACGGATCGCCCATCACCTAAACTCGACTGGAAACGAATAGGACCGCTCACGATAACAGAACGATTAGGACCACTCACATACCGAGTACACCTTCCGCCGTCGTATAAGATCCACGACGTCTTTCATATCTCTCTCCTTACACCAGTAAAAGACGACCGAATCCCTGGACGTACCGTCCCAGCTCCCAAACCAATAACAATAATTCAGAAAGGGGACATTAACACCCCAGAGGTGACGGAGCAACATCATATCATGGAACGTTACGTAGACTTGTTGGATATCGGGAATTTTTCGGTAAAATCCCTATGCGTCTGCCATGCCCTATTCGAATAGTTATGCCTGATTATTGGAGGCAAAGTGATATAACCTCCGTGTGCTACGCACACTGCTCTATCACGGACAATCCTTTTTACGCGATCCGCAGTATTATGATTCCGATGTCACACGATGTATCTATAACTACAGATCGTAGCTACCAATGTGATACATGCTTAGGAACCATTCCCTCATAATCTAAGAAGACTCAAGGTGGATCATAAACGCGATAGGGGAATGGCAATTCCAATTCAAAGTCAAGTGGGACGGCCTAGAGAACCTTACCTGGGAAGATCGCACCAGATTAAACGAGGACGCTGCAAAGACAAATCAACAATACCTCCGTCCCGGAGATGACGATTTCGATATGGAAGAAGACTTTTACGAGAAACACCCGGATGCTCCCCACCACGACGACCCGGTGGGCGAACGGAAGAATGCCCTAGGCGAACGACAAACTGTTCATAGGCGCAAAGGAAAATCTGTCATACGACGAAGACGTCTATAGGCTCTATTCTTTGAGTCTGGAATCCTCAAGGCAGGGAATGGGCATTGTAACGACCCGACCCCGGATCGTTACCCTCTTCGAATTCCCGATTTCTATTCGAAGGCGGACCAGGACGATTACGCCAACCCGATTACGCCAACCCGAGACTTCGGCGCAAATCTCGAGGCCAGGTACGATCGAGGGCCTAGATCAGCCCTCGATATGACTCATTGCTTACTGTTCTGACGTATTAGTGTTTCACCTTCTCGATAAACTCATGTATATTAGATTGTAGAGTGCGGACCCCAGGGTTCCTCACTTTGCCAACAATCGTTTACATACGAATACAGACTTCTCTTCTTTGCTTTGCTGCCGTGTGAGAGTAAAACCCAAATACCTCACAGTACACAAGTGCTCGCCCATGTACCCTTCTCAACGCATCCTTGCATCGTCGACGTCTAAATCCTCGGCCACCAGACTCACCGTATATTCGTCACCCTCAAACCACAGAGGTAGCCTGCCGCTCTGCAGAGAGCGCGGAGAATTTAAGTTGTGGTGTCGGCAGTCGTCTGTAGCGAGGGATTGACAAAGACGTAATGGTGATATGTGTGATAATCGAAGGTTGAACCGCGCTTTCGCCTCAGTCCGAGCTGCCGGTGGCTTGCGGGTCGTCTTTGAGTATAGACAGGGAGGGTGGGAGGACGAGCCCAAGGCCGATTCGCCCGCCAATCACACGTCGCCGGCATTCCAATCAAGTAGCCGACTATAGCTATCCAATTGACTTGGCCCACTCTGACAGAGTACCTTATCCTTGCCTCCAAAGCGCCCAGTGACATTCGTTCGACAAGCCATGCGCCTTTTTTGTGGATCGCGCACGGTGCACGAGTGTACGGATGCTAGCTGCTGTTGAACGCTCTTTGACTCTCTCCATCTCCCCAGTGCTCGTGAAGTAGCCTTTGTCAAATCATGGACTGGTACTCAGACTTGGACTCGGTCTGGCAAAAGAATCAGTTGCCACCCGGCAAAGCCGACCTCATTCCAGTCGAAATACTCTCTGAAATCTTTCTGCTCATAGTGCAAGATCTGCCATTCTATCAAGAGGACCTGATGCTTGTGTGCCGACGCTGGCATGCCATTATGCTTTCAACTCCAGGCATCCATTCTCCATTGACGATCAGAAGGGCAACTCAGAAGGAAGTCGTCCAGGAATTTGTACAAGGTACAAAGACGCGCTTGGACGTGAGGGTTGATATGGATGATGAAACGGACGGCAGCGATTTCAATCCTGAGAACTTTCTTGCATGCTTCACGGCCACAGCCCAGGCAGCATCCAGATGGACCTCTCTTAACCTCATTTCACCTCCACCCCTTGGAGAATGCACCGACGTTCGGATCTGGCAACCATTGGTGCACCTTGAATCCTTCAAAGTCGCTCGCGGTTTTGGCAGGTTCCTTGAGCCACTCATGACTGCAATCATAAGAAGTGCTTCTCCAAATCTCACTTTAATAGAGATTCAAGATCCGGCTGCTGTTCTCTACCTTGTGCAACCCGCGGGTTTGCATATCACCCACTTCCTCACGACTCTTAAGATCCACTTGTCCAAGAGGGTGGATGGCCCTGTGGATATCCTTCCACACCTTCACAGGGTGGAGTTCTTTGAGGCCCGAAACCTTTGCCTCCCATTCTATCCACTAGATACCTCCCTCCCGCTTGTCGATACCCTGCGTGCCTTGCATCTGAAGTCTGTTTCTGTCCAGTGGATGGCCGGACATGTTTTCCCTGCCCTAAATACATGCCATATTACATTTCCGCACCATGTTGACACTATCCAGGCCTTCCAACCCGTTACTATGCCGTCATGCGACTTTCTTGCATATAACTCTAATGATCTTCACCCCCTTACACATTTTTACCTACCTCAACTATCTCAATTGGATGTGAAAAGTGGGCAGTGGAATGCCTGGAGGGGGAATCCCCAGCTCGCCGCTCTATACCCTATATTTACTGCTGGAGCGCAGAGCCTGACTGTCTTGCACCTGGATGTTAATTGCAGGGAGCAGTTGCTGATCTATATGTTGAGGCTTGTACCAGCCTTGGAACATTTATCGCTGCGACTTGCCAGCCCCAATGCTTTAAGCGTCGCTTTCTTCCAGGCATTTATCATCAGAGAACTTAATGTTGATAATGCCTCTGGCATGGTTAGGCCACTAAGCCAGACCATTGCTCCATCCTGTCCATCATTGAGGGCACTTCGACTCCGGTACAGGAGGTGGCTGAGGGACCCAGACAAGAAGGCACTCATTGCAGTCTTTGGTGACATTATGGCATCACGAAATCCGACGAAACGTCCCTCATTCGAACTCAAGCTGAGCCTTGAGGAAGCGCCTATATTAAGATGGTCATTTGGTCCAACGGGGAAACCCCTGCATCTAAGGAATTGGTTCTTTCGAGGGGGGCATTTCAAGCTTGTGCTTGGTATTTCGACTCCACATGGCATAATCCCCATATCAGGAGACTTTTTGCCTCGTGGTAGATTTGTTCCATTGCCTTTTAAGGAGGCAGAATATCTTGGTTTTTCTGATCTCCGCCTCAGCCGTTTTGCTGAATTTCAGTTTACTCATGGACACATGGAACTGATGGTATATGAGTATGTCCGACCGCCACTGCCACCTTCACTGCCTTGTACTTTGCCCCTTTTTTCTGCACTCAGGGTCCTGGTAGTGGAAATGGCTAATCCTTCATTTTTGGCTGGTCACACTTTCCACAAGCTCGAGAGATGCAGGGTGGTGAAATTCCGTGGTTCTTTTCTTCCCTCCCCCGGCCTGTTCACAGATACAGAGATGCCTGTCTGCACCAGCGTAGATATAGAAGATCCCTACTTGCTTGCTACCTTCAAGCTTCCACAGATTCATGAGCTGGCCTTGGATTTTTCACATCCAGAATGCAGCACGATTTGGGAGAAACATATTGCAGTGAATGCAAATCTGTCGGGATTGAATCTCCTGCATATGAAGAAATGGCCAACTAATGGAGATCTGATCCCAATCCTTAGAGCATTGCCATTGCTTGAAACATTGATTATCAGCTCTCAGCTTAGTGTGGTGTCATTCAGGGCCTTTCTTCCAATCGACGCAAATGGGACCTCTGGGTTGAAACCAACCAGTGGTGAGGGGCAGCGGTTGGACCTTCTCTGTCCTAGGTTGCACAGTTTACAGATTGAGGGTCAAGATCCCTCGGCGGAGCCAGAGCTGATACCTATTCTCAAGGATATCGTCACTCTTCGTGCAGAGTGTGGGTCTCCCTTGAAGGAATTTGCATTTTCTGAGTTCAGGCGGGACAAGTCCGGGCTCATGCTCGAGCCTGGAACCCAGTTTAAGCTGATTGGGAGGAACGGGAGCTTTGTGATGGAAAAGATTGTTCTGCCTAAGGGGGCTGAGGAATTCAACTTGGACATGTCGCTTGTGTAGTGTTCGTCTTATGACCAAATTGGCCGTTGGAATACATGTAGATAACGCCCTCCCATCCTGGGATATCCCACACAAGGCTCATCTTTACCTCGTACTCACGAAAGAAATATCCTCATAGGCTGATAGCACCAATTACAAAGGATATTTAATTTTCTACGATTGTGGAGCAGGTGGGTGCGCGCGAGAGGCTTTTGCTAAGCAGGAGCGCAATTAGCATGCACGGTCAAGCAATGTGCGACAAAGACTCGGACAGACCCACACTGCGAGAGGAGACCTGGTAGAAAATCTCAAGGACTAGACTAAACCTTAGACTCTCACTCATGAAAAGAGAGAGAACTAACCAAATTCAGCCTGCCATTGAACCCAACGGGACACCGAATACTGGAACTGAAATAATTTCCCAGGCCGATATCAGTTGATATTCTATTTGACTGTCCAGAAGGACACGTACTCACTCGATAGCCAACGTTTGAGACCGGCATGCAGACCCCGACGAACGCGGCTCATTGTCGACTTGCTCCCACATTGCACGTTGCACAGTAAACTTGCGTAGAACGTCTATGCAAGACCCATCCGCGTACCCGTACGGCGATACGTGTTGGCGGCCTCACTGGTCGTCGTGAGATGGTCTCCCCAGAAGCGGTGTCCCGACGGGCTGAACTGTAATTATGCCACGTGGTGCAATGTGAGAGAGATTGAATGGTCGAGAAGATGTGAAAGAGGCCCAGCGACCTCACAAATACCGTCCTACAAGCTGCAGAGTCGATCCAAGCACACTGTAATGATTTCAATGATGGGGTGTGGAGCAGGACAACAATGTGGTCTTGTTCATGGGCTAAATAGAGCCAGCGAAACATCAATGGATACTCGTCTCGGCGCTGAACATATCCACTACTCCATGAAATCAGTATCAAAGGGCGCAACAAGGATAACCTACCCATGCTCGCTATCCATGCTCGCTGTTCAACCCCGACTCTACTTGCCAAACCTTGTAAGCCCGCTCATTCGTATTTTGGTCGCGTATCGCACCATTTTAGTCGGGGAGGGTTGAGATGAATGTAAGATGCTGAATAGCTCAGTCGGAGCTGCTGATATGAAATACCGCCTAGAGGCTGAACATTGAGGTTTGATGATCACCCTCAGAATTGAGGGTATTCGTCGTATCACAGAACCTAAGAGGCTCGAATGGAGTTGACCCAACCGCCTACCAGGTTTCGGTACACTAAAATACCATTACAAGGCCAAGCGGCCGCATTTGGCTAGGAGCTAAGAGGCACTTGGACCCTGCGCCGACATGACTGCAACATTTCTCGCTTTCAATTACCGTTGCTTGTACCACCTCGTGCTCACTAAACCACCAAACGAAAACCAAATGTTCCGTCCCATTCCATGACAAATTTGCTCCGTCTAATCGAAGGCGAAGAAGTCTCGCCAAAATTTTCCACTGTACCAAGCCCTGCACGTCTGCCTAGTGTATATTTTCTTCTCAGTAGTGCCATCCATATTGGCCCATCTCGGGGCCGAAAGCGCAAATTCCGTCCCCAGGTTCGTCGGTTGACACTCCAAGTTGAATGTCGTGCTCACTGTTTCTTGCTTCACGTACAGCTGAGTTGACCTCATATACTCCCATTCCACGCTCGGTGCGACGCCTTGGTGCCTCCCTGCGACTCCACGAAATCGCACCTTCCACTCTGGCGAACACTCCGAGGTACAGAGGAGGTCACCTTTGCGCTGCGCTGCAAATAATGCATCCTGGACAGACTAGCTTTGCCATGATATCGCCGAACAGACCGCCTGGGTTGTCCTCGAAACCCCATCGCGGCTCGCACTTCGGTCTTGCGCCAAGTCCTCGTATTCGCGTCTAGCTTGACTCGAGGTGCGCCTATCCTCGAGCTCGTCCCCGCCATCCTCGTCGCTCCACAAGAGGCCCACTGATACCAGGTTCAATTCAACAGGCGCAAAGAAGGGCACTTGACTCCAATTACGGGAATGTACACGCCCACCTGCAATGAACTCAACCTTATGTCGCACTACGCTTCTGGGCGCGATCGTCATTCTGGTTGATCGTGATACACAGCGGTGGCAGCCGACATCGATCAGAACCGAACCTCACCGTCGTGGTCAGTGGGGTAGTGCTTCGTTGAACCCTCTCCATGCCCAAATTTCCTTTCACCTGCACGATCTCAGGTCAGACAATGTGTATCACCATATGAGGAACGTAACGGATGGGATTATAGCAGTGTCAATTCCCTCTTGTGAGGACTCCTGAGATGCCCGCATCACCCAGAGTGGAGAGTAGCACCCGTAGCCACCGAGTACTCGAAGAGCTCGCCCCTGCAACCTTTTGCGCCTATCCTTCGAATGCTTTTCTCTTCCGAATACGAATCCTGGCCACTGTGTAGTCGCCGGATGTCCGCCACCCCCGACGGGCCCGCCGCTCTTCAGTAGCAACAACAACCTCACCACTTGGTTGGACCCAACACCAGGTTCATACCCTAAAAATTGTACCAGATGTTCCGCGTTACCAATGAAACTGCCATTAGATCGATTTCCTCACCCCAGATTGGAGAGTGAAGACCCAGGGCTTTCCCCAGACACATGTCAGATCCTAGGCCGTCATGCTCATGCTCACTGCTCGTTCCTTCACTTACAGCTCAACTCGGTCTCTCTGTTCCATCCTGTGCTCCATGCCGCTCCTGCTTGTCCCCGTGCCAACCTCCCTGCGGCGTTACAAACTCGTAAGCCAACAGTGTCTCGATCGCACCATGCCACCAATGCTGTATCCTCAGCAAACGATATTTACCACGGCGATCGGCCATCTGGAGTTGTCGTCCCTCGCACCCGCACCTCATCGTTTGCTCACCCGTCAGACGTTCATTGTTCGGCATATTCATGGCCACCTTAGCGCTGAGGTGCGCCTGCTTTCTCCGACTTGTCCCGTCGCCGTCGCCGTCGCCAGGGCACCTTGTGTCCTCTTCACTCAACTTGTGCACACAAGACGAATCAACACCAGTTACCGGAGTCGATTCTCCAGCCTGCGTGAATCAGGTGTGTTTCATACATACCTTCTGGATATACTAACCTCATTCTGATCTAGAGATCACCATGCACCCCCGCTCCTTGTCTTTCTAGTGAACAACGTCAACCATCGGCTCATCGCCGACGCGGTATTCATTCATTGAACGCTCTACATAGTCGAGACCTCTTCCACATTGTTGGAATGGGTGGGTGTACAAGCAGGGCGAACGAGTCGACTGTACGTCATTCCATCACGGACGTAGCTGATGTGTCACACCAGTGATTTCCAATAGGAGGACTACCGAAGTGGACTCGCACCCTCCGAATCATCCAAGCACTCAGCGTACTCCCCTCGCTTTCTCTGTCCACCACTGATCCTTAGCGTCCACTCCCGCCGTGCGAGAGTGGTCTGTCGCTCTTGGAAATCACAGCCCCGACTGGAACTGCGCCTGTTGATATTGTGCTTGTTTCGAAGGAGTCAGAGGGCGGAGAGAAACCGAGTGATAGCGTCTGCAGTGTTTTGTATTGTAGTGACTTCGAGACAGGTTTCCTGAGCGGGGTTTGGGCAGAGATTTCGCTCCAAAGGACCTGTGAAAAGCTGAGAACCTAGTGCACTCCGCGACGACTGGGAGTAAGTTGAGGTATGGTGGTAGGCACTCACAGGTAGAACATGCAGGGCGTGGTTCTATCGTCACTCGCATGTCGGTTCTTGCATCAGTCCGCCCTCTGACTCGTCCTACTCGAGGCTCTCCTATACCTCGCACGCGCGAAAGAACGGCTCACCGATGCGACTGAATTTGCCTTGCAAGAACTACAGAGCCACGTACATCACCCCGACCAGTGGAGTACCTAGTGGAGTACCTTCTGAACGCACGCTTACCTTGTCGACGTCTGAATCCTCGGCCACTAGACTCGTTCACCCTCAAACCACGGAAGTAGGCCGCAATCCCAGCCGCGACTCCGACTGGAACAAGTGCTTGTTCACGCTTCACGTAGGGCTTGTTGCGGAGGATGCAGAGAGCGGGGAGAATTTAAGTCGTGGCCTTATCAGTCGACTGTAGTGTAGAGGATTCGAGGCGTTTCTGGGAAAAAGGCTTGGACGAGGCTGGGATTTTCAGGTGAAGGCCCGCGAGGCTGGTATCGCCCAATCACATGTCGGCAACATTCCAAGCAACTGTACAAATTTGCACACAGCCCCTTTGTTTCGCTCCCGCACCTTTGTTTCGCTACCGCACCTTTGTTTCGCTACCAGCCGAGAGAACGTCAGGTTGCTCATTGGCGAGCGCGCGAGTCGGGCACTGAACTTACGAGTATCCAATGAACTCCGCACACTTTATCCGACAGAATACCTCCTTGAAAGTCCTATCGCGCCAAATCGCCCACTCAGTGACATTTCTTTTTTGCGGATCGCGCTTCTCAACGCATCCTTACATCATCGACGCCCGGATCCTCGGCCACCAGACTCGCCGTATATTCGTAGAAGGAGCCCGCAGCCCCGACTCCGACTAGAGTGGTGCAGAGAGCGCGGAGAATTTAAGTTGTGGGGTCAGCAGTCGTCTGTAGCGAGGGTTCGACGAAGACACCCCATCACGAGATGTGTGTGATAGTGGAAGGTCGAAGCGCGCTTTCGCCTCAGTCCGAGCTGGCGGTGTGCGGGTCATCTCTGAGTCAGCCCGAGATCACACAAGGCCGATTCGCCCGCCAATCACACGTCGCCGGCATTCCAATCAAGTAGCCGACCATAAATATCCAATTGACTTCGCGTCTCCTTATTCCGAAACCGCCCAGTGACATTCGTCTGACAAGCCATGCGCCTTTTTTGCGGATCGCGCACGGTGCACGAGTGTATGCCAGCTGCTGTTGAACACTCTTTGACTCTCTCCATCTTCCCAGTGCTCGTGAAGTAGCCTTTGTCAAATCATGGACTGGTACTGGGCCTCGCAAAGGAGTCAGTTGCCACCCAGTAAAGCCAACCTCATTCCAGTCGAAATACTCTCCAAAATATTTCTGCTCATAGTGCAAGATTGGTCAGCGTATCAAGAGGGTCTGATGCTTGTGTGCCGACGCTGGCATGCTATTATGCTTTCAACTCCAGGCATCCATTCTCGATTGACGATCAGAAGGGCAACTCAGAAGGAAGTCGTCCAGGCATTTGTACAACGTACAAAGACGCGCTTGGACGTGAGGGTTGATATGAATGATGAAACGGACGGCAGCGATTTCAATCCTAAGAACTTTCTTGCATGCTTCATGGCCGCAGCCCAGGCAGCATCTAGATGGACCTCTCTTAACCTCATTTCACCTCCACCCCTTGGAAAATATACCGGCCTCCGGATCTGGCAACCTTTGGTGCAGCTTGAATTCTTCAAAGTCGCTCGCGGTTTTGGCGGGTTCCTTGAGCCACTCATGACTGCAATCAGAAGCACTACCTCTCCTAATCTCACTTCAATCGAGGTTGAAGATTCGGTTGCTATACCCTACCTTGTGCAACCTGCGGGTGTCTATATCACCCACTCACTCACAACTCTGAAGATCCGGCTGTCCAAGAGGATGGGTAGTCCTGTGTATATCCTTCCACACCTTCACAGGGTGGAGGTCTTTGAGGCCCGAAACCTTTGCCTTCCGTTCTATCCACCAGATACCTCCCTTCCTCTTCACAACACCCTCCGTTCCTTGTATCTGAAGTCTGTTTCTGTCCAGTGGATGGCTGGACATGTTTTCCCTGCCCTAGAGACATGCCGTATTACATATCCGCACCATGTTGACACTATCCATGCCCTCCAGGCCGTTACTATGCCGTCATGCACCTCTCTTACATATAACTCCAATGATCTTCACCCCCTTACACATTTTTACCTACCCCCACTATCTCGATTGGATGTGGAAAGTGGGCAGTGGAATACCTGGAGAGGGAATCGTCAGCTCGCTGCTCTATACCCTATATTTACTGCTGGAGCGCACAGCCTGACTTTCTTGCAACTGGATATTACTTGCAGTGAGAAGTTGCTGATCTATATGTTGAGGCTTGTACCAGCCTTGGAACGTTTATCGCTGGGACTTGCCAGCCCCAATGCTTTAAGCATGTCTTTCTTCCAGGCATTTATTGTCAGAGAACCTAATGTTGATAATGCCTCTGACATGGTTAAACCACCAAGCCAGACCATTGCTCTATCCTGTCCATCATTGGAGCGACTTAAACTCCGGTACAGGAGGTGGCTGAGGGGTCCCGACAAGAAGGCACTCATTGCGATCTTTTGTGACATTAGGGCATCACGGCATCTGAAGGGACTACTCGCATTCGAACTCACGTTGAGCTTTGACGAAGCGCCTGCGTCATCCTGGTCAATTGATCCAATGCGGAAATTCTTGCCGGGAAGGTACAGGTACTTTGAAGAGGGGATGGTGGAGCTTGTCCTTGGTATTTTGACTCCACGTGGCATAATTCCCATATCAGGGTTCTTGCGTCCGGGTGGCGCTGTTCCATTACCTTTTAAGGAGGCGGAATGTCTTGGTTTGTGGAATTTTCGTTCCGGCCATTTTGCTGAATTTCAGTTTACTCATGGACACATGGAAGTGATGGTAGATAACTATGTCCGACCGCCATTGCCACCTTCACTGCCTTGTACTTTGCCCCTTCTTTCCTCACTCAGGGCCCTGGTATTGCAATATGCTAATCCCTCATTTTTGGCTGGTCACACCTTCCACAAGCTCGAGAGATGCAGAGTGGTGAGAACACCTGATTCTTTTCTTCCTTCTCCAAGTCTGTTCACAGAGACAGAGATGCCCGTCTGCACCAGAGTAGATACAGATGATCCCTACTTGCTTGCCACCTTCAAGCTTCCACGGATTCATGAGCTGGCCTTGGATTTTTCACATCCAGAATGCAGCACGATTTGGGAGAAACGTATTGCAGTGAATGCAAATCTGTCAGGATTGAACCTCCTGCATATAAAGCTTTGGCGGTATGCTGGAGATCTGATCCCAATTCTTAGGTCATTACCATTGCTTGAAACCTTGATTATCCGCTGTCGGCTTGGTGTGGTGTCATTCAGGGCCTTTCTTCCAATCGACGCAAATGGGACCTCTGGGTTGAAACGCACCAGTAGTGAGGGGAAGAGGTTGGACATTATCTGTCCTAGGTTGCAGAGTTTACAGATTGAGGATCAAGATCCCTCGGCGGAGCCAGAGCTGATACCTATTCTCAAGGATATTGTCACTCTTCGTGCAGAGTGTGGGTCTCCCTTGAAGGGCTTCACTTTTTCTGAGTTCTGGCCGAAGCCTGGAAGACGGTTTGAGCTGATTGGGAGGGATGGGAGCTTTACGATGGAAAAGATTGTCCTGCCTCAGGGGCCGAAATATTTTGAATTGGACATTTAGCTTGGGTGGTATCCGTTTTATGACCAAAATTGCTGTTAGAATACATGTAGATAGCGCCTTCCCGTCCATATGCAGGCTTCCGTTGTTTGAGATACTTCACACAAGGCCCATTTTTACCTCGTACTCGCGAAAGGAATCTCCTCACAGTTTGATGGTATCAATTACAAACGAGCTCTAATTTCCTATGATTGTCGAGCAGCAGGGAGGCCGTGAGAGCGCCTTGACTGGGTAGGAACATGCACAGTCAAGCCTGATTTCTTCCTCCCAGCGTTGAAGCCAGTGTAATTGAGCCTACCAGGAAAGTGAGATTTCCATCGACTTTTTCGACAACAAAGTATTCATGCGGAATTCTATCACCCATCAATGATACCTGGTCGCATGGGAACACCATGACCGTCATTGATTGCACAGGTGGCTCGACTTTGTGATCATGAACTAGATACCCGATTCCTCGCTATTCGCTAAATTTGGCTAGTACATTTTATTATATCCCTCGATCATACAACCATCGATCGTGGCCTATTGTCTTCAGCCCATAACTCCACGAATAGATCAACATTACCACAGAACTTGCTTATAGCACCACCACAGGCTGTATCGTATCGTTTTTGGCCAAGGAATGGCGCTGCCTCCTGATCCCATTTCGTGCAACAGAGGTGCAGCTCTCACAGAGCACAGTCCTATAATACCAAAGAGGTTGTATGGTTGATAGAGGCCGAGTCACCTCACTAATACCGTTCTACAGGTTGCAGAGTCGATCCACCCAATCACACTCTCATAATTTCGATGATGGAGGCGTCGGGCAGGAACAAGGCGGTCTTATTCGTGGGTCAATAGAACCAGAGTAACACTATTAAACCAGTGCCGTGTTGCTTGTCTCGGCGCTGAACTTATCCACCACTAACTTACATTAAATTGGTATCAAAGGGCGGACCAAGGATAACTAATCCATAATCACTGGTCGAATCAGCTCAGGCTCTACTGTCTCTCATTTGTTCCACCCACCCTGGCCTAGTAAGTGTCACGTTCAGGGTTCAGGCTAAGCCTAGGCATGTCGTGTACTGGGCTATCCGAGTTCGAAAGGGGTTTCGGGGAGGGTACCGATCAGCGTATCACGCAGGGCTTGATACCAAGATCGGCTGAGGCTTGGCCCAGGGCGATCCAGGTGATTTATACATAGACTAAGTTACACGTGTACACTATAACGAGACAGGAATATATCAGGTTACAATATTACGATCGATGTGGCAATGTCCTAAATATCGACCGGCTTTGACCCTTATTCGCATTTTGGTCGCGCACCGCACTGGTTAGCTAAGGGGGGCTGTGTTGAGTGTAAGATGTTGAATATTTGAGTCGAAGCAGATTGAATGAAATGCTCCTAACGGTTGGACATTGAGGTTTGGTGGCCATCCTTGGAATTGAGGGTGCTTGTCGTATCGCGGAAGCTCTGGGGCACGAATGAAGTGAACCCAACCGCCTACCAAGTATCAGTACACTAGGATACCGTCGAAGGTCGAACGCTTGGGTTTGGGTAGCCGCTAAGAGGGATCGTTAGCACTTGGACCCTGCGCCGACATGACTGCAACTTTTCTCGCTTTCGATTACCATCCTTTGTACCACCTCGTGCTCGCTAAACCACCAAACGAAAACCAGACGTTCCGTCCGATTCCATGACAAATTCGCTCCGTCTAATCAGAGGCGAAGAAGTCTCGCCAAATTTTCCACTGTAACAAGTCCTGCATATCCGCCTAGTGTATATTCTTCTCTCTGTAGTGTCATCCATATTGACCCATCTCGCGATTGAAAGCGCAAATTCTGTCCCCAGGTTCGTCGGGCTGACACTCCGAGTTGAATGTCATGCTCACTGTTTCTTGCTTCACGTGCAGCTCAATTGACTCTATATCCCCCCATTCCGCACTCGGTGCCACGCCTGGGTGCCTGCCTACAACTCTACGAAATCGTACCTTCCACCCTGGCGAACACTCCAAGGTACAATGGGCTCATTGGTTGTTGCACTGCGCCGTGAATAATGTATCTTTAGCAGACTAGCTTTTCCACAACGCCGCTGATCAGAGAGCCTGGGTTGTCCTCGAAATTCCATCGCGGCTCGCTCCAGTCCTCGTATTCGCGTCCAGCTTGACTCGGACTTGAGGTGCGCCTGTTTTCGGGCTCGTCCCCGCCACCCTCGTTGTCGCTCCACTCCACAGGAGGCCAACTGATACCGGTTCTCATTTCATTTTAGCAGGCGCGACCAAAGGGCTCTTGACTCCAATCATGGAAGTCTACTCGCTCACCTGCAATGAACTCAAGCTTGTGTTGTGCTTCTGGATGCGAGATCGTTGTCGTGATCCACCGCAACGGCAGCCGACAATGGTCAGAATCTCATCGTGGTTGGCGGTGGGGTAGTTATTCATGGAACCCTCTCCAGGCGCAAACTTCCTCTCACGCAACAGGATCTCAGGACAGCTGCGGTGTACACGCAGGAGACCAAGGCGTGGTAGGTCACCATATCCAGTGTTGATCTCTTGTGAGGACTACGAATACCTGCCTGCACCACCCAGATGGAGAGTAGCACTCGCACCCACTGAGTAATCTCCCTTTATACGCCAATCTTTTGAATGCTTTCTCCCCCGAATCAAAGTCCCTAGCCACTCCGGACTCACCGCATTTCCGCGATTTCGGGTAACAGCAAGAGCCTCGCCACTCGGACCCTACACAAGTGTATACTCTAAAAAATGAACCATATGTTCCGCCTTACCAACGAAACTGCCATTGATCTCAAGTTGTACAGCGAAGAAGACCTACGAATTTCTCCAGGCGCATACCAGTCCCCAGTCCGTCATGCTCATGCTCTGTACTGCCCGTATTCACTGCTCATTCCTTCACTTACCGCTCAACTCGGTCTCCAACTTTCATCCCGTACTCCATGTCGCTCCTGCTTGCCCTGTGTCGGCCTCCCTACGACCGTACAAGCTTGCAAGGCAACAGAGAATCCTTCACGCCCTGCCTCGCACCATG
>Ga0307515_10014135_pt1 | contig 14841 bp, 9 predicted proteins | sample 17_EM_MG_FD_194513 | JGI IMG/M metagenome (GOLD analysis project Ga0307515, IMG submission 194513) | Populus trichocarpa ectomycorrhiza microbial communities from riparian zone in the Pacific Northwest, United States - 17_EM | ecosystem: Host-associated > Plants > Roots > Unclassified | place... | reverse complement strand
CCATTCATAATTTGCACACAAATTCTTTACATGATTTTTTAATATATTATTAGTAGACAAGGGGGAGTTTGCTGTCAATTATATTTTCATTTTATTTTCAAATTTTTGGAAACAAAATAGAAAACTTGTTTATATTGAATTTTTACTTCTTGAAAAAAAATAATCTAAACCAACAAATTATATTAATTTGATTGCATTTGAATCTTGACAAAAAAATATCAACCTCTTACGTTTTTAAAACAAAAACTAGAATGATACCTAGCACCCTTGATTCAATTGACTTGATTTTAAAATTCATATCTTTGAAAAGTTTAGAATTTATGAAATTGATTTTATCTTCCTTTTTAATTATTAAAATGTAGTGCAATGAAAAAAAAAAAAATCTTATACTAGGGGTGATCATTTTTTGTTCGGTTTTTATTAAAAAAAAACAACTAAATTGAATTTTTTTTAAAAAAAACTAAAACCGAACCAAAATTAATTCAAACCAAACCAGTTTCAGTTCAGTTTAATTTTATTTTTAGAATAAAAACCAATTCAAACTAATTTAACTTGGTTTTTTCAGTTTAACTAAGTGAATAATTATCAAGCGATTAACCTGCACCGTGACTTCAGAATAGTTAATAGTTATAGGATATAGGTGTGCTTTTTTTCAATGTCATTTCTATAGGATTGTGGAGTTTTACATATATATATATATATATATATATATATAGAGGAATTATTATTTTTTAAAGTTTTTTTATTTGTATATTAAAATAATATATATTTAGGAATTATTATTTTTTAAAGTTTTTTTATTTGTATATTAAAATAATATATATATATATATATTTTTAAAAAATTATTTTTAATATCAATATATTAAAATGATTTAAAAATATCAAAAAATTTTAATTTACAAAAATTAATTTAAAAAAAATTAATTTTTTTTAAATATTTTTAAAATACAAAAATAAACAATAAGGTAGTTTATTATCCTCACCAGAGGATAATACGTGTTTATTGAATGGGTTTTTGTTAACAATGAAGTTAGAATAAACAAAGTTATCATCCTGGGATGGTCTCTTTACTGTCACGGGTAAACAAATAGGTGGCATTATTTCCCTTGGTGCTTTTGAAAATTGTTCCCTTACTATCAAGCTAGTACATTGCCCATTCAACGTAACGGGGTTAATATTAATTTTTTTAAATAATATAAAAAAATTCTAAGTGTATAAAGAATTTTTTAATATTATTATTAAACTGAGAGAATTAACTTGATTTAAATTGATTGATTTTATAGGTCCAAATACAATTTTAATGATCGATAAAAATATGATTTAGCTTTTAAAATTTTTTTAAGATGATTATTTTTTTAAAAAAATATTGAGACGATGACATATTGACTCGACTAAGCCCCCCCTCCATTGACCCGGGTCATGGACTTTATCAAGATTAATAATTTTTTTTATATTTTTTATTTAATTATATGATAAAAACAAATGCTCATAAAATTGAGCACCAACATAAAAATAGACACTTATTTGAGACAATTATCCTTAGAAAGCAAACAAAAATCAATAATACAGTTCATTTCCCAATCAATCCAAATATTAAATGATAAAATAAAAAGAAATAAATTAAAAACAATTAAAAGACAAAAAAAAGCATATCATATCAGCTGGTAAACTTGTAAAACTGTGAATCGGGTAAATCGAGCTAGTATGCCAAACTTGTGAACTGAGTTATAAACTCTACTGAGATTATAATTTGTATTTTTAATCTATTTTTCATTTAACTACATGATAACAAAAATAGATGATTGCGAAATCAAACACCAACCCAATACCGAGATGTTCTTAGATTAAGATAACCTCATAAAAAGCGAAACGAAATCAATTATAAAACTGAATTTCCAATTAACCCAGTATCTAAGGATGAAAAAAAACTACTTTAAAAAAGTTAAACTTGATCCACAAACCAAGTCAACCAGCCAAACATGTAAATAGATCCATGAACTTTATAAAGTTTAATAACAAAACTTTTTTTTGGAAACTATTTTTTAACTATATGAAAAAAAATAAACGATAAAAAAGTCAAGTTCAACTAAAAAAAAGTTACCCTACCAAACTTGTAAATCAGGGCAACCCGGGTTACCTTGACAAACTCGCAAAACATGCAAACTTTATAGAAAGGTAAAATAAAAAGAAACAAATTATAAAGTCAAATTCTCAATCATCCCAATATTAAAAGATGAAATCAACAAAAAAAAAAATGAAAAACAATCATGAAAAAAATTAAAAAACCTAAAGAAAAAAGAAAGAAAGCAAAACACCATGTATTGCTATTGTTATTTATAGTGCAATGTGTGTGGGTGAACAAATGTTTCCTCACTCCTTTTAATTTTTGTTATTTTATAAACTTTAATAACATAATTTTTCTCTAAAACTATTTTTTAACAATATGAGGAAAAAAATAGACTACAAAAAAAGTTAAGTTCAATTAAAAAAATAAAAAAAGACAATCCACCAAACTCATAAACCGGGACAACCTGGGTTACTTTGGCAAACCCGTAAACTATGCTAACCTCATATAAAGGAAAATAAAAAGAAGCAAATTACGAAACTAAATTTTTAACAATCTTAATTTTAAAAGATAAAATCGACAAAAATAGATTTGAAAAAAAGAATCATATCAAAAATTCAAAAAGAAAAAGAAAAAGAAAAAAGAAAAGAAAACATTATGAATTACTATTATAATCTATAATATAATAGGTATTTGGTGAACAATGATTCCTTATATCCTTTAATTTTTATTACTTTATAAAATTTAATAAACTATATAAGTTAAAGAGCGTGGAGCCTAACATCAAATCAATTGCTTTGCATAATAAGCATAGTAAGCGAAGTTAGAGTTACATTTAAAGCCATGAGTGACTAGCTAGATGTCTCAATTGACTCCATACTAACAAATATCCTTAAATTATATTTTTGTGAGTCAACCGAAACTAAATTATTAAAAAAAAAGTTTTATTGATGGGAGCACCCTCACAATAATTTACTTGGTGCATCTTGTGTAACCTAATAAGGCAATTTTGTTTTTAAACCACTCAAACAAGGTTTGGGAACGTGATGGGAACGATGTTTCATAAAAATTCATTTTTTTGTTAAAAATTATTTTTTTTTGTGTTTTAGATCGTTTTGAAGTGCTGATCTTAAAAATAATTTTTAAAAAATAAAAAAAATATCATTTTGATGTATTTCAACATGAAAAACATTTTAAAAAGCAATCGCAACCACACTCCAAAACAGACAGTAAGTCAAACCTTTTGCTTTTGCTATATGTTTTCAATTAACATTAAATGAATAATAGTCATTTCTACAAGAAGGATGTAATCTTTCATTTTTCAATTAACTTCAAAAAACTTGTACGCGTAAGATATAAAATTTGACAAAAACAATTATAATTTTATATCCGATCATTAGATTATGTTTAAATTTTATCAGATAATTCTACAGGTTAGGTTATCCGCTACACGGATCTTCTCAAATTAAGCCCAAAAAATTTTATTTTTGTTATTTTAATTATATTTCTAGTTAATTTTATATTTTAATTATTTTTTCCACTTAGTTTTGTTAGATCAGTTTCAAATTTCTATATCAACAACTGAAATATTGTTTTAAGATTGGATGATTAAATTATAATTTTTTTAAAAAAATATTAGAGTTTTTTCTCCATAGAGTATAGTTTAAAGGCTGGAAAATCCTAGTTTAAATGTATACATCTCGTGGAATTTAATTTGGCCAGTAGTGTTATCTTTTTTTAGGCTATCTTTTAGTTTTGCATTAGCGTCGTGTCTGTTAGAGTATTGACAGCTACTACCAACAGATTAGGACAGAATATCTTCACAGTTGCCGCAGGATCAGGATTGCCAACAAATGAGGAGAGTATTTCAAAGACTGTGCAGGACACTAGCAGTGGATATTCAATTAATCTCACAACCCGTCAGCAACAAACTTGAAGGACATAATTATTTGACATGGAGTGTTCAGTTTCAAGTTTTTCTTCGAGGTCATGATCTGCACGGTATGATTTATGGTTCTGAAAAAGCACCATCCAAACTTCTTTCAGATAACTCTCGTAATCCGGCTTACACAATTTGGTTCAGAAAAGACAATTGTGTTTTAAGTTGGTTGTTAGCCTCTATTTCTGAAAAGCTAGTATCTACTATCTTTAATCTGAAAACTTCCAAGCAAGTCTGGGATTCTCTTCAGAATCATTTTTCAGCTACCTCAAGATCTCGTATTGCTCTTCTTAAGAGACAACTTCAAACTATTGTTCAAGGCAATCGATCATGCTCTACATTCCTTGAAGATGCTAAGCAATTGACTGATCATCTTGCTGCCGCAGGCCAACCTGTGGATGATCAGGACTTCATCACTTTTTTATTTGGTGGTCTTCGTGCCACCTATACTCCATTCATTACGTCTTACAATTTTGCTTGCTATCCCTTGATGATTTTCAATCTGAACTTTTAAGTTTTGAGACACTACTTGAAGCACCAATTCTGATGCAAAATCAAAATTTTGTATTTGCTGCCAAACACACTAATTATCCCAAAAGAAAGCCTGCAGGTACTGTTCCAAGATCTCAACAATTTATTGTATCAGCACAGCCTCGTGGTCCTCCTAAAAATAATTTAAATCATGATAGGGGAGCCCCACATGAACGACCGAAATGTCAGATCTGTGATAAGCATAATCATATTGCTTTGGATTGCTTCCAGCGCTTTAACTTCTCTTTCCAAGGCAGGAGGACATCTTCTGAGTTAGCAGCCATGGCTGCTGAAGCAAATAACACCTTTGAGCAGCAAACTTGGTATGCTGACAGTGGTGCCAATGCTCACATTACTGCCAATGCAGCAAACTTGACAACCCTTCAACCGTATGATGATCATGACACTGTTGAAGCAGGCAATGGTTCAGGTTTGATCATAAAAAACACTGGATTCTCTACTCTACACACAAATCATAATTCTTTTCAGTTAAATAAAGTATTTCACTGTCCTCAAGCTGCAACCAATCTATTATCCATTAACCAACTTTGTCTTGATAATGACTGTTATTTTATTCTGACTGGAATGGATTTTTATGTTAAGGAGAACAAGACCGACAGACTACTGCTCCATGGGCTGGTTGAGGACGGACTCTATCCAATAAATGGGTACAAGAATTTCATCAATAAATTTCGTTGTCTAACCTCCAAGTTAGGAACAAAAGCCACCAGTGATCAATGGCATGATCGGCTAGGACACCATGCCAATTATATACTAGAATATTTATATGCTTTCCTGCAAATAAAGAAACCAGCACACAAGTCTAGTATTTGTTGCCCTTGTCAACTAGGAAAAGCAAAAAGATTACCTTTTCCCGATTCCCACAGACAATCCACCAGACCTTTAGCTTTAATTCAAACTGATGTTTGGGTATCTCCTATCACTTCAGTTGGAGGTTGTCGCTATTATGTTTTGTTTATTAATGACTTTAGTCGTTTTACATGGATGTATTCCATGCGTTTCAAAAATTATGTTCTTTCAATTTTTCAAAAGTATAAAATTCTTGTTGAAAATTTATTTTCTTGTTATATTCAACAATTACAATCTGATAATGGCGAAGAATATCTATCCAAAAAGTTTCAAATATTTTTAGATAAGAATGGCATTTTTCATAGATTAACATGTCCTTATACATCCCCACAAAATGGTGTAGCCGAACGTAAACATAGACATATTCAAGAAATGAGATTAACTCTTTTAGCCAAAGCAGGTCTTCCTAATTGTTACTGGGTAGATGCCTTCTTGACATTAGTATACTTGATAAATCACCTACCCACCAAAGTTCTTAAAAAGCTACCACCATACTTTATCCTTCATAAAACTATGCCTAGCTATTCTAAACTTCAAACCTTTGGATGTGCCTGTTATCCTTATCTCAAACCATATGAAAAACATAAATTGGCGTTTCGAAGTAAACAATGTATTTTCATAGGATATTCCAATCAACAAAAAGGGCATCGTTGCTTAGAATATAGCACGGGTCAAGTTTTTATTTCAAGACATTTAGTTTTTGATGAAAACACATTTCCTAGCTTAAACACGTGTTCTTTCGCTACCAGCACCACGACCAGTAAATCTATCGGTATGTCTTCTCAACCTTTATCATTTTCTTTACCGTCCATTAATCAAGACTTCAATATTCTTCCCATTGCTTCATGTCCAGAATTCTCGACAGTGATACCAGCAAACTCACCATTACCAACACCTGCTACACCAAACTCTTTGTCTCCTGCAACAGCCACTACACCTGTAACCTCTACTCTGCCAACAGATGATTCCCATACAAATAATCCTACAACAAAAACTGCACCTATAACATCTCTTCTGCCACTAGATGATTCTCATACAAATAGTCCTATAGCACATAGAGAAATTCTTACCAGGTCTAAGACAGGTAAACTCAAAGCCAAAGAATTTCCTAGTTTCAAAACATTCTTTGTTACACGCCACCCTCTATGTGTCTTCTCCAGTATTATGATTGAATCTGAACCTACCTGTTTTACAAAGGCAGTGACTAAACCAGAATGGCGGGCAGCAATGGGTTGTGAATTTGATGCATTGATGGCTAATGGGACATGGTCTCTTTGTCCAAGGCCATTAAACAAACGTGTTGTTCGTAACAAGTGGGTTTATAAGATTAAAAGAAATCCTGATGGCAGTATCGAACGCTACAAGGCAAGGCTTGTCGCTAAGGGGTTTGATGGAATTGATTACTATGACACTTTCTCTCCAGTAGTTAAACCTACTACCATACAGTTAGTTTTGGCTCTTGCTATCTCTTTAAAATGGAATGTTAAGCAGTTAGATGTTTCCAATGCCTTTCTATATGGCATTTTGGATGAAGAAGTATATATGGAACAACTGAAAGGCTATGAAGATGATAATTTTCCAGAGCATGTATGCTGCTTGCATAAATCACTCTATGGCCTTAAACAAGCCCCTAGAGCTTGGTTTCAATGACTCTCACAGCAACTGGTTGAGTATGGATTTTCAGAATTGAAAATGGATTATTCCTTATTTACATACACTACTGCCACTATACGCATGTTTGTATTAGTGTATGTTGATGTTATTATTGTCACAGATTCTAACACCCAAGTAACTCATCACTTTATTGATAAACTGAAAACAGAGTTTCAAGTTAAAGATTTGGGTGAATTGAGCTACTTCCTTGGAATTCAAGCACTCCAAAATCAAGAAGGCTTACACCTGCGACAGGCTAAATACATCACCGATTTACTGCACAGCATATATATGATTGGTGCGAAACCTTTGAACTGTTCGTCTTCTTCAGGACCAAAGCTGTCATCTGCTACTAGTAATATATTACCTGATCCCACTGACTATAGAAGAGTTGTAGGTGCTCTTCAATATTGCACCATCACAAGACCAGATATTGCGTATTCAGTAAATCAGTTATGCCAGTTTATGCACTGTCCTCGTGATGTCCACTGGAAAGCTGTGAAGCGTGTACTATGATATCTGAAGGGCACTATCGATATTGGTCTTTATTATCTTCCAGGAGATATCAAACTAAATGCTTATTGTGATTCTGATTGGGCAGGAGATCCAGATGACAGACGCAGCACCACTGGTTATGGAGTATTCTTAGGCACGAATCTCATTTCCTGGAGTAGTAAAAAGGAAGGGGTTGTCTCTAGATCCAGTACTGAGGCTGAATACAGAAGCATGGCTCATACAACTGCTGAATTGTATTGGCTTCATATGATTTTCCATGATTTGAAAATCACGTTGCCTACAGCACCGAATTTATGGTGTGACAACATAGGTGCAATTGCCTTGGCTTCTAATCCTGTTTTCCATGCACGAACGAAACACATAGAGATTGATTATCATTTCATCAAGGAGAAGGTGATTAATCGTGATATCCAAGTTAAACACATTTCCACAAAAGATCAGATTGCAGATGTTTTTACAAAAGGTCACTCTGCCACTCGTTTTACACTTTTGCGAAGCAACCTGTCTGTGTGTATTCTCCCCAACAGTTTGAGGGGGGGTGTTAGAGTATTGACAACTACTACCAATAGATTAGGAGAGAATATCTTTACAGTTGCCGCAGGATCAGGATTGCCAACAGATGAGGAGAGTATTTCAAAGACTGTGCAGGACACTAACTAGCTTGAAATTCAAATTTGTAATCACTAGTTTATTCTTCTTTAAATTCTCAAATATTGGTTTAGTATACAAACTGTGTAAACCTATATATAGACGTGAGAATAAGAAAAATTTAATCAAGAAAAGTCATTCCACTTTAAAATACATATCTACAGAATTCTACTCTGCTTCCTTTTGTTTAATCTTTCAGTGTCATCATTTAGTCCCTTTTTCTCGGAAGATTTTGAAAACACATCCTCACATGAACTAGGTATATTAAAATGCAAATTAATTGGTCAGGTTTTGGGTTTATTCTTCAATAATTACGAGTTTGAGTCTTTTAGGGTCATTAAAGGTTTATATAATCATTAATTTCAGAGCCCGTGAGATTAGTCGAGGTACGCACAAGCTTATTCAGACACCCACGTTAATCTAAAAGAAAAATATATATTAAAAATATTTAATAAATTACTGTTAATGAGGATAGTCATTTTCTGACATGGGTTAAATCCTAACTTCAATCATGCTCTAACAACAGTTATTTGAGAAAAAAAGGTTGGGAGGAGACCACCAGTTTCTATAAGGAAATTACTGTTTTCTGGTATTTAAAAATCAAAATGGAAAACCGCAAGTCAAGCATCGGCGTACACGACATTTTATGCTTTAATTATGACGTGTAAACAAATACGTTTACGAACCAAAATAGAAAAGGTTAAGCTTGGAAAGAAATCCCAGACATATTAGACATAAAATCTGATAAAATAATTATAATTTTAAATTTAATTATTGCATTATACTTAAATTTTATTAGATAATTTTATAGACTCCGTCACCACATGGATCTTTTCAAAATTAGGTCAAAAGATTCTATTTTTGCTATTTTAATTATTTTCCTAAATAATTTTGTATTTTAATTATTTTTCACACTTAATCTTGAATTATTTTAATTAGATCAGTTTAAAACTTTTATTTCAACAATTGAAGTATTGTTTTAAGATTAGATTATTGAATTATAAACTTTTCAGAAAAATCTGAGTTTTTTTTCTCTATTCCTCTATAATTTCAAGGCTAGAAGAAAACCCTATTTCATTCATGCTAGATGCCTTGTGAAATTCAATTTGGTCAAAATATGTGAAACCCCTCCAGCAAATTTAGTTTTCATTGAATTTATATGGATAGTGGGATGGTTGACATTTTATGCTTTAATTATGATAGTTTTCAACAAAACCTTTCATTGTAGGAGTGTATTTGAGTTTCAACATTATCCCCAGCTTCTACAAATCAGGTGTTCGTAAACCACAGAAGCCTCGCATGATCTATCAGGTTGCTATTCTCTTCTTCCACATTGTCAGTTGATACTGTAAAAATTTGCCTATACATTTTGCTATTCTTTTCTTCCATCATCTTATCAATTATTTGCTTCTCTTTTCAGTTGTTCTGATTGTTAAATAATATTTATGTAGTCTTATTTATTAAGGGTAGAATAGTACTTTCAGTTTAACCTATATATACTTTATTTGTATTTAGGTTAAGACTAAACACTCATAATATACAGATCATTTAGAATTCTAGCCTCCTTTTTGTGTTTGATCTTAATTATTTTAACATGGTATCAGAGGTGGTTTTATGGAACGAGGCTTAATCCCGAACACAGCTTTCGCGGATCCAACTTTGCGGTGAGTTGGCTGGGGGTTTGCAGGGGGCAGCGCGCCCCTGCCGAGGTTCGGGGCAGAGGCCTGAAAATTTTTTGGAGTTATATTTTGTCTTCCGCTTCTGCAAAATTTGGTATTTCGTCTTCTGCAATTTGATATCTGCGTTCAGTTTCTGCAATTTGATATTTGCGTTCAGTTTCTGCAATTATTTTGGTATTTCATCTTCCCTTCAGTTTCTGCAATTTGGTATTTGTGTTCAGTTTCTGCAATTATTTTGGTATTTTGTCAAGAGGATATTTGTTTAGTTTCTGCAATCTCTATTTAGTTTCTGCAATTTGGTATTTTGTTTTCCGCTGCTTTTGCATTCTGGTTCTCTGTGACTGTTGATTATGGCTACTGAAAAAGATGATTCACTTCAGTCTGTGTGTGTGAGGTTGGATGGGAAAAACTATTCGTATTGGAGTTATATAATGAGAAATTTCCTTAAGGGTAAGAAGATGTGGGGGTATGTTAGTGGAACTTATATGATACCTAAGAATATTAAGGAGGGGGATGCTGTTTTGATAGATACATGAGAAGCAAATAATGCAAAGATTATTACTTGGATCAACAATTCTATTGAGCATTCGATAGGTACGCAGTTGGCGAAGTATGAGATAACAAAAGAGGTTTGGGATCATCTACAAAGGTTATTCACACAATCAAATTTTGCAAAATAGTATCAATTAGAGAATGACATACAAGCTCTTCATCAGAAGAATATGAGTATTCAAGAGTTTTATTCTGCTATGATAGATCTTTAAGATCAATTGACTCTTACAGAATCGGTAGAATTAAAGGCATGTGGTGCCTATATTGAGTGTAGAGAGCAGCAACGATTGGTACAGTTTTTAACAGCACTTCGCAGTGATTTCAAAGGACTTAGAGGTTCAATTCTACATCGTTCTCCACTACCTTCTGTTGATTCTGTTGTTAGTGAGTTATTGGCTGAAGAAATACGTCTTCAGTCTTATTCTAAAAAGGGAATTCTTTCTGCTTCAAATCTTTCTGTACTAGCAGTACCTTCTAAGCCATTCTCTAATCATCAGAATAAGCCTTACATAAGGGTTGGCTTCGATGAGTGCAGTTTTTGTAAGCAGAAAGGTCATTGGAAGGCTTAGTGTCCTAAGTTGAGATAGCAGAATCAAGCTTGGAAGCCTGACAGTCAGTCACAATCTAATGCTCATAGACCACCTCAGGGTTATAAACCACCACACCATAATACCGCAGCAGTAGCTTCCCCAGGCTCTATTACCGATCCTAATACTTTGGCTGAGCAATTTCAGAAGTTTCTCTCCTTGCAGCCACAAGCAATGTCTGCTTCTTCTTTCATAGGTCAGTTGCCTCATAGTTGCTTAGGTATGTCACACTCTGAATGGGTCTTGGATTCTGGTGCTTCCCATCATATGTCTCTAGATTCCTCATCTTTTACCTCTGTGTCCTCTTTGTCCTCCATTTCTGTTATAACTGCTGATGGCACTCCTATGCCCTTAGTAGATGTTGGTTTTGTTGTCATACCTCACTTGTCTCTTCCTAATATTTATCTTATTCCAAAACTCAAATTGAATCTTGCATCTGTTGGTCAAATATGTGATTTTGGTGATTATTTAGTCATGTTTTCTGGTTCTTTTTGTTGTGTATAGGATCTGCAGTCTCAAAAGCTGATTGAGACAGGGCGTAGGGAGAATGAACTATATATTTTGGATGAGTTAAAAGTGCTAGTTACTACCGCCGCCGCCGCCGCTACTGTTGATTTGTCTTCCTTTCGTTTGAGTATTTCATTTTCTAGTTTTTATTTATGGCATTCCTGTGTAGGTCATGTTTCATCTTCTCGTTTGAGATTTTTGGCATCCACAGGAGCTTTAGGAAATTTGAAAACCTGTGACATTTCTGTTTGTAGTGGATATAAACTGGCAAAATTTTCCGCTTTACCTTTTAATCGAAGTATTTCTGTTTCTTCTTCACCATTTGATTTGATTCATTCTGATGTATGAGGACCTTCTCTTATTGCCACAAAAGGAGGGTCTCGATATTATGTTTCTTTTATTGATGATCATACTCGTTATTGTTGGGTTTATTTAATGAAACATCGTTCTGAATTCTTTGAGATATATATAGCTTTTCGAGCTCTTATCAAAACTCAACATTCTGTTGTGATCAAATGCTTTAGGTGTGATTTGGGTGAGGAATACACCTCTAATAAATTTTGCTAATTGCTTGCCTTAGATGAAGCCATCCACCAAACTTCATGTACAGATACTCCTGAGCAAAATGGTGTTGTTGAAAGAAAACATAGGCACATTGTCGAAACTGCTTGTTCTCTCTTGTAATCTGCTTTTGTTCCTAGTGAGTTTTGGGGAGAAGCTGTTCTTACTGCTGTAAGTTTGATTAATACAATTCCATCTTCTCATAGTTCGGGTCTATCTCCTTTTGAAAAGTTATATGGGTATGTCCTTGATTATTCCTTATTTAGAGTCTTTGGTTGTACTTGTTTCGTTCTTCATCCTCATGTAGAACGTAGCAAGCTATCCTCTCGATCCGCTATTTGTGTCTTTCTGGGTTATGGTGAAGGTAAAAAGGGGTATCGTTGTTTTGATCCAATAACTCAAAAACTTTATGTGTCTCGTCATGTTGTCTTCTTTGAGCATATACCTTTCTTTTCTATTCCATCCACCACTCATAGCCCGACTAAATCTGATCTTATTCGTATAGATCCCTTTTCTGAGGATTCTGGTAATGATACCTCTCCCCATGTTTGATCAATTTGTACTCATAACTCTGCAAGTACCGGTACTTTACTCTCTGGCACACTTGAAGCTCCATTCTTATCTACAGCCCCTCAAGCTTCATCTGAGATTGTGGATCCACCTCCATGTCAGTCCATCCGCAATCATAAGTCCACAAAACTACTAGATTTTGCTTATTCTTGTTATTCTTCATCATTTACTTCCTTTTTAGCTTCTATTCATTGTCTCTTTGAGCCCTCTTCCTATAAAGAGGCAATTCTTGATCCGCTTTGGCAGCAAGCTATGGATGAAGAACTTTCTGCTTTGCATAAGACAAATACTTGGGATCTGGTTCCTCTACCTTCTGGTAAGAGTGTTGTTGGTTGTCATTGGGTGTATAAGATCAAGACTAATTCTGATGGGTCTATTGAGCGATACAAAGCTAGGCTGGTTGTAAAAGGATACTCTCAACAGTATGGCATGGACTATGAGGAAACATTTGCCCCGGTTGCAAAAAAGACTACTATTCGTACTCTTATTACCGTAGCTTCGATTCGTCAGTGGCATATTTCTCAGCTTGATGTTAAAAATGCCTTCTTAAATAGAGATCTTTAAGAAGAAGTTTATATGGCACCCCCTCCTAGTATTTCACATGGCTCTGGATATGTTTGTAAGCTTAAGAAAGCATTATATGATCTCAAACAAGCACCCCGTGCTTGGTTTGAGAAATTCTCTATTGTGATCTCATCTCTTGGCTTTGTTTCTAGCAGTCATGATTCTGCTCTTTTTATTAAGTGCACTGATGCAGGATGTATCATTCTGTCTGTATATATTGATGACATGATTATTACTGATGATGACATTAATGGTATTTCAGTTTTGAAAACAGAGTTGGCTAGACGATTTGAAATGAAAGATTTGGGTTATCTTTGATATTTCCTAGGTATTAAGGTAGCATACTCACCTAGAGGTTACCTTCTTTCTCAGTCGAAATATGTTGTAGATATTCTTGAGCGGGCTAGACTTACTGATAATAAGACTGTAGATACTCCTATTGAGGTTAACACAAGGTACTCTTCTTCTGATGGTTTACCTTTGGTAGATGCTACTTTATATCGCACTATTATTGGGAGGTTGGTATATCTCACCATTACTCATCCAGATATTGCATATGTTGTTCATGTTGTTAGTCAGTTTGTTGCTTCTCCTACTACTATTCACTAGGCAGCTGTTCTTCGTATTTTGTGATATCTTCGGGGTATAGTTTTTCAGAGTCTTTTACTTTCATCCACCTCTTCCTTGGAGTTGCGTGCATAATCTGATGCTGATCATGGTAGTGATCTCATAGATCGCAAGTCTGTTACTGGGTTCTGTATCTTTTTAAGCGATTCTCTTATTTCTTGGAAGAACAAGAAACAATCTATTGTTTCTCAATCATCCACCGAAGTAGAATATCGTGTCATGACATCTGCTACCAAAGAAATTGTTTGGTTACGGTGGTTACTTGGATTTAATGAACTGAGTATTCCAACCATACCTTGATAAGTTTGGTGTCATATTCATCGATGACATCTTGGTTTACTTCAAATCCTATGAGGAGCATGAACAACACTAGTTGTATGACCTCCTCCACAGTGCTGACATAAAGAAATATCCCCAGGTGAAACAAATGAACTACGAGGTGCAGTCTGAACTAAACTCTGAGTACCACTACTGCCACTCTAACCGTCTGAGCCATTAACTAACGATCTCTGTCTAAACCTCCTCTGAACCCATGAGCCCTGATGACCACTTCATCCCCTAGACAGACCTGCACTTAATCCCTATTGCCTAAAAGACTGACCCTCTTCTCTAAGCCTCTTAGACTAGCCTGCAGTCATGTCCTCTAATTCTCGCGCCTCTATCAACCTGGTGCTATCAACAGCTGAGAAGTAGGATGGAAACACCTATGACACCATCACCATATACATAGAGGATTTGAGTCCTCTAATGAACCTCTTCACCCTCCACTCCTCAGTGGGTAGAAGATGTTCCGCATACCTGGACAGCTGAGTGAACTTCAGATCATACTTGTTGTAACCCAATTTTGGATCTACCAAGATTTTCTCAAATGTTATTTTATTTCTATTATTATTTATAAAAATCCAAAAAAATTAAGAAAAAGGAAAATTCAAAAATATATTTTTCTCGAGTCAACCGCATCTTTCCATAA
>Ga0307515_10014134_pt1 | contig 14842 bp, 13 predicted proteins | sample 17_EM_MG_FD_194513 | JGI IMG/M metagenome (GOLD analysis project Ga0307515, IMG submission 194513) | Populus trichocarpa ectomycorrhiza microbial communities from riparian zone in the Pacific Northwest, United States - 17_EM | ecosystem: Host-associated > Plants > Roots > Unclassified | place... | reverse complement strand
TAAGATTATCGCTGGCGATCTCAGAGAGATCGCGAGTCGTTTATATAAGGTTGCGGTTACCCGGCCCTGGACACGTCCGTGCCATTGGCGAGAACCTTATCTTGAGTGCCATTACATCGGGACTGTATGAAGAAATTCATCTCGGAACACATCCGTGGACTTATACGGATATACAATGTTTGCGGCGTCAAGGATGAGAGGGCCTGGGACCACTTTCATGATATAATCCTTCTTGATCCAGTCACGACTCGCCACATCTCGCAATTCGAGCTAATGTGGCCCCACCGCGGGAGCAGGAGTTCAGCTTTTCGGGAGTGGTGGGCAGTGTTCCGCTCATATATGGGGCAAATGTTTGACAAAACCCACGATCAAATGAACAATTGCAGGTGGGACAACCCCCGTGCCTTCGGGGATCAAGTCGATCGCTCCATTCCACAGACAACCAGCTCGGGAAAGATTAAACGCACCAGTGAGCATTTCTCTTGGTATGGTAGCGATGATCCCAGGGCACAGTTTGAGCCACCAAGCTGCCGGCAGTAAAAGATAGGCAACTTTCTGGGCATTAGACCACTGAGTTTGGATGACATAATCGATGAGGATGGTGATGATGTGAATTGGGCGGATCCCGGAGGGCCGAGCGGTGGAAGAGGTTGTCCTGGCAATGGCAATGACAATGAGAATGGCGAGGGTGAGGAGGACACTCAGGGCGGTGAGAAAGGGACCGGGAAAGGGAAGGGAACACAGGATGGGAAGGCGAAAGGCAAGGGGAAGGGGAAGGGAAACGGTAAAGGGAAACGTATTGTTGAACAAACCCCAGGGGGAGGTGATATCGCTCGTGCCGTTGCTTTGCAGTTGCAGAAGGAAAGGTATCAGGCAGACTCGGACACGGAGGGCTAACTAGAGCTTGTATCTTTAGAGCCGGAAGGACCTCCCGGAGTGTCAATTTTGTCAGATGATGATACCAACTCTACCGAGAAGTCGGACGGCGAATATGATTCAGAACATGAGTCTGATGTGGATATGCACATGGGGGATGATGTGGACGCACAGGATGGCGTTGATTTAGACGGCGATGTGGATATGGATAGGGATGGTCACAATGATGAGGAGGAGGATGATGAGGAGGAAGATGAAGAGAAGCAAGATGAGGAGGAGGTGGAGGAGGAGGATGAGGATGAGGAGGAGGATAAGGATGAGGATGATGGCAAAGAACCTCGGACGATTGGCCAGGGAGAGATGGTAAATACATCGGCTGAGGATGCTGATACCATGGTAGAAGATAAGCCAACCGTGCTACCTGAGCCAAGCCAGGAGATGAGCGAGCATACCGCACGGCCACAAGCTCCGGCGCCTGCCCCACGGCCACACACACCTGACGCTCCCCCACAACCAGGAACTCCGGAGACTCATAACCTCAGTGGGCTGGAGTTGTTGGGGCTTGTGACGCTGCAATAACCTCGCCCAGTGGCGCCAACTCTGCGAGAAGCTGAGGCAGCCGGAAACACCTTCGATTTCAATGTGGAGCAGCAACTAGTTGGCGAATCGGCAGGTGGTGACAGTCTCCCCAATGTCTCTCTCCCGGATGTCCCGCTGCCGGATGTCCCGTCTCCCGGATGTCTCTCTCCCCGATGTCCCTCTCCCCGATGTCTCGCTCCCTGATGTCCCTCTCCCTGGGGCGCGCCTGGATGGCCCGGTAGGCGAGGAGTGAACCAGTCCTCGGGTTGCAATGGAGGCGTGTGTTTGGGTTAGAGTCGGGTTCTTGTCTTGTGAGATTCCTTTGCTGTAATCTATTCATCTCAGGCACTCGTTAAGGAACACGTGGAGGTGTTTTGTTCGTTTGAGTTAGGGTTGTGGGCTTGTTCGTTTCCTTTGTTCTAATCTATTTATCTCAGCCATTGATTATTACCCATGTCGCAAGGTTATTGGATTGCTCAGGGTGTATTTTTCATTCATTTATAGTATTATGGGACATCACAGATGCAGTGTTTTTGCAACTCCCGGCGTGATAGTTGATGCTCAATAAATTTCCCAAGTATCGTGAGCATATACCCACACCAGACTGCTCAGGCCCAGCTCCAATTCTCGTCCCTGTCTACAGTGAATACTCCACTCCTCTCGTGTCATCAACAATGCCAGAGAAGACCCCATCCCGTTGCCCCGAATTTTCATGCCAAAAGAAGTTCACCTAAAACAGATGGTGACTTAAACATATCAAATTACACCATCCTGAACTGCTTCAAGTTGCAAAGAATCTGACTATTCGCAGCACGCCCCGACATGTTGAACCCACCCAGCGTCGTGAATTCAACGCTAACACAGATTCAGTCGAAGACTTGGACGCGTTTGTAACGGCGACACGTGACTGTGGCCGGGTAACGGCCATTCTATATAGTCGGCTCGCCATGAGACTTAGATCTCTAGCGATAATCTTACCTATACACCTATTCACTATCACTGGAGTCCACGTTTGCAACCGTATACCATGATTACCATACCTATGGCTAAAAGGCCGAACGCTGGCGTACGTGCCCTTACACTATTATCGCTTTTCAGTAAACGGATACATTTCGCTCGCGGGATTACGAGTTTTACCCCTTTACCGACGCGCCACATCATACAGTCTACAATTGAGATTACATCATTAAAAACGACATATCGAAGCATGATTACCGCAAGAAAGGATATTGATCGTCTCATCATTCAATTGAGCACCCTGATGGCAGCGGAGAAGAGTGCAGAGACCAACCGTCGCACGAGACGCGTCACCGGCGATGGCGACAATTATCACGACCACAGGCGGCGACTATTCGACCCGGCCAATGAGAGAAACCGCATACGATCGAGATATTGAGTCGAACACCATTCCTACGAGTCAATTGAGTCCGATCATCAGCCAGAGAAGCCACAATGGACGAAACGCGTCGCCGGCGATGATGACGATTGTATGATGAGTACAGGATTCGACCCTATCAACGAGAGAAATCGAATACTATTCCTACAAGTCAATTAAGCGCCATCATCAGTCGGAGAACCTACAGTCAAAGGCGCGATCTTACCCCTGAATCGGCATCACCGAGAACTGAAGGCGAAGTCAAGCGAGTCAACGCACCTTGTATACCTACAACTCTAGAAACCACGAAGAAGCCAGGAGGACAGCGAAAACAAGAATGGCAATTGGGTTAATTCCAACGTTCCCGTCGAGACTCAAGTTCACGAGGAAGCCCGCGATCCTGACGATGAAAAAGAAAACGAAGACGAAGACGAAGACGAAGATCATTTAACCCTCCCAGAAACTTAGGATAATTGCGGCCTAGACGACATCTTGTCAAAGATCGCCGAGGACGACCAAAAGGAGATGCTTCAGCAGAATCGGATGTAATTTAAACTCCTATTCGAACAACTAACCGAATGGAGGAAGGAGAGAACCCGAATGCCTTCCGAACTCGACTGCAGCCGAGCCACCGACAGACCGGAGAATCCCCGGAATCAGTCCAAAATCTTTAAGATGATCAGACTTTGCTTCTCATAAGCACCTATGCCCAAAAGTGATCCCGTCAAGAGGCGATCCCGATCAAGTCAAATCCGACTCAGCAACAGACGGAATATACGGACCCATCCGAGTCGGCTAGCAACCTACGAGAGGCCAAGAACCGGTGTTTAGAGAATGTAGAACTCTTCACGAACGAGCTTCGAATAATGTACGGAGATAAAGATAGGCGATTCAATTCAGCGACAACAGCCATGCAGGTGTACCAGCCACTACCAAACGAATCAGTCCGAGTTTATGCCAACAGCTTGAAAGCAAATTGGAGGAGAGCCGGCCGGAACCTTATAACGCACGAAGTGGTCCTATACGACGGGCATGGGCGGGCCTGCGGCACACCCTTGAAACGAAACTCAGATCTTGGATCTCCAGCGGCAAAGACAGATTCAACACACTCGACCAACTCTTCGACTGTGCGGCGGCCTCGGAGTTCAAACCGGACGACGAAAAGCCCGGTGGACAGCAACAGCAAAGGCAAGCAGGGGAGTCACAGAAAGGCGGCGATAAGAAACGTAATTTTTGACTATCCATCTCCGAACCTGCAGAAAACACTTCCGGCAATTCCAATAATTCCGAAACCGGGAATTCAACATCGGTCAAGTCCAATAAGCCCAGTGGAGGCAGCCGTGCCAACTATATACAGTCCCGTGGCTTTCAAAGCAAGTCTACAAAAGCTGAAAGGTAAACCGGCAATGCACTCGCTGCAGCAGCGGAGACCACTATACCTTATTTGCAACCTTGGATGAGATACAACCGCACTGAATCGCCTTGAAATCAAGAGTCACTCTGGAAGGTCGGGCACTGATGTGAAGCCAATATCTATGTGGCACACAGAGACCTGATTTGGCGCATATTATCCATGAAGTCCTTGTATGAAATATACACGGCAACATGCAGCGAGTCAAAGCACTAATCGACTGCGGTGCAATGAGCATCATTATATCGCCGAGCCTACTTAGGCAACTCGAACCACCATACGAACCAGCATTTACCTTCACCCTGGCCCGGTGATGATGTCTGTAATGGAGAGCCGAAAGGAAAGTCTCTTGGTTCAGTATTATGAATACCTTGAACCGGTTGACGAATCGGAGGTTTTAGTTAGTTGTCCCATTGAAGGTATACTACCTACTCTTGGGCTTGCCATGGCGAGAAACCCGGAGATCGACTGCAGCAATAGTCGATTGACAGCCCTGCGAGCGCCAGCTGGACCACAACGGGCGAGGATTCCAGAAGCAGATTGGACAAGTCCTCTGCCGGAACGCGGTGAGGTAACCAAAATGGTGGGCCTCCTCCAGGTATACAACTACTCGGGGCTACCGCATTCGATCATCTCTGAGCTAGTGAGGAGGTGGTCGAGGCATTCGCCATATGACTTGGAGAATGTCAAGGGTTGCTGGGAGCATCGCTGGAAGACATCACGAAACGTGAGAGAAACCCCAGGATGCTGAACATGCGAGAAGGAGCAGCGGCAGTAGTTGCGTCAGAAGAGTGACACAGTGACGGTGCTTAAAGACTGCTACCGACTCGCCAAGACATGAAGGGAGAAACTGGACAACGGGGGTGGTCTATTGCGACGAACCGTCTGATCCAGCCAACCCGGGACCCCTGCCTATCTCTACTGTGCCAAAGCACGCTACAATGCAGACATGGCTAACGAGAATAGGAACAGACATGGTAAACGTGGAGAGGGTAACAGATGATGGGGGTCGCATCCCAGCACAATATCAAGATTTGTCGTATCCTCGTGAGATACAAGGACTATGTGGACGTATGCAGCAAAGATATGCCAACTCTCGCACTGCACCTATCACGGCATGCAAAGGGAATACGTGAGGAAGAGCGGTCCTGGCTCGAGGAGGGTAGGAAGAGAGTGAGAGGAAATGACAGCGTAACCCGGCCGTGAAGAACCACACAAATTGCGTGGATCTACGAAATCTCAGGAAGAGCGAGTCAGACCAAGAGCTGGGAAAGATGGACACCGCCTGCGGCAGCACCGGCCGTATTTGCTAAGAAAAAGGACGGCGGACTGCGGCCGTGTGTGGACCACCGAGCTCTCAATGAAGCCCTGGAATGCCTATCACCTAATCCGAATCAAGGAAGTCGACAGGTACAAAACTGCCGTACGGGCAGTTTGAGCACCGAGTTATGCCGTTCGGGTTGACGAACGCACCAGCTACCATCTTACCAAGCTACAATACCAATCAGAAGAGATAAGACTTCGGCATAGCAACGACTCTTTAAAGAGAGGGATGACCCTAGCGGAACCAAAATCCTGATATACTATGACCCTATCGGAGGTGCCGGATTGAAAACAGAGTGCACAGAGAGCGGGGATGAGCGTACCAGGAGAATGAACATACGCACCTAGCATCCGGAAGATGATAAGCCCACATAGAGAATTCACCACCAAAGCCCAAAGTCAGACAACGAGAACAGACCAAGCGAAGTGCGAAAAGGTGAAAAGAAGTCGAAAGGTCAAGGCAAAGCAAGTCGAAACACGAAGCCAGTCCAAACACGAAGCAGGTCAATGACCAAAGCGAGTCAAAAAGAATCGCCAATGCAAGTGGAAAAATGAGACCAAAGCAAGTTCAAAAATGAGACGAAGCAAGCGAAGCCGACCAAGACCAGCCAAAAGACAAGTGAAGTCAAAGACCTCCGAAGCCCAGAGACGAAGGCTTCCGAAAGACGCGTCGGTCAACAAAGATCACCAAAAGTCTACTGGAAGCCCATCAGTCTACCGAACCACTGCAGCAATCAACAACCGAATTGAGTCTAACTCGTTGACGGAGCAAGGAACTTCAAAAAGGGGGGATGACGGTGTAAAAATGCGTCCTTCCGACAAGCCAATAGCCCACCGGGAGGCACTCTATCTAGACACACTGAGAAGTTGACCGAGAAGTCTACCGAGAAGTCGACCCGTCAAGTCCTACCGACAAGCCAAAAGCCCACTGGGAGGCAGTCTACCGAGACACACTGAGAAGTCGACCGAGAAGTCAACTGAGGAGTCGATCAGTCAAGTCCTACCAAAAAGCCAAAAGCCCACCGGGATGAAGTCTACAGAGAAGTCGACTGACAAGTCTACCAAGAAGTGGACTGACAAGTCTACCAAGAAGTCGACCAAGATTCTACTGATGCCGCCCATGAACAGCAACTATGAAGTCGACTGGATTGCACACCGTGGTAATGGTCGCTGTCCTGCCGATTGCAATCAAGAACTGCAATATTCCTCAGAAGCGGCTGGATGGGCAGCGGCAAACAAACCGAGAGGTGCTGAACGAAGTACTCCGGCGAGTACTTCAGCCTCTCATCATTCAACACAATCCCAACACCAAGAGCGGGTATTACAACGTTCTCTGTGGAGATGGCAATTTCAGGTGTTGGAAACCGGTTTCAGCAGGATGGCTTGCAGATTGACCTGAGTATAGCGACCTACATCATCTCGAGCGGCATGTCGGTTTATGGTGCGAGAGTCCAAAGAACCAACATGGAGATAATGTCCCTTCTGACAAGCAACACCCCCGGCGGGATCACAACGTATATAGAACACTCAGCGATGCCAACATCAACACAGCTGATGGCGAACTCTCATCGCGCCAAGTCAACTGAGGATTCAACATGATTCGACATATTCCCTCTATCGTGAGCGACCTCCCGAAGCCTGACCTCCTCTATACAATGCAGATCGGCATGCTTGACCATATCCAGAAGTGGATTTTCCAATTCATGAAGACGGACGAACGGCTTGACAAATACAATGGAATCTGGTCATCCGTCCCTGCTTACCACGACTTCACACCAAGAAATAAGTCATATGAGTAGTGTTAGCAACGGAGCTGGGGAACACGCCAGCGGTCCGGGTTTGGACCGCACAAACGGGTCGGTTCAGTTCCAGAACCGTCGAAAAACCCGACCCCCAGACTCTTGGCGTGCGAAACCCGGACCTGTACCCGTCAATCCGCGGATTTCACCAGGTTTTGCTAGACCAGTCGGTTCCAATCTCCAGTTCTGTGTTTCGGGTTTCACATTTATGGTCGCATTCAGATATGCGACTGTTAATCGTCAAATATTGACCATGGTACGTCACGGTTCATTTTCGACGTATTAGCCGCCTTGATGTGCAAAACAGGAATACTCAAGCTCCCAACTACATCCTGAAAATCAGCGTCAACAGAGCGTCAACGATATTTTGTCTTGCATTTTCGGTAATATGAGTGGTGCGTGATCACAAACATCCTTAAAGAAGGATATGACAGCCTTTATAGGCATATATGTACGGGATATTCTAGCCACATCCTCCGGGACAGTAACAACGTATTTCAGTTACAGAGCTACCTCTAAGTATTCTTCAGCCTATTAGAGTATAATAACAGTCAAAACGATATATATAGACAATAACCGCCACATCCCGCTGTGATTAACCTTGATGGAAGGCCAACAATCGTTGACACTCTGTTGACGCTCATCTTGAAGATGGGGCAAGAAGCGTTTCACTTTCACTTTTGCCTATAAAAGCAGTCAATAATCAGTTTATGACAATGTGCAAACTGTCGCCCCCCAGATTACCCATGATACATGACCAAACATCGTTGACGCTCCGTTGACGCTCATTTTCATGATGGGGCATGGAGGGTATTGCAATCTGTTTTGCCTATAAAGGCAGCCGAAAATTCCTTTATGACTCAATACACCCTATCGGAGGTGTCATTTCCCAAGACGTATGACTAAAAATTGTTGACGCTCCACTGACGCTCATTTTCAAGATGGGGCAGGGATGGTATTGCTATCCGTTTTGCCTATAAAGGCAGCCAAAAATTCTTGTATGACTGAGTACAACCTATCGGAGGTGTGATTTCCCAGGACACATGACCAAAAATCGTTGACGCTCCGTTGACGCTCATTTTCATGATGGGGCGGGGAGGGTGTTGCTGTCTGTTTTGCCTATAAAGGAGGCCCAGAATTCCTTTGTGACTGACTACAACCTATCGGAGGTGTTATTTCCCAGGACGCGTGACCAAAAATCGTTGATGCTCAGTTGACGCTTATTCTGCCATGGCTGTATCCACACTATGCAATCATTCATTTTGGCACTGTGCATCATTCACTTTGTTTTGGCTGCCTTTCTGGCGTTTTGATATACTTCCTTCTTGATCACTACGTTGATCTTTAATAATACATAGATATAGATAATAATAATCTCCAAAATCCCGTGTCTTTCGGTCAATGCTTGTCATCAGTAGCAGGATCGCTCAAGCCGCTGCTTTTGTCTTCAAAATGAAAGTTAGACGCATTACCACACAACAGATAGTGTACTAACCATCATCAGTCAGCATATCTGGATCAAAATCGGTATCGTGCTCAATATTCTGATGATCTTCGAAAAATTCCGCACCGGGAAGAGCTGTATGCGATCAAGTATATCCGGCCGGCATACTGACGATTTCAGATGGTTGGGCTCCGGAGGTGTTACCGGTTGGGGCGGGTGGCGTGCCTGGCGGAGGTGGAGTCGGCTCTGGAGTCCGCACTCTGCATCAGGCGGGGGGACGTGCACCTGTTCCTTTGCGTCTCCAGCGTGTCTGCGGAGTCTTTGCAGTGCCATTTTGGCAAGGAAGGCAGCCGGGCGTTTGGTTATGACAAAGCATTGCCGGGTGTCTTCGTATTGCAGCCTTCACCTCTTTATGCCCAGGAAACTCAACACCCCGCTCCTTCTGTTATCGGACCTCGGGGCGTGGTTTCTTAATGAGATATTTCGTTTCCTCAATTGCGGCGCGCAAAAAGCCTTCTGTGGCCATTTTGGCCATATTCAACGCCAGGCGCATGTCAGACTGTTCCAGCTGTACCCGACCTCCTTGCCTTGCCATAGTTGCAGACATGTTGAAAACCTACAAGACATTGGTCAATGCTTCTAACAATGAAATTCGGCTTTTACCTCTACCATATGCGCTTCCGTAGCCTCCTCTAAAGTGATTAAAGCCTGTTTCGTCCACTCACGCGGACGCTTATCAGGGAATTCATCTGCGAAAATCCCTGAGCTCACAACATCATGATGTTCAATTTCGCGGACTGTGTGGACAAATGCCTTTTTCGACCATGGAGGTTTTCCGTTACGGGCAGCGATGAATTCGTTACGTAGCTCTCTACGGGCACCCGCTGTACGTTATGCAGTTAATTGACCGCCGTTTGCCACGATAAAGATATACTCACAGCCAACTGCATGCTGCTTCTTGTTTTTGCTGCTGCCAGTCTTGCGGACCATCTTTAAATGTGCATCCTGGGTCATATGTTTGGTGGCTACATTAGTAGCATCGCGGTGAACTAACTTGTGTCTGCGCTCTTGTTGTTTGCCAAGAAGTTCCTTTTTGGATGTAGCGCCCGCCAATCTCCAGGTATTTGATCCGCTCTCACCTGCCGGAGGTGGTTGTGTATCCATAATGTGCTGATGTGGAATAGGAGAGGATGATGATAATGAGAGAAAGTGGGAAGCCCTGAGGACTATATAGTTAGCTTCATGTCAGAATAGAATATATAGCAGCCAACATGATCGTTCTGATCAAGATGAATCCTACTGAGTATGGATGCAAGTTTCAGGGGTTTCCCACTGCCCGGTAATTTGCAATCAGTCGGTCTGATGTTGCGTGGCTGATAACAGGGATCAATTGCGTTGTACGACCACCGAAATCGCCCAATTGCTGGATATTCATAGCATGTAGTTCGAGCGAAAGGACGTCTGCTGATGTTTGTCTCAAATAATCCCCGGGATATTACATGAAACTGACGCTAACAATCATGTAATGTTGTACAGTTAGCGTCATTATTCCGGATTTATTGACAGTCAAGAGAGCGGTTTTGCTTTGTTCGAGATGAGTAAACATACTAACCTTGACATAAAAGACGCTGCTTACCTCCATATTGTCCATAACTTGCAACATCCAACATCTCGCCCAACAACAAATTCCACGCAAACTACAATGGTCAATGCTCCGAAAACGGACTTTTCGGCACTTCCGGCGGGCAGATACGGCAAATCGAAAAAGCGGTCAACCCAACGCCGTCATCAAGCGAATGAAGGCAAGAGCGGCTTGGTGGCAGAGAGAATCCGAGCCCTTGGGGCATTGCGCAGCTTGAAATCGAAAAAGAAGCTTGCGGCGGAGAACCGACAAGAAACGCACTTCTTAAGCAATGAAGAGAAAGAGAAATGGATTGAGGATTATGTGGAGAGAGAGACCGCTGGGGCAAGAAAGCGAGTTGAAGAAGCAAAGGCCGCGGTTCAACAAGAGCAGGACGATATGACGGAGGCTGAAATCACGGGATTGACGTCCGGAGAGCCCGAAAAGACGTTTGAGGAGATGCTGGTTGCTATCGGTGACAGTCTGAGTCATCTTGCAAGATCTGACGATGGGGAGGATGGGGAAGAGGACGATGATGAAGAGACTGAGCAGGGCAATTTGAGCGAAGATGACAAACCGGGCTGGGTGATGGGCACAATCACCAAAACGGTCCAGCAGCGCAGGGAGAGATTTCGGCAGAAGCAGATGAAGCTCGACGAATTGACTCAACCGGGATGGGAGGATGCAGCCGACTACTTCCGTGAACGAGATAAGAAGTACGGCACCACCGAATTGAGGGTTCCGGCCGGTGTCCAGCCGCAAACAATGGATGACGCTCCGGAACCTCCACCAGAAACATTTGGAGAGCTGATGGAGAGTCTTGACATTGTCCCCGGAATGCCGCAGATGCGGCAAGGGACTTCTCGACCAGGAAGTAGTCATATTGGGCAAAGTTCGGTGAAGCCGCAGTCAAAATCGGGCATACCAAGTGGTGAGCCAGCTGCAGAGCTCGATTCGTTAATGTTGCTGAAAGCGAAGCCAGTTGAACCAGTAAGCTTTAACCCCTGCATATAGCCTCCAGCTAATTACCATATGGATATCGGATACCGACGAAGAGATGGTGACGGCTCCAGCGTCTGCGGAAGAATAGTGGTGCAAACTGTACTTTTTGACGTCTGATCGCGGTGAAAAGCAAGTTGTATACCAATTTTGCTACGTGTCAGCTTTGGCTTGATGTCAGTGACCAAAATGTGAGACATGATAAATCGTCTGTGCATGTGCAAGGGTCGAACGCACCATGTGAAAGTTCTAGAATCCAAATCGGGTTGTAAGACGGCCATCACGTTCGGTTTCATTCTGCAAGAGACTCTTAAGTGACAAAGCACACGCAATATTAGTGACGAAATGTGCTAACAAATTTTAAGTGAGTCATGTAATACGTGTCATAGGAAGAGCGGTCAGTGCGCATGACGAATCAATCTAAACGCCAGCCGTCATGCCATATTCATCCATGTATCCAACTGCATAACTCTCCGCACAGACCTGGTGCACATGGTTGAGATATTTGAAATTGCATGTGGTACGTCATGGAAATCGAGGAGAAGGAGCTGGATAAGGAATGGGGAGGAAGTCGAGCTATATTTACCAAAAACTAGTGAAATGATTCACATGCTGTCAATTGCCAGCCGAAAGCGCAGGAATGTGATAGGGCCACGTCATTTCTCACTCAGATAGCGTAGATAGCAGTTGATCAAAAATTGAGAGGTAACAAAACTCATGGATGCAAACAATAATAGAGACAAACGCAAGAATCGATGTCATAACTGTGTATATGATTCGTTGGATACAATTATTGAGTGTACAAAGGCTGTTTCGATGGGATCAATGTGAGCGTGAACGGAGTGTCAATGATTTTTGGCATTGCGTCATGAAACATCCAGCAGGCTGTGCGGTGACAGTAAGTCATAATCGAACTATCGGCCGCCGTTCTATTGAACAATGGTGATGGCAACATTTCTACTATGTCCTAAAAATGAGCGTCAACAGAGCGTCAACAACAGTTGGCCATGCATCTTGGATAATGCATGGGGTGCGCGGCGACGTTACCCCATAATCGCGCTATCGGCCACCTTTCTAGGCAAAAACTGTCGCAACGACATCGCTAGTATGTCCTAAAAATCAGAGTTGACAGAGCGTCAACGACTTTTGGCCTTGTATCATGGAAAATCCTAGGGCTGTGCGGCGGCATCAAGCCATAATTACATCATCGGCTGCCTTTCTAGGGAAAAACAGGTGACACTACATCGCTACTATGTCCTAAAAATGAGCGTCAATGGAGCGTCAATGACTTCTGGCCATACATCTCGGACAATCCGAGGGCACTGCGGCGATATCAACATACAATCGAACTATCGGCCATCTCTCTAGGCAAAAATACCATTGACGACATCGTCACTACGCCCTAAAATTGAGCGTCAACGGAGCGTCAACGATTAGAGGCCTTCCATCTTGGAAAATCATGCGGCTATGCGTCATCAATGATCAATAATCGGACTACCGGCCGCCATTCTAGGCAAATATGCTCCCGACAAGATCGTAACAATGTCCCAAAATAAGCGTCAACGGAGCGTCAACGACTGTTGGGCTGGCATCTTGGATAATATAACCGGACTAGAACACAGATAAACCACAATGAACCTATCGGCTGCCTGTATTAGCAAAAATGCAAGTGTCGATATCGCGTCCGCCTCCTACAATTGTGCGCCCACGGCGCGTCAAGGCTCTGAACGCTACACAACAATAAACTGCAGTATGCTGTTCCTAAATGGAGGTTTACGCGGTCAGTTGTTGCAATCTGTCCTTGTATTCATCATAACAAATATGCATGCAATGTCTGACTGATCTGATTCTTATCCTAGTAGCTGTAGAGTCAATATTTGAGAACCCGCAATCTGCTGTACTGTATCGTTATTTTCGGCAGTCTCTGGAGTCGGATTACTGAGCTTTTGAATTTCTACCGCCATGTCTGATACACAATCGTTGAACACATCATTGCTAGAGGTTATGATCTCTTCCAAATATGAACGTGTCTTTATTCGTGATTTGAGCGACCTTACTTGATAAATCATCTTCGACGCTTGGTGGGCTTCAATGAATGTAGGCTCGAAGCGGCCTATTGCTTGGAAGAATTCTAGACATGCGCCTTCATGGCGATTCTACTTGCACTGTGGAATTGAGGAGACCGGCAGCCCTGGCATCATTTGTATCGTTTGTCATCAAGTTCTTCGCCATCCATCAGAACATGGGACCAGCTCAATGGGGAAACACTCGCTGGCAAAAGCTCACATCGCAAAGTTAAACGAATTAATAGAGTCCGAGGTCACTGAATTGAGTAGTTCGACAGTGGATGAAACAGCTTTGGCCATCCTGAAGAGGCAAGGAAGTCGTGGAATTACAATAGTGAGTTTGCAGAGGAAAACCATATTTGATATCCAGTTTAATCCATATTGACCGAAATGACAGACAAAACGTTCCAAACTGGCAGATAAAGATTTTGAAACTTCCGAATTTCACCAAGACACGTGGAATCGCCACCTCATGTTAGGATTTGTTTCGGCACATATTCCATGGAACACTATATCAAATCATGAGCTACGATGGTCATATACGGCATTACGGGATGACATAGTCCTTCCGTCCGCTACGACCCTAAGTAGCATTTGCCTGAGGGAATATGCACTGACTGTGGATGCAATTAAGAAGCAATTGCGACTACGAAGTAAAGTTAGTTTAGCTTTGGACGGATGGACATCAACAAACAAACTAGCGATAACGTCAGTCATTGCTTGCAATTAGTGTTAGCAACAGTTCCGGACCATCACTTCGGGTCCGGGTCCGGGTCCAAACTGAACCGTTGCCAAATTGGCGGTCCGGGTCGTCAATAAACCCTAACTGCCCACTCGGGTACGGTTCCATGGTAAACTCCCAACCCGTCAGAATTGGGCGGGTTTTCAGCGGGTCGCCCAGCGGGTCTATCTATAGATTCATATAAGGATCTTAAATTTGCAAGTTGTCATTGATATCTTATCAAAATCGAGTTTACAGCAACCAAAAATGTGCTTTTGCTTATTGAACAGCTTGCAATATTGATTAATTTGGTATTTGTGTTTCACCTTCGACATATGGTATTTTTGACTAGCTAGGCGGTCAATAATACGGTTATGCAGGTCAAGTTCCGCGCGATGCCTTGATTACGAAATATGCAAGTCCTAAAACTGTTGACGCTCCGTTGACGCTCATTTTCAGGATGCCGCAAGGAGCATGTCGCTGTTGTTTTGCCAGTAAAGGCTGCCAATATCTCATAAATGGATGTCCTCAACCAATCGGAACATAACTTACTCGAGGTGCAAAGCTAGAAATCGTTGACGCTCCGTTGACGCTCATTTTCAGGATGCCGCAGGGAGCATGTCGCTGT